>Ga0315909_10006487_pt1 | contig 13207 bp, 14 predicted proteins | sample LakEriMetagenome_11_FD_203527 | JGI IMG/M metagenome (GOLD analysis project Ga0315909, IMG submission 203527) | Freshwater fungal communities from buoy surface, Lake Erie, Ohio, United States - Buoy 2 MA125 | ecosystem: Environmental > Aquatic > Freshwater > Lake | place: USA: Lake Erie, Ohio...
CTTGTAAGACTAAATAAAAACGCATACAATACAACGTATGCGTTTTTTGTTTTAGTGGGTACTAGAACAAACTAAAGGCAAATATAGGCTAACAATAGGAGATAACCATGGCAACTTTAGCTGAAATTAGAGCAAAATTAAAAGAGCAAGAAACCCGCAGCAGCGGCGAATCAAAAGGCGGAGATAATTCAATCTATCCGTTCTGGAACTTAAAAGAAGGTTCCGAATCTACAGTACGTTTCCTTCCAGACGGCAATAAAGATAATACTTTTTTCTGGGTAGAACGTTCCATGATCAAACTTCCTTTCGCAGGAATTAAAGGTCAAACAGAAAGTAAACAAGTCACAGTCAATGTTCCATGTATGGAAATGTATGGCGAAACTTGCCCCATCCTTAGTGAAGTCCGTGGCTGGTTTAAAGATCCTAGTCTCGAAGCACAAGGTCGTAAATATTGGAAAAAACGTAGTTATATCTTCCAAGGCTTTGTTGTCGAAGATGGTCTGAAAGAAGACGGTAAGCCAGAGAATCCAATTCGTCGATTCATAATTGGCCCACAAATTTTTCAACTGATTCGTTCAGCTCTGTTAGATCCAGAGATGGATGATTTGCCAACTGACGCTGTTAACGGTGTCGACTTTAAACTAATCAAAACTAGTAAAGGCGGTTATGCTGACTATAGCACATCTAAGTGGAGTCGTCGTAGTCGTCCATTAGATGATAAAGAAGCAGCAGCATTAGAAGCACATGGCTTATTCGCATTGAAAGATTACTTGCCAAAGAAACCCACTGATGTAGAAATTAAAGTAATCAAAGAAATGTTTGAGGCTAGTGTCGACGGTGAGCCATTTGATATGGATCGTTGGGGGCAGTATTTTAAACCAGCAGGTACAAGTCAAGTAACCGGTGATCCTAATACTGCTAAGACAGTGTCTAAAGCATCTGACGATGAAGTATATGACGACGAACCGGCTACTACACAATCTACAAGCAAACAAGAATCTTCAACATCTACATCTAGTAGTAAGGCAGAAGATATTCTTGCTATGATTCGTAACCGTCAAAAATAATTAAGTATAAGTAGAGTGTCTCACTTTACTTTATAATTATGGATTGGAAACGAATCGAAGAGGCGCAATGGAAATTGCGCCAACATCCCTTAACAGCTAGACAAAGTATTGGTTGCCTTGAAGATTTAAAGGTCTTCATGGAAAACCATGTCTATGCTGTTTGGGATTTCATGTGTTTAACAAAACAACTTCAAAAGCATCTGGCTCCTAGTGGTAGTCCATGGATTCCGAAGTATTCGGGCGAGTCTCGAAGATGGATAAATGAAATCGTATTAGGAGAGGAAAGCGATATTGCGTTTGACGGTAACGGTTATCTAAGTCATTTTGAATCATACATAGCAGCAATGGATGAAATAAAAATAGACACATCATGGATAAAAAACTGGCCTACTTTAGTTGATACTATCGGCTGGGATAACGCATTAAAGCATCCTCGTGTACCGAAACCAGCACAGTATTTTATGACACAAACAAAAAGTTTTATAGACAGTGATAAACCATGGATTGTATGTGCTGCTCTTGCGCTAGGTAGAGAAGATTTACTACCAGAGCAATTTAATTCTGTATTAATTCAATTAAATGGTGCTGAAATTCCGTCGACTATTTTTAAATGGTATCTTGCCAGACATGTGGAAATTGATAGTAATGAACATGGACCCGCTTCTAGAAAATTATTAGATGAGTTATGTGAAAAAAACCCTATCCGAGAACAAGAAGCAACGGAAGCAGCGTTATTAGCTATTAAGGCAAGAGAAAAATACTGGGATTTAATTATTCAATTAAATTATACTACATAATGGCAAATGTAATTCTTTATAGTCAAATAGGCCACAGACCAATGATTTGGAGGCCTATTGCGTGTTATACATTAGCTAGGTGGATAGAAGAACACGGGTATACTTGTCAAGTTATAGAATTTACTCATCTTTTTAGCCCAAGAGAACTTATCGAATATACTGAAATGTTTATAGATAAAGACACCTTACTCGTAGGTGTTAGTAGTACTATGTGGACTAATTATGATGCTAATTTATTAATGAGACACGCTGCTATCAATGTTCCAGAAAATATAGATGTGGCTATTAAAGAAATTAAATCAAAGTATCCTAAAATTAAAACTGCTATTGGCGGAGCTGGACAATATGTAAAAGGAACAAAGATTTTTGATTATCATGTGGTAGATCATTTTGGAGAAAACAGTTTATTAAAAATTTTAGACGAACTAACTAAAAAAAGTATATCGACAAAATTACAACGTAAAAATTTCTCAATTGAACATCAAAGATTTGTTTATAAAGACCATGATTGTGTATTACCAGGAGAATGTTTACCTATAGAGTGGGGCAGAGGTTGTATTTTTCAATGTCCTTTTTGTAGAGATCCTAATTTAGGAAAACGTCCAGGAACAGACGAAAAAGATATTAGTTTAATGATAGATGAGTTCACTGAGATGTATGAAAAGTTTGGTACAACGTCTTACTATTTTTTAGATGAAACATTTAATGCTAATACAGACAGGTTAGAAAATTTGTTAAAAGTTTATGATAAACTACCTTTTAAATTAGAATTTCTTAGTTATAATAGAGCAGACTTACTAGATAAAAATCCTCACACTCAAGAAATTTTACATAATTGCGGGCAACGAGGAGCATTATTTGGAATAGAAACATTTCATACCGAAGCAGCAAAAGCTATCGCTAAACCATGGAGTGCTAAAAGAGGAAAAGACTTTCTTATCGAGATACAAGAAAAATGGAAAAACACTCACATCGATTGCCACTTTATAGCAGGATTACCTGGAGAGTCTGAAGAACATTTATTTTCTACAGCAGAGTGGCTTAAACAATCAAATTTAGGATTTTTTTGGTTCATACCTTTATTATTAAATCATAATGAAAGGTATGGAGTTTGGGAAAAAAATTCTTTAAAAGAAGGAGTTACTTGGCCTGATCCTAATTACAATTTACATTGGGAAAGAGGTGATTGGTCCTGGATTAAAGCGTATAATGTGTCAGCGAAACTTAATAGATATGTAGATGCGCAGTCTCGAATGGCTATGTGGAGTTTAGGCCCAATTAAGACATTAGGATTAGATTTTGATAATATAGTAAACAAATCGTTTAATGAAATTTTTGATCAAGCAGGAGATTTATATGATCATGAGGAAAGACTTTTCGATCACTACAAAGAACTATTAAAGTCACAGGCAGGTAGATAATCAATTACTTTGACAGGCAACAATTATTAATTTAATATTATATAAAGGAAAAAAAATATGGCAAAAGCATTCGACTTAACAAAATTTCGCAAAACACTCACAAAGAGTATTGATGGTCTCGGTGTAGGGTTCAATGATCCTACAGATTGGATTAGCACAGGAAATTATGCTCTAAACTATCTAATTAGTGGCGATTTTAATAAAGGAATCCCATTAGGTAAAGTAACTGTGTTTGCTGGTGAATCAGGAGCAGGCAAAAGCTATATCTGTTCTGGTAACATTGTAAGACACGCACAAGAGCAAGGTATCTATGTTATTCTAGTTGATAGCGAAAATGCTCTTGATGAAAAATGGCTTCATGCTCTAGGAGTTGATACGAACGAGGATAAACTCTTAAAACTGAACATGGCAATGATTGATGATGTTGCTAAGACAATTAATGAGTTCATGAAAGAATATAAGACTATGGAAGATCGTCCAAAAGTTTTATTTGTTATTGATAGTTTAGGAATGTTACTTACGCCTACAGATGTTAATCAATTTGAAGCAGGAGACTTAAAAGGTGATATGGGTAGAAAGCCAAAGGCACTTACGGCGTTGGTTCGTAACTGTGTTAATATGTTTGGTAGTGCTAATGTCGGTCTTATCGCTACAAATCACACGTATGCTAGTCAAGATATGTTCGACCCTGATGATAAAATTTCAGGTGGACAAGGATTCATTTACGCAAGTTCTATCGTGGTTGCCATGAAAAAACTTAAACTTAAAGAAGATGAAGACGGCAATAAGATTTCAGAAGTTCGTGGTATTCGTGCTGCTTGTAAGGTAATGAAAACACGTTATGCTAAACCTTTTGAAAGTGTACAAGTTAAGATTCCTTATGAAACAGGTATGAATCCTTATAGTGGGCTAGTAGACTTATCTGAAGCAAAAGGCTTACTTAAAAAGGATGGAAATAGACTCTCATTCACTACAAATGATGGAGAAATTATTAAATATTATCGCAAAGAATGGGAACGTAACGACGAAGGATGTTTAGATAAAGTTATGGCAGACTTTGCTAATTATAAACCAACTGGAATCGAGGAGCTAGTAGAAGATGAATGAAAATCAGATTGCCGACATCTGGATGTTATTCAAAGAATATTTAGATAAAAAGACAATGGATCTAGCAGCAGAAAGATATATTGATTTATTAGCAGATCATGGTGTGAGCGATAAGGTAATACAGAACGCCAGCGGGTTCGACGACTCATTAGATGACGCCATTTCATACTATATGGACGAAGAGCCTGATGAAGATGAATATGACGAAGATAATTGGGATTATGACGACGAAGATTAAACATGTGGTATTCTAAAGTAAGTAAAGATATATCGTATATTCCTGACGCTGTAGCGTATTTTGAAGTCGAATTATTGGCAGCAAAAAATGATAGCCGCATAGCGGGAAATATAGAAAAGGCAGCTGCCAATATGCCTGGAATTGTGGAACAACGATATAGTCAACTTCAAGAAATTGAAGCTATATTAGAATATCTTAATATAGAATTGCGCCGTTTGAAAAGTCAGCATTTCCGTAAATATCTTGAGAATTATCAAAGAGCGTTGAGCTCGCGGGATTGCGAGAAGTATGTTGATGGTGAAGCAGACGTAGTTGATTTTGAAAAGATTATCAACGAGTTTGCTTTACTACGTAACAAATGGCTAGGTATAACGAAATCACTAGATATTAAACAGTGGCAATTAAGTAATATTATCAAATTACGTGTAGCCGGAATGGAAGACGCATCTTTATAAACCAATATAAATATCAGCATGAAAAAAATAGTGCTGATAACTGGTGGGTTTGACCCTGTCCATTCTGGACACATTTCTTATATTCAATCTGCGAAAAAATTAGGAGATCTACTTATAGTAGGTGTAAACTCCGACGAATGGTTAACTCGTAAAAAGAAACGGCATTTTATGCCTTTAATAGAACGTGCTAATATTATTCGTAATATAAAAGGAGTTGATTTCGTAATCGACTTTAATGATAACGATGATACAGCCAAACATGCTATATGGATGGTGCGACAAAGTTATCCTACAGATCAAATTATTTTTGCCAACGGCGGTGACAGAACAAAAACAAATATTCCAGAAATGGACTTTCTGGATAAAAAATTGGAATTTGTTTTTGGAGTAGGAGGTGAAGATAAAAAGAATTCAAGTTCTTGGATTTTAGAGGAATGGAAAAGTCCTAAAACAGAACGTCCTTGGGGATATTATCGTATACTTCACGAAAACGGTAAAGAAGTTAAAGTTAAAGAATTAACTGTAAATCCAGGTCAATGTTTAAGTATGCAAAAACATGAACATCGAGCAGAGCATTGGTTTATAGTAGAAGGAACTGCCGAAGTTTATACTATTAATAGAAGTTCAGATCATGAATTACTAGGTATATTTCATAAACATCAAAGTTTACACATTAAAAAAACAGAATGGCATCAGTTATGTAATCCTATTGACACACCTTTGAAAATAGTAGAAATTCAATACGGTAACGATTGTAAAGAAGAGGACATAGAAAGAAAATGAAAGTATACGTAGGTTGGGATAGTAGAGAAGATATTGCTTATCAAGTATGTAGGAATTCGATTCTAAGAAGAAACGAAAACGTAGAAGTAATTCCTTTAAAACAAGATGAATTGAGAAAATCGGAAATCTATACAAGAGAAGTAGATCCTTTAAGCTCAACCGAATTTACTTTCACAAGATTTTTAGTGCCGCATTTGATGAATTACCAAGGATGGGCAGTATTTGTAGACTGTGATTTTGTTTTCATAGAAGATATTCAAAAACTTTTTAATATGACTCACAACCAAGATTATGCAGTTATGGTAGTTCAACATGAATATAATCCTACAAACACTGTTAAAATGGATGGAAAAACGCAACATGTTTATCCAAGAAAAAATTGGAGTAGTATGATTTTGTTTAATTGCGATCATCCTTCTAATAAAATACTAACTCCTGACGTAGTTAATAAAGCTTCCGGAGCATATCTTCATAGATTTCAGTGGTTAAAAGATGAAGAAATAGGAGCACTCAGCCAAGAATGGAATTGGTTAGTAGGGTGGTATAAAGAACCCGATCATGGTAAACCTAAAGCTATTCATTATACAGAAGGCGGCCCGTGGTTTCCTAATTACATGCACTGCGAGTATGGTGCTGTATGGATGGAGGAAAAACACAAATACGTGGAATCGATTAAAAATCCTCCACCTCCACCTAGTCCTTATGAATTAGTTCCAACAGAGATTAAAGAAGTATTTGATAGTATTTTAAAATATAGAGTAGACTCTTCAGGCGACTATTATAAAACAACTCAAGACACATTGATAGAAAAAATTAAAAGTATTGAAACTTCTAATGTTTTTTCTACAGATTCAGAATATAGATATGAAAGAAAAGGTATGGACTACGACCCAATTTTACAGAATTTTATTTTAGGCGCTGGCGGACAGATTAGTACCTGGGATAAAATCGAAAACATAAAAGCTCCTGTTGTTCTAAGGGGTATCACTAAAAGAAAACAAATGGCTGCTTGTCGAGAACAAGGTAGAGATTTTTATTATATCGACACAGGATATTTTGGAAATGCACGTAAAAAATTGTATCATAGGATAACTAGAAATTCTATGCAAAACATCGGCCCAGTGATAGACAGACCAGCAGATCGATATGATGCGACGGGAATTAGTTTAACTAAATTTAGACCAGGAAGTAAAATTTTAATTTGCCCTCCAAGTGCTAAAGTTATGGTGTATTATAATTTAGACTTAGAAGAATGGATGAAAGAAACTGTTGATACTATTAAAAAATACACAGATAGAGAAATTGTAATTAGACTTAAAAAGCCTAGATCAGAGCGTGTACACAACGACACAATGGCTATGGCACTTACCCAAGATATACATTGTATGGTTACATTTAACAGTATTGCCGCTACAGAAGCCTTATTACTAGGTAAACCTGCTTTCACTTTAGGACCAAATGCTGCCCAAAGTTTATGCTTATCCGACTTGAGTCAAATAGAGAAACCATATATTCCTACATTAGATGAAGTTCATCGATGGGCGTGTCATTTAGCCTATTCTCAGTTTACCGAAAACGAAATGAGAACAGGTGTAGCATGGAGAATAGTCAGTGAAACATGATAATGTCTATGATGTTGTTGTGTATCTTAGTAGTGTGTTGAACATAGCTAAACATCCAAAAAAATTTAGTTGTTTAAATTCATTTGCCGAAGGAGTCAGACGTACAGGTCATACTGTGCATGTTGAAACTCAATATAGATATACTCCTAGCAGATTAGCAGTAATACTAGGATGGGTTACACAAGATAAAAACACACCTAATATACTTTTGCGTCAACAAATTGTAGATAATCAAGCCCGTCGCGGAAATCATACTATGTGTATTGATGCCAATTGTTGGAAGTATATTGATACACAAAATCAATTTTTAAGATATAGTATCGGCGGCCCTTTTTATGATCAAGCAGAATATGCTAATCATAATTCTGGTCCAGAAAAGTGGAATAATATTCAATCTACATTAAATCTTCAAATGAAACCCTGGCGTGCTAAAGGAAATCACATTTTAGTTTGTATGCAACGAGATGGCGGATTTAGTATGAAAAATCTTGATCCAATACAATGGTTAGCTAACAAATTAGTTGAACTAAGACAACATACTACTAGAAGCATTGTAATTAGACCTCATCCAGGAAAGCCTCAAGATTTTAGTAAATTCGTCGATCCTTATAATAATATTTCAGTAATCGATAGTTCAACTATTCCTTTAGTACAAAGCTTACATAAATCTTGGGCAGCAGTGTTTTTTAATAGTTCAAGTGCTGTAGCAGCAGTATGCGAAGGAATTCCTATTTTTATCGATGATAAAAGTTGTGTAGCATGGGACGTTGCTAATAAAAGTATAAGCGATATAGAAAAACCGCAGATGTTTGATAGAGATCAGTGGATATGGAATTTATCTGCTGCCCATTGGACAGACGAAGAAGGATCTGCTGGTGATATCTACAAAAAATTTATACCTTACCTTGGTATTTAAGCACCCAGTCTTTATTAAAAGTTTCTACGACCTTATAATCCCAAGATTCTAAAATCTTTACAGATGGTAAATCAGCCATAGCATCTTTATACTCATGTTTTTGTTGTTCTATAACTAAAACTGGTTTGTTTCTCTTAATTGTTTGTTCGGCACCATGAAGTATATCTTCTTCGAGGCCCTCTACATCAATTTTTATAAAATCTATATCATTAAAATTGAAACTGTCTAAAGTTTTTAATGGAATCGTACCTTTTCCGTAACTGTTTTTGTCTACATGTGTATGTCCGGTATTTCCGTGAACAACATTCATGTTTATATAAGATTCTTCTTTGCCTAAGGCTGTTTGGTACATAAAATAATTTGATTTTTTTACATTTTTACGAAAACATTCTATAAATTCACTCACCGGCTCAAATGCGATGACTTTTTCAAAAGAATTTACTAAATCGCAACTCCATAATCCTACATTGGCGCCAATATCCAAACAAACTCTTTTCTTTTCGCACAACGAGATAGCAGCATCTCGTGCCTTCCACTGATATCTTAAAATTCCTTCTTTTTTTAAACTTTTTTCCAGCAATCTTGGAAAATGATCATCGTAATCTGGAAACCAGAAGCCATGTGATTCTTTCATATTAATTTAATCTCCACTGTACTTCTCTTTTTACCCCGAGGTATGATATTATTAACAACTTCGAATCCGTCAACACCTATAAAATGGCCTATAACACCTTTAGACCTCAAATCTAACACTATTCTTGTGTTTTCATGACTGTGTTTTAACATCAAATCACGATACACCTTAACAGGGTAGTGATGACCACAACTTAACCAAGATGTAATTAAATCAAATTTAATATTTTCTGGTATTTGTATATTGTTACAATCGATTAAGTGATAATTTTCAGTACCAAATTCTTTTAACTTTTGATCTAAGTAATCTAATCCATGATAAAACAACAAATTAGCCGAATCTACGTTCCATTTACCATAACTTGCTGTTCCTGGCTTTTGGAGATTAGCAGTATTATCGCCGTCGATTAGATATAGCTCACAATTATATTTTTGTTGAAAAAATCTTGACTCCCAGGCGAATCCGCACCCTATATCTAAAATATTTTTTATCGGCTGATTTAGATATTGATCAACTAATTCAAAATTTCTTTGTCTTTTTGCGATGTAACTGGGCGAAGTCCATTTTCTCGTCCAGGCTTGACTATCATTCCCATCTATTCTGTGTTCGTTCATTTCCAATATCCTTCGTGTCTGTCAACTACTAAGTCTGTCGCGAGACTTTTACCATATTCTTTGCGTTTTCCTTTCAAATGATCAAGATATGCTCCCCAGGCACTGTTAATTAGTGGGTGCCCTTCGCCTGTTATAAGATCTTTTGACCAATCTACCTCTGTTAAAGGTTGTAATTTTCTAACCGCATCGAATACAAAACTATCATGCCACTCATCTAACTGAAAAATTCCATTTTCTGCGTCGTCATAGTACTGTTGAAATTGATTTAGGAAGTTTCTAGTGTGTTGGCTAGTCAAGTTCATTGAGTATAAACCACATTCACTAAATTTGCCACCTCGACCAAGAAAACATAAGTCGGAATTATTAGGAATTAATGAATCTAGCACAATTTCGGTCACTGGACTATGACAAATCATATCAGCATCCATCCAAATTAAAATATCTGCTTCGCAATTCGTAGCGCAATGAAAAATACTATAAACTTTGTGACTAAATCTCACAGCATCCCATTTGAATCCTTTACCGGCATCGCGTCTTTTACTTCTCACAGGGTCTTGACTGACATCCCCGTTGGCTTTAGGAACATTTTTCCACTTATTTTTAAAATTTACTAGTGATTGACTTGAAGCATGTAAATCTCTTACAATAAGATTAGGAGCAGATTCGGAAATTTCGCAATCTTCAGCATATACATAAAGATTTATGCTCGCAGGCCAGGAACGAAGATACGTTTTTATAAATTTTTGAGCATATTGCTCGTATCCTTTGGCATGAAAAGTTGTTACAACTGCATATTTAGGCATGTGATCCTCGTTAAATACATATATTACTTATCTTACAAATGAAACTATCAATTTTTCCTCGCTTCGGCGCTCAAAATTCGAAATCAGTATTTGCTGCCTTCGAGCAAGGTGCTAAAAAACTTGGTCATGAAGTGGTCGAACATGATATAACTGCTGATGTTATGGTTATATGGAGTGTGCTTTGGCACGGCAGGATGGCAGCAAATAAACAAATATGGGACCAGGCAAAAAAATTAGGCAAGTCGATAATTGTTCTCGAAGTAGGGTGTCTTAATCGAGGTACAACATGGAAAGTTGGCTTACATCATGTTAATAACAACGGATACTTTGGCCCATCGAATTCTATTATATCCGACAGGTCAAGAAAATTAGGTGTACATTTAAAATCCTGGACTATGAAAGGTACTAACATTTTAATTTGCGCTCAGCACACTAAAAGTGAACAGTGGTCGTTAATGCCTTCCCCTATAGACTGGTTAAAAACTACCATCGACACCATCAAACACCATACAGACAAGCCCATTGTTCTCAGACCACATCCTAGGGATTGGCAATGGGCAGCAAATTTTTCCTATAAAGATGTAATTGTTAAGATGCCTAAACAGCTACAAGGAACATACGACGATTTTGATTTCGACGCCGACCTAAAAAACGCTTGGGCTGTGGTAAATCCTAGCTCTAATACCGGAATTTTAAGTATAATCGATGGTGTACCTGCTTTTGTAACTCATGCTAGTCTAGCTGCTTCCGTAGGCAATCTAGATTTTTCTTATATAGATTCGCCCCAAAGACCAAGACGAGAAGAATGGCTGGAATGGTTGTGTCATACCGAATGGACTGTAGAGGAAATAGCTTCTGGTGTACCTTTAAAAAGACTTTTTCGATAGAAGTTGACAAACAACTATTAATTGTTTTATAATAACTAAATGAAAACAGTAGATTCTTTTTTACAAGATATCATAAAAAATAATTTTTATCAACCAGACATTTTATGGGAAAATAAAGATAAAAAAATATTGGAAAGTTTGGGTCATCAATTAAAAAATGGAGTATTTTTAACTGAGAACCAAGGAAATCTTTTACTTAAAATTTTAACTGACTACAGGGATAAGTTAGAAAAATCTACAACCTCAAGTTTGTTATTTCTTGAATCACCATTATGGTCAAAAGAATTTAGGCTTCTCGATATTGTCAAAACAATTTTCTTAAAAAAATCTGATTTTTCTGAAATTTTTATAGAATTTAGTTATAATAAAAAAATTAAAGAGAAGTTATTCAGCCTAACAAAGAGTGTGTATGGAAGTATTGTTCATCATAAAAATAATCTTTATTCCGTACCATTAACTGAAAATAATATTTGCTTGTTAGTAGATACCTTCAAAGAATACGGATTTAAATTCGATGAAAAACTTATAAATTTTTATAAAGAAATCGAAGAAATTAAAAGTAAGTCAGCAGTTACTTTTGATATTACAAAAACAACTAATGTTAGATTACTAGAACAATTACAAGAAGAAATAGGATCAAACAATATATCTTCTACTATATTTTTACATGACAGAAAATTGAAATTTCAATACGCTTATACTCAGGTTTTAGAAGAAAATTCTTTAAAAGGATTGATTGCGAAAAGATCGGACGTTGATGTTTATATTAATTCCAATTCCTATTCTTTTAAAGATGTATTATCGGCTATAGTTGATTTACAAAGATTTCCTTTATTGATAATCTTTGATTATTATCGTCCTGACTTTTGCAAAAAACTATTAGATCAAATCCGTCAAACATTTGTTGATTTAGATATTAAAGAAAAAGTAGGAATTTATTTTCGATTAGATAATAATCTGAATCAAGATTTCAATACAAGAATAGCAGATCTTGGTTACAACACCTATCTTGATTCAGATACACAGCTAGTAGGTCTTTCCAATAAACAATTGCCAAAATTTCTTGTTAAAGAAGGTTGGAAACCTAAAGCAGTTTTATGTTTTTCCCCAAGCTTCAAAAATACTAAAATTAATTCGTATTGTGACTCAGTAGATTTAAAAATTTGTTATTCAGAAAACAAACCTGTATCAGGATTTGATTATGCCATTATGTAAATTAATTATAAAAGACGAAGTGAATATCAAATTAGAAGGATTACCTGTTGATATTAGACGAAAATTAGTTAATAAATTCAAGTACATAGATCCTACCGCACGATATAGGCCTGCGTATCAACTAGGAAGATGGGACGGATCTGTGACTCTATTTGGCATGGGCGGTAATGGGTATATTAATCAATTACCTACTATTTTGTCTGTATTAGAAGACTCAAATTACGAAATAGAAGAAATACAAGATTTAAGAACTCCTTTAAAATTAAATTTTACCAAAGTAACAAATACATACTGGGCAGATCAAGGTAAAGTATGGGGATCAGGTCATAGATTCGAGGGCGAGTCTATAATGCTACGTGACGATCAAGTAGAAGTTGTTAATAGATTTATCGAAAATCCCCAAAGTCTACAGGAAGTAGCGACTGGAGCAGGTAAAACTATTATGACAGCAACCTTAGCTCAATTGTGTGAACCTTATGGTCGAACTATGATAATAGTTCCTAATAAAAGTTTAGTAGAACAGACAGAAGAGGATTTTCAACTTGTAGGGTTAGATGTTGGAGTATATTATGGCGATAGAAAAGAACTAAACAAAACTCACACTATATGTACATGGCAAAGTTTGAATATATTAGATAAAAAAAGTAA
>Ga0315909_10006491_pt1 | contig 13202 bp, 12 predicted proteins | sample LakEriMetagenome_11_FD_203527 | JGI IMG/M metagenome (GOLD analysis project Ga0315909, IMG submission 203527) | Freshwater fungal communities from buoy surface, Lake Erie, Ohio, United States - Buoy 2 MA125 | ecosystem: Environmental > Aquatic > Freshwater > Lake | place: USA: Lake Erie, Ohio...
AAAGATACGGGCTCTCGACACGACAATAGCAGCCGCCGACAAGACCAAGTCTTCCGGCGCTTTGCTATTTCAGAAGTCGATGGCACCCACCTATGCCACCATCACGGCGAATGCCTACAACCTGTCAGAGCGGCTCATGCGATACCAGGACTTCGCAGAGATGGAGTACTGTCTGCACGGAGACACGAAGATCGCCGTTCCTGGTGGGTACAAGACCATCGTCGAGCTGGCAGCAGAGTGTGAAGAAAGACCTGATCACACATTCCTCATATATGCTTATGATCACAATCTTCAGCGGATAGTGCCTGCTCTCGGTAAGCAGGCCCGTCAGACGAGAGTGGATGAATCCTACAAGGTAACTTTCGATAACGGGCAACACATCATCGGAACGCCCAACCACAGGTTGATGAAACGAGACGGTACATTCTGCAAGATAGAAGACCTCAAGGCGGGAGATGCCATGATGCCGTTCTATCGAAGAGATTTGTTTAATGGTTGCAAGGAAGAGGGCGAGGGCTACCGTTGGATCTATACGATGGACAGACGTTCTAAGATGAACGGCTGGGTCGCAGAGCACCGAGTAATTGGAGAGATGCTGAAAGGATCTCCTCTCACCGAAAGAGAGGTTGTCCACCACAGGAACTTCGCGAAGCACGACAACAGACCTGAGAATCTCGAGGTTATGACAGAAGAGGCACACCTTAGACTTCACAGAGAGATTATCAATGGAGTGAAGTGGTCAGATCAGAACTCTGACTGGATTCAACAGTTCAAGGCAAACCACTCGAAGTTCATGACAGAGAACAACCCGGCCGAGAGGAAAGACATCACGTTTGGCAGGGTTCTTGAGATTGCTGAGAGGACTGGTTTTAATTCCAAGAGAATGTGTGAGGTTCTCGATACTGACATCAACGTGATCAAGCGAAGACTTCACAAGCACGGCTATCAAAACTTTGAGACATTCGCAAAGGCATACAACCCGGACTGGCATAATCATGGATGGGACAATAGGGGTGAGAAAAATCCTCGATATGTCAAGTCAGTTACCTTCGATAAGATTTGTTCACATTTCTCCAAGGGAATGTCGAATCAACAGTTGGCCAATTCTCTCGGCACCACCATTCACGTGATAGAAGGTAGGATCCGAGAGAGAGGTTACAAGAACTACAGTGAATTTTCGTCCACATACGACAACCTCAAGGTTGTCTCCATCGAACCGTATGGAGTGATACCTCTCTACGATCTAACAGTGGATGGTTATAAGAACTTCGCCACCGACACAGTCATTTCTCATAACACACCAGAACTTGCTGCTGCACTTGATATCTACGCCGATGAAACTTGCGCACAGGACGAGAAGGGTCGTGTCCTTCACATCTACTCTGACAATGAGAAGATCAGGGAGATACTTGAAGACCTCTTCTACAACACCCTCAACGTCGAGTTTAATCTTCGCTCTTGGGTCAGAAATCTTGTGAAGTATGGGGACATGTTCTTGTACAACGATGTCTCTCCTGAACACGGTGTCATCAGCGCTTTTCCAATCCCAGTCAATGAGCTCGAGCGCGAGGAGAATTACGATCCCAACGATCCCATGGCAGTTCGCTATCGCTGGGTCACCCTCGGTAACCGCACACTCGAGAACTGGGAGGTGACTCACTTCCGTCTCCTCGGCAATGACATGTTTCTTCCATACGGATCATCTATCATTGAACCTGCTCGAAGGATCTGGCGTCAGTTGATCCTCATAGAGGACGCCATGCTTGTTTATCGCGTCGTCCGCGCGCCGGAGCGCCGTGTCTTCTACATCGATGTGGCCAACATTCCCCCAGAGAATGTTCCCATGTATGTGGAGGAACAGAGAAAGAACCTTCGTTCTTCGCAGGTGATCGATAGAACGACAGGGCGTGTCGACTTACGCTACAATCCTCTCTCGGTGGATGAGGACTATTTCATACCTGTCCGTGGTGGAGATTCCGGTACTCGTATCGACACTCTTGCTGGTGGTCAAAACACAGCTGCAGTGGAAGACGTTGCCTACATTCAGAAGAAGCTCTTTGCAGCGCTGAAGATACCACGCGCTTATCTCGGATACGATGAGGCCCTCTCCAGCAAGGCAACTCTCGCCCAGGAGGACATCAGGTTCTCACGCACAATCAACGTGATTCAGAAGACAATTGTGGCTGAGCTTAATAAATTGGCAATAATTCACCTTTATGCACATGGTTTTGATTCAGAAGATTTGCAGAACTTCGCTCTGCGCATGTCAAATCCGTCTACAGTTGCTCAGCAACAGAAGCTTGAGTTGTGGAGAGCCAAGTTTGAGATCGCAGGATCTGCCCCCGAAGGCCAGATGTCCAAGGAGTTCATCCGCAAGGAGATCTGGGGTCTCAATGACGACCAGTGCAAGGCAATAGATGATCAGCGGCTTAAAGAAAAGATTATTGATCAAACCATTGAAAGCGCTGAACCTGCAGGAGGCGAGGAGAGTTCAGGATCAGAAGAATCTACTGAGGATACTGAAGAAGAGACAGGATCCGAAGAAGGTGGAGAAGCTGGTGGCGCAGAAGACTTATTTGCTAGCGACAATCCTAATCAGAAAAACCCCTACCTTGACTTATTGACAACGGGAGACGATCCTGATGACGAAGACGTTCCTGTCAAGTTTTCTTTAAAAGACATTGAAGTTCCCGTCAAAGCTCAGAAGCAACTTGACAGAGTTCTTTACAACAGAGGCAGAATTAGACACCACGGTCCCTCCAAGACACACATGCCTGATTTTAACTCTATGACTAAGTCTGACAACAAGAGCTATTCAGATCCTTACGACAAAGAGTGGATGAATTCTTATGTAAGAAATCCTCTAGGAGAATCTTCTAGTGGACCAAAATATAAGACTCCTATAGGAAATGACGTAGTATCTTCGCTTAGAAGCATGTCTCTTTCTTCTAAATTTCAAAAAAGTATAAAAAATACACCACAGCCGCTACAAGTCCTCAAAGAATCAGATAATTTTGATGAGGCAGATGCGCTCGAACATAAAGAAGTCCTCATAATAGACGACGACGGGAGTAACTGAAATGTCAGGGATGAAGCACAACAAGAGAAGAAATAGCCTGCTTATTTATGAATTTCTTGTCAGAACTATTTCAAAATCAATCATAGAGGACAACAAGAAGAAGTCCTCTGCTGCTCTTAAGATACTTAAGAAGCACTTTAGGCCTGGAACTGAGATTTACAAGGAGTTTAGACTGATGAATTCTCTTGTAAAGACAACTGTCGCCTCTGCACATACAGCAGCTTCTATTATAGGAGAAGCAAAAAATGCAAGTCTAGCTTTTGACTGTCAAAAGCTAGATAGAGAGAAATCAATTCTTATAAGAAACATAAATCACGTCTTAAATGATGAAAATTTTTATGATCAGCACGTAAATGAATACAGGCTGTTTGCAACCCTGCAAACTCTAATAAATGAGTGGCAATCGTTAGACAAAGATCTTTACGCTGTTGCTCAGTACGAAGATCAACTAATGAAGCATTTGACCGCAGAGAAAACTGAGAAATTTGACGCTTCTATTTCTGAGGACACTTCAGGGTCAGCTAGACTTTTAATGAAGGTGATGACTAAAAAACTCAACGAGAAGTATAACGGAATTCTTAATGAACAGCAGAAGTCACTCATTAAAGCGTATGCTTACTCTACTGCATCTGAAGACCAAACTTCTATTCGCATGAAATTACATGAAATTAAGACCGGCCTGATTGGTCTCATCGACAATTATGAGATAGAAGTTACCAACAATTATCTTAAAAATAAACTGCAGGAGACAAAGAGCGCTCTCCTCGGCGAGAATCTAGAACTAGTTGACGATGAGATGGTGACTCGCTTCATGCTCTACTCGAAGCTCAGCGACGAGCTGGAAACTAAGGAGTGATACGATGACACAGGATCTAAAACTACTCAACTCATATGAAGTCTTCGACTACACTCCCGACATGATCAAGGAGTCACGTGAGAAGAACAATGGAAAGGTCATGATGAAGGGAATTCTTCAGAAGGCCGACACCCTCAACCAGAATGGCCGTATCTATCCAATGGCTGTTCTCGAGCGAGAAGTTCGTAATTATCAAAAGTTCATCGCTGAGAATCGCGCTCTCGGTGAACTGGACCATCCGGATTCTTCCGTAGTCAATCTTAAAAATGTGTCACACGTTATAAAAGAGGCTTATCTCGACAAGGGAGTTGTCTATGGTACTGTTGAGCTACTAGACACACCCTCGGGCAAGATACTTCAGTCTCTCGTTGAGAGCGGAGTGAAGCTCGGCATCTCTTCTCGAGGAGTTGGTTCGGTAAAAAAACAAGGCGACTACCACATCGTTCAGGATGACTTCCAGCTAATTTGTTGGGACTACGTTTCTGAGCCATCTACACCGGGTGCTTTTATGTTGCCTGAGGGTCGGACTGTCAATTCTAGTGAGCTAAGAAAGATATTCAATAAGTCTGATAGAATTGATAGAATCATTAATGATATTTTGATTTTGAAGAAGTAAAGGCAGGGTAGGAATGAAGATCACTAAATCTCAGCTTAAGTCTATTGTCAAAGAATGTCTCTTTGAGCTCCTAAACGAGGGTCTAGGGAATGCATCTCAACAGATTCAACAGGCTAAGATGCCATCAATGCAACAAGATAATTTGATGACAACAGAATTACGTCGCCCTGCGCCACAAAAGACAATTCCTGCTGGTCTAAAAGAAGTAATAAAGAGAGAGGCCGGCGGAAACAGCGTGATGGAAGATATTTTTGCAGATACTGCAGCTTCTACTCTTCCAACTTTTTTACAGAACGATTCAAAAGCTTCTGCGCCGATGGTAGGCGGTGGTCTTGTAGAGCAAGTAGTTTCAAGAGCAAATCCTGAAGATCTTTTTGGAGATGATGTAACTTCAAAGTGGGCTTCACTTGCTTTCGCTGAATCGCCTCTAAAAAAGTAAATTTTTTCTTTTTGAATATACTTACGGATTAGCAAGAGGATTTATCAATGAAATTAACAAGTCAGTTGCTTAGAAGAATCATAGAAGAAGAAGTCTCTAAGTTTGGTGATATGGAGTCCACTGAGGACAGAGCCAAAGACACAGAAGAAGTTGATGCTGATGAGTTCGGAAGCGAAAAGGCTTCAGCGAAGCACATTGATTTTATAAAGGCGCTTAAGATCGAAGAGAATCGTCTTCGCCGTCGTCTTGCAAAGATTGAAGAGACGAAAAAGCGTCTCTCGAAAAAAGTTTAATGTCACAATTGTCAACGGGAGAATTCTATGAGCGCACCAGGTAAAGGCAGATATACAACTTATGTACCCGCAGCCACAACAACAAATGCTGGTTCTCGCTATTCTCTTTTGTGGAGGCTTTTCAATCAGAAAGCCAACGCGCTAAGATCGGGAATTGCTAGCTTTTATGGAGAGTCAGTAAATCCACAGACCGATAATGCAAAAGCAGCTGAAGCAACTGTCAAAAGAGCGAAAGATAATCAGACGGGACTTCTTCCTGAGTCTGGTATTCAAAGCGGAGATCTTGGCATGTTTCCGTCTGGAGTTGATCTAACTTACAAAAATTCTCCCAACCTCGAAGACGTGTCCTGGGCAAGTCCTGGTGATCCCGCGAATTCCTACGTCCCTGATGTAACTTCCCCGGGTCCAGGCGCTGCTGGTGTCGTTAGAGTTGACGGACTAGATAAAGACGCCAACCCAAGTATCACACCCGGCGACATCAAGTCAACATACAGACCTGGCGAAGAAGGTTCAGGAACTCGCTCCCCTAGCGATGAAAGAGTCAATAATTCTCTCGGAGATGCTCTCACACCAGGAAAATCTTCGGTTTGATATTATACTTAGACGGTAACCAGATAGAAGTAAGAAAGAGTAAACATGACTAAGCAATTGTACGAAGAAGCTTTGGCAGATGTTAAAAAGCTGAAGGAAGTGGCTGAAGATAATGCAAAAAGAGCTCTTCTTGAGGCTGTCACTCCTCGAATCAGAGATCTCATAGAAAATCAGCTATTGGGTGAACTTGGAGAGATAGAGGCAGACCCAGAAGACATCCTCAAAGACGTCACCGCTTCAGCAAGAGGTGAGAGTGATTTTGAGCCAACGCCTTCTGTTGTAGTCCCACAATTGGGTGATTCTGCTTCTTCTGTTGCTTCTATTTCAATGCCTGACGAAATGGGAAAGGTCACACTGGATCTTGATTCTTTGAACGCTGGTGGGGGTTGTGAAAATGAATATGAACTCAACCTCGAGTCAGCAAATTCTTTGAGTGTTTTGGTTTCTGCGTCAGGAGATGCAACTTTTGACTCAAGGATGTCAAATCTTGAAAAGAAGATCGACCTAGTAAACAAGGCAGGAAATCTTGTCAAAGAAACTAAATCTTTCGAAGAGCTACTTTCTTCGCTTGTTACAGAAGTAGAGGATACGTATTCGTACTTGCAGAACGGTCTGCAGGACTCTCCCAAGAAGAGCTCTTATGAGTCAATTCTTGAAAATTATTATTCAACCCTCAAGCAGCTCACGGAGCAGAAAATGAAGACCCAAAAAACACTTTCAGAAGCAGAAGTAACACTTAAACTCACAGGAATGCCCGATGATTTGGATCTCGAATCGCTTGGCGTCGATCTCATCACAGGCTCAGAAGAAGAAGATGAGGCTTCTGACGAGGACTCAGAGCTCGACTTCGGAGACGAGGAAGAAGACAAGAAAGAAGAGTCAAAATCTCTCAGCGACGACACAGTCGTTGAGATTGACGAGGGAATGCTCCGCCGCGAGATCGCCCGCATGAAGTCACTTCGCGAGGCCGCTGACATGCCAAAGAATTCCGAAAAAGGCCATGGACCAGGTGAAGTCGCAGACGGATTCGAAGACGATGATCTCGGTGATCCCTTCGAGGACGGAGAGGTAACGACTGAAGGCGACATGTCGCACAAGGCAAGCGAGATGGGCGAGCTTGATCAAGCTTACAACGAGATGGATGAGATGGATCAGGCTTATGGTGAAGTCGACGAGATGGAAGAGATGGAGCAGAGCTACCATCAGGCCACTGACCACAGCAACGAAGATCCACAGACCAACAAGAAGGATCGCATGCCCAATGAATCTCTCCGCCGCCGTATTGATGCAGAAATAAAGCTTCAGGTCGAGGCAAAGAAGAAGGCTGCACAGGCTAAGAAGGGCAAGCAGGTCGCTGAAAAGGAAGAGAAACAGGCTAAGACCCAAGCTAAGAAGCAGCAGGCCAAGAAGCAGGCCAAGAAGATGCAAGAGGCCTACAACTTCTATGCAACAAAGTTCAATGAGTCGGTTGCTCGCAGCAACAAGCTCAAGGGTATGCTCGCAGAGGCAACCCGCAAAGGTGCCGCCCTCAATGGCGGTTCCGCGAAGTCCGCGGCAGAGACTAATCTCCGCAGTAAGTTGGCAGAAACGAATCTGTTCAACGCGAAACTACTCTTCACCAACAAGCTCCTCCAGAATGAGTCACTCACGAAGCGCCAGAAGGCAGAAATAATAGAGAGACTCGATGAGGCTAAGTCTGAGCGTGAAGTGAAGCTCGTGTATGAGAGCCTTGTGAAGACACTCTCGGCATCGACATCGAAGATAACAGAGTCGACCGATCGTGGAGTCATTGGTTCGGCCTCGCGTCCGGCACGTCCCGCCGCGGCCACAAACGCCCTCAACGAGGGATTTGAGGCAGATCGTTGGGCACGCCTCGCAGGAATAGTCAAGTAATTGATTCAACAAAAACCAACAAACTATTTTAGGAGAATTAATCATGTCAAAGAATTTTAGTCTTGAGCAGCTCGCTCAAGGAATCAGAGAGAAGCACGTCGGTGCAGAGCGCGCGCGCCTCACAGAGAAGTGGAGCCGCACAGGTCTCCTCCGCGGTCTTGACGGCACACGCCGCGAAGTCATGGCCCAGCTCCTGGAGAACCAGGCAGCTCAGGTCCTCAAGGAGTCGAACGCTCTTTCGTCGGGCGGCGGCAATCTCGCAGGTTCGGGTCAGATTCAGGGCTTCTCGAACATCGCATTCCCGATCGTTCGCAGAGTCTTCGGTGGTCTCGTGGCAAACGAGCTCGTCTCGATCCAGCCAATGAGCCTTCCCTCGGGCCTCATCTTCTACCTCGACTACACCTACGGATCGAACGTCGGTACACCAGCTGGTGGATCGGGTTCGACATACACCCGCGGTCAGTCGCTCTACAACAACCCAACCGGCAAGGGCGTCCAGAGCGGATCGCTCGCCACCGGCGGTATGTATGATCTCGTCAACACCGGCTACAGCCGTGTCACAGGTTCGGCAACAGGCCTCACGGTCACTGCCTTCGGCGCCTGGGGCGGTGCATCTGGAACAACATGGGTTGACGACCTCAAGCTCACAACCGACACGATGTTCTCAGGAACAAACGCTCGTTTCGCTGACTTCGACGGTCAGGTCGAGACGGCTCTCGCGAACGGAGAAGTCGATGCAGCTTTCGCAGTCATCCCACTCTCTTCGCTCAGCAACATGGACAAGCTCGCTGCCAACCAGCTCTCTGTCTTCGCCGGCACGTTCACAAACTGCACGGCATGGGGCGAGACATATCAGGGTGGAACAGGCGTCCTCAACCTTCGCCGCCTCAACAAGCGCGGCAACTGGTCGGCCGGAGTCTTCACGCCCGATGCACTCAACGGTACACACATGCTCACACTCGTCAAGGGCGCAAACGGAGCTTCAATCACCGGTACACTCGCAAACACTTCGTACTCGCTCTCGTCGGCTCTCTCGGTCGATGGTTCGTCAGGCGCGACAGTCACTGTCCCATCGTTCGAGTCGGACTTTGGCGCGACACCCTCGCCCGTCATTCCCGAGATCGACATCAAGATCGAGGCAATCAGCATCACAGCTGAGACCCGTAAGCTCCGCGCCAAGTGGAGCCCAGAGCTCGCACAGGACCTCAACGCCTATCACTCGATGGACGCAGAGGTTGAGCTCACCTCGATCCTCTCGGAGCAGATCGCCCTCGAGATCGACCGCGAGATTCTCAACGACCTCGTGTCGCAGGCCAACGGCGCTAACTACTACTGGAGCCGCTCTCCTGGACGCTTCGTCAACAAGGTGACAGGTGCACGTCAGACAATGGATCTCAGCACAGCAGCTGCGACACCAATCGGTCCACAGTTCACCGGTACCGTCCGTGAGTGGTACGAGACACTCATCGAGACGATCATCGACGTGGCGAACACCATCCACCGCAAGACACTCCGCGGCTCGGCGAACTTCCTCGTCACCGGCCCAGACGTCTGCACCATCCTCGAGGCCTCGGTCCTCTACAAGCCCAAGTTCTCGCTCGACGGCGAGGGCCAGGTCGGATCGCCCTTCACCATCGGTGCAGAGGCAGTCGGTACCCTCTCGAACCGCTTCACGGTCTACAAGGATCCTTACTTCTCACGTAACAAGATCCTCGTCGGCTACAAGGGCGGCAGCTACCTCGAGACAGGCTACGTCTACGCTCCTTACGTCCCACTCATCGTGACACCGACGATCTTCGCCCCTGAGGACTTTACGCCGCGCAAGGGAGTGATGACTCGTTACGGGAAAAAGACGGTTCGCAGTGATTTTTACGGGACAGTCACGGTTCTCGACATGAACGTCATATAGCACATGAATGTTAACTGAATAGTTAACACATTGGAGGCCGCCGAAAGGTGGCCTTCTTTGTTTACATTATCAGATGACATACATATAATATACATATGGAAACTTGCAGAGAATGCAACACTGATTTTGACTCCATCGAATCCGTCTTTCGTCACATGAGAAGCCATAAGATGTCGGCGAAGGAATACATCCTGAAGTGGAAACACAACGGAAAAGAACCTCTGTGTGCATGTGGTTGTGGTAAGAAAACTTCTTGGAATGTCAGTATGAGGAATTACACGACATTTATCAAAGGTCATTCTGCAAAGGGACGGATCAAATCTGAGGACGAGAAGAGGCGCATCGGCGAGAAAAACCGAGCGAACATGACTACATGGATGGCACGACATCCTGATATTGCAGCAAAGAGAGGAGAATCCTTAAACAGCAATAGAACACCAGAGTTCGAAGCTAGAAGAACTGCATCATCTTCTGCAACTTATGCCGCAATGACATCTGAGGAGAAACAGAAATTCTCTGATCACACAAGACGCCTGTGGCAGGATGGAACGTTAGCGGATGCGCACATTAAAGCATCTGAGACCTACAAGCAACGTTTCGCGGACGGTCAGTACGACTTCACCGAACGCAACGACAAGATCTCTGCTGCCATCACCCAGCGTTACCTCGACGGCGGCTTCGAGTGGTCCACAGGTCAGTACACCTCCATGAAGACGGGCAAGACCTGCAACTATCGATCTTCATGGGAGCACGAACTGATGGTCCTCCTCGATGGTGACTCCCGTGTAGACACTTGGAGCTACGAGCCGCTGTCCATCCCGTACATCCTCGAAGGAGAAACCCGACGCTACATACCGGACTTCCTCGTCGTGTTCGAAGGACGAGACTATCTCCTCGAGGTGAAGCCTCCCTCTCTGACTGACATTCCCATCAACGCCGCGAAGAGAGCGGCAGCCTCAGCATTCTGCCAGAAAAATGGTTGGAAATACGGGGAGTGGCAACAAGGTTCAAATTACGACGAATTGTTCGATACTTAGATCTATGGAAGAACTTCGATCTCTCATAGCCCTCCTCGTTGAGGCATACGTCTCGAGCCTCCCGCCAAAGTCAGCTATCATCAATCCGAATGCCAAGAAAGTGACGATCACCCAGCCGCGTCTGGGGCTCACCGCAAAGAAACCGTCTCCACCTGCTCCGGCAAAATCGTCATCGCCGCGCGGTCTCTCCGACTCTGACCTCATCGCCACGCTCGATCGCTACGGGATCGACAGGAAGAACGCGACTGACATGCTTGCCCATGACACAGACTTGCGTCGCGATCTCAAGCTCGACGACCCAAAGCTAAAGAACACAGACTACTCTCGTCGAGTATATGCCGCCGCTACGAAGAGGTCATGACGGTAAATTACGTATCGCTTATTACCGATACGTTCTCGATTTGACGGCCTCACGCACAAGATCCCTGAGAAGTTCAATACTTTCATTCTCCGACTGTCTGCCTTTCACCACGACAGCAGAGTCCACGAACGGTTGACCGCGAAGTGCATCGAATGATTCTCTTGCCGCTGCATTGGTCTTCTCGACCTTCCACTGTGGAATTCCTGCTCCGTGTCCACCGCCTGCCACCCGCACCGCCAAGTTGGAGGCAGCGACTTTAGGATCTGTGTCAATCAACACGAGACGTGTTTCGTAGCCGTAGTCTGCAGCAAGCTTCAACTTGTTCGTAAGCCCAGGAAGGCCAGAACCTGTCGTTGGGTGTGCAACTGACTCACCTGCTTCGAAAGCTGACTTTAAATCCTTCTTCATTAGAGCGATTCGAGTGGCCAAGTTTGCATCTTCTCCTACGGGAACGTCCACATCGATGAGACGATACTAGGAATATTCAGGATGGTGAGATATATAGTAGTTCTTTCCTGATCCTGATCCACCTATCACTACGACAAACACGGGCTTCATTTGTATAGCTCCTCGAACTTTTTGCGGGTGATACCATAGTCAAGGAGAACGAGACAGCCTTTACCGCTTACGCCCCAAGAAGACAACTTCACGATATCACCCGTGAGCATTCCTTGATATCTATCCAAAAATCCCTTGAGTCCTTCGAGAAATTTGTCTCCCGCGAGACAGCCCGACCCAGAAGGTCTCTTTCCTGCATGGCCTCTTGGGATCGATAACTTCTTGGTTGCAGTTTCAGAATCTCCTGCCTTGGCAGTTACTTTTGCATCTGTCTTGCTTGACAGACCTAGAACCTTTCGCACTTCTTCCCACGAAACTCCTGCAACTGACTCTGCAACTTTGAAGTCAAGGTCATCTAGCGGCTCTACAAACTCTGACACAAGCCAGGCGTTTTCCGGTGAGGAGTCGTAGACAGAAGCCAGCATTGAGTGAACGTGTGGGTCTCTTCCTGCGAAAGCTTCTAGCTTGTTTTGTTCTACACCCTTCTTGTTCCTCGCTATTTTTAATACTTTTCCACTGTCCATCGCGAAGACAAACCTACTTGATCCCATTCCAAACTCTTCCAGACCAAACTTTCTGGCAGCTCTTATCATTGCCTTATAGGGGTCATCTGTGTCCCAATCCTCTGGGTCTTGGAATGCTGCTTCGACCCAATCAGTCGGGTCATTAGATGTTTTTACGTCTTCGTATGCCATTTCACTTAACACAGATCTGACGTATCTTCTTATTAGCTTGTCGTCCATGCTGCTAATTATATTCCCGTATATGTCTAGTGAAAGACATCACGAATTAGTCGTCTTCTTCTCAGACCTTCTATTCTTTATCAGGTCTATGATTTCCTTCTTGGCACCTTCCTGAGCATTTTTCCATTGCCACGCCACAGAGTCCCTGATTTTTTTTATCATTCCCTCGTAGTGAAGACATCTTCTATTTAGATCAGCTATCATTCCCGGGTGGGGATTGTCTAGGTGAACATTTATCTCTGACGCAACGTCGAGAAGTTCATCTCTCCTGTCCTTCTCATAAGCTGCAGCTGCCGCCTTGTAGAGAGCTACGAGCTCTTCGTTATTTCCCACAGCGTCTGGGTGTGTCAGTCTAGCGATCACGCGCCACAGCTTTTTGTAGTGACTCTTTAGATCGTCCGAATCTTCTTTCGTCTCCGCCTCGGTCTCTGTGACGACTGCCTTGCGCTCTTCATCCTGACCTCTTCCTCCTGAAGACTTTCCTGCAAAAAACTTAATCATTGCCGTTCCGCTTGCTGCGGGTATTTCTCCGTCGTCTTTTTCGATTCTTTCGATTGAAGTCAGATCTTGTTTTTCTTCTATGTTCTTTTCTATCTCTTTTACAGATTCTTCGAACGATTCCACAGACTCTGCGGCTTCCGCTCGCAAATACGCGAGACGCTTCATCAACGTCCGCCATCTCTTAGAATCATTCATGATCATAAGTATGATCATGAAATTTATTCTCATCCTGAAATCCACCACTCGGGAGGATTCCCATGCCTCCATTTTGCAAATCTAGACTTCTCTCCCAGGTAGTAGGCTCTATACGCGGCCACGACGTCTCC
>Ga0315909_10006492_pt1 | contig 13201 bp, 18 predicted proteins | sample LakEriMetagenome_11_FD_203527 | JGI IMG/M metagenome (GOLD analysis project Ga0315909, IMG submission 203527) | Freshwater fungal communities from buoy surface, Lake Erie, Ohio, United States - Buoy 2 MA125 | ecosystem: Environmental > Aquatic > Freshwater > Lake | place: USA: Lake Erie, Ohio...
CCTGCCAACGTGTTAACGCCTTTGCTTAAGTCACCAACTTTATCGGTTAAATCTCCGAGTTGTTTTTGTACTTTATTAAATTCAGCCGTGCCTTCGGGAAGTCTTGCCAACTCCTCACGTAATTGACGCATTTGCGCCCTTAACGATTGCGTCTTTTCGGTTGCGTTCCCTTGTAATTCAAATTCTAAAACTACTTTATTATCAGCCATTGAAAATCATTTTAATTAGTTCGTAAGTACCCCATATTAAAGTAGCAACTATTGCCATATTGATACAACCAGTTAGCCATTTTGGTAAATTATTTTGGTAGCTTTTCGCATCCGACTTGATGCTCATCTTTTGCATCTCGCAAATGTTTTTAAAGGTTTGTTGTGGATTATTCATAATGGTATTGATTGTAAATTATTTGACCACCAACAAAGATATTGTCTTGTGGATAGGTTGAATTTTTAAGCAGTAATTGTGGTGCAAATGTCAATCCTGATATATCAACTCCGAGTTCAAAGTTACCGCTAATCGTTTCAAGATTTTCACTCACAATGATTGCATCTTTCACGGATAGCACACCTGCAGATGAAGTCATTTGAATGTTGAATTCAATTACTCCATTGCCGTCAATGCCTGCGCTTATTTGTCCAACTGTCAACATCAACTTCATATACCACACGCAATCGTCAGGCATAGTGATATAAAGACCTCTATCCGTTGTCATTGTGATTGGTGTAGTGTTATTTGTCCAATCTCCAAAGCCACGTACTTGAATGATTCCGCTTTGATACTCACCTGCATAAGTACCACCGCTACCAAGTGTGATACCGTTATTGATTGCCTTTGCAGCAGTTCCCACCACGGTAACAGAACCCAATCCATCCTCTACATAGTTTCTATCACCACTCACAAATGAGCCATTGTTACTTGCACCAAGATAACTTGTATCACTAATTACAATTGACCTATCATTGTCCTCTTTTACAACTGAATTGTTGACTTGTATCAATCCATTTTTAGCGTTGTTAATATCTGATGTTGGTTTACTGATGTCATCTTTAATGGCCTCTCTATCACCTCCTGCACCTTTACCATCTCGCAGGATAGCGTAACATTCAGGAGCAACCCAAAAGTAACCGTACTTATTGCAGCACGCTTCAGTAGCTGGTGCAGATTCGTTTTCTGCATCAAGAAATGGCACACTACCATCTACATTGATTGTCGCACCTGGATGAAGTAGGCAGTCGGGAGTAGCACTCACTATCTTAATCAACTTGACCTTAACGGTATCTTGCATACCTACCACATAATCGCTGATTTCAAGAATCCTATAATATGAATCTCGTATAAATATTTTATCATTGAATTGAAATTGGTAAATGTCTGCAAAATCGAGCGCAAAAAAAGCTTCAATGATACGTGCATCTGGAGCGTAAATGTCAGCTATGTAATCGTTCCAATAACGTTGGTATAAAGTCTTGTAAGGAGTTGCCGTTATCTGATGCAATGGTATTTCTTGCCCAAAGTTCAAATCTTCATCTGCTAAATTGGGTATGGCCGTTGTGTAATGACTAAATAAAACCAATGATTCAGATACAATTGTATTTGCATCGTTATTGTATAAATTAATATCAATGGTTGAATTGGTATAATACAAAATGCGTGGGCCTCCATTCACGTATTGACCGCTATTGCTTATGAATTTTGGGATTGGAAAATCAGTAGCTTTGATTAGTGCCAAAGGTGTTGGACTAAACATCGTTTCGACCTTGTAATTATTGGTAGTAAAGTCGTTCTCGGGATCAATTAAAAGCAACCTACCAAATGCCCTATTGCCTTGTGAATTATACAAGCTATTTAAGTAGTCAGTAGATGGCTTGTAAGTCCATATATTTTCTTGTGCCTGATAATCCGCCGTTGATGTAAGTGTAATATCTTTTGAAATGTCTATCTTATTCGACCAGTCCTTTGCATTGCCTTGTGACAAGTACTCTTGAATGGGTAAAAATGTCAGCAATTTTGGATTGATGTCATCCGCTATCACAACCAAATTAAACATTTTGAAAAGTGATGAAATGAACTCACTACATTTCATTACTGGAGCATTTGCCGCCCAATCAATTGGGTTACCAAAAAAAGGTTTAGTGATTGAGTTGGATTGAAAAGAAGTATTTGTGCTACCTAATGAATCTCTCAATGTGATAGTACCGCCCCACGATAGTATTGCAGCAGTTCCGATAATTATATAAGGTTCAACCGTTGCGCCTGAAGGTAAATAGTTGTCAGCTAAAATAGTTGGCGACCACGAATTGTAAGCAATCGCAGGCTTGGGAGTGTTCAACTCATCTGCTCCTGCTTGCGGATCATAAAAGTTAAAAGGTGATGTAAATGGGTACAATTGTTTTTGACCTCCATAGGTGCGAATTAACCCAAATAATAATTGAAAGCCAGTCGGTAAATTAGTATCTATCTCGGCAATACATTTAGCTTGTAAAATAAAACGTGCAGAAATCGAAGCAGTGTACTCATTGCCAGTTACGTTATTGCCGTAATCATATACTTCCGTTATTGCAGAAAGTGGAGCACCATAAAATGTTAACCCATTGTCCAAAGTGATTGCGCTAAAATCTGCGCTCGTTAATGTATCACCTTCAACCCCACCTTGCAATTGAAATTTTGCAGTTTCCGGATTGCCTTGCGTTTGAATATATCCAGCTTCACCAGTCCACGGAATCCACATTTGATCTAATTGCTCAACCAATGTAGCACTATCAACATCATTAAACTCAAACCCACTCAATGCAAAAATCTTGTTAAAGATATAACGTGCTGAAACAAATGGAGTGAGTTCACCTATTGTTGGTACAATAGATTGGTCGGTGCTATAAATGCTCCTTGTTCCTGCCTCATTCAATTGCCCAACCCAATTTTGGCCTCTATCAGCTAATCCCAAATAGACTTTATTCGATCCATTGAATGTGGCTAAATTATCATAGGTTAAAACTAAATCAAAATTATTCTGAAGTTCAGCACCTATATAATTTTTGAAGTCAGCATCTCCAATAGTTTTGAAGAAATCCACCGTGTTTCCAAAGAACACTATCTCTAAATCAGATACCTCACCATTGCTTGTATAGGCAGCCTTAAATTGCACATATCCCTCAATTATTGGTATAGTGTCAACTGTGATTGATGCGTTAATTTTACGCTTTGGATTAAAGCCACTGAATTGAAAAGTGTTCTCTTGAATGAATCCAAATATCGATGCGTTAGTTGGTGTAAATGGAATTCTGAAAGTTCTTGAATAGTTGCCTTTTGGAGTGAGTTCTTTGATGTCATTAAATGAATAATTCAAAGAGATATTTTCATTCTCATAAAGGTCTACCAATACAGGCGTCTGATTGTCCTGCGTATATAAGATTAGTGCAGTTTGCATAGTTTAAATTTATGGACAGTTGCCAAAACCTACTTTAATTGTTATTTCACCACTTACCGTTCCAAAGAATCTTGGCATTTGTAGATACATATAATTGAAAGAGGTTGTATAAGTACCCCATACGGCATTAACAATTATTGGTGTTCCTGGCGTGTTGAAATTCGATTGTATTAATGTACCGCCACCAGTTGAAGTATTACCCAATGCTAAGAATCCCATTACAGTAGGTGATGGCACGGTAAAATCATAATTGATTTCAACATAATAAGTTTGACCTGGTATTGGTGTGTTATTTGATGAATCTCTAACAGAAATATTTATATACCTTCCCATAGTTGCATTAGTTACAACAATTACACACGCATTATCAACAACAGGCCCTAAATTCAAATGGGTATTACCTCCAGTTTTGGCAAATATGTTGAAATAAGAACAAGGCTCAGGCGCAGGAATAGGATAAGTAGTGACAGTTGTATTTATAGTATCATATTCATTGGCCAATTGAAGGCGCAAGGTTTGATTATATTTTCTGAAGTTGCGTTCACGCTTCATCAAATAGTTGGTATCTTCAACAACAACTGGCAAAATACTATACCCATCCACGTTATCATCAACCATCCACACCGACTTTGAATAGAATAAATCTTTCATTGCCTTATATTCAGACTCCGTTAACCAATCACTTGTCAAGTTAATGAACGTCTTTACGATTGGCTCACGCTCGGTTAATGCACGTGAATAATTTTTAGTATCAAATGGGTTATCTACATCAGCCGTGTTATAGTTACCTAAATAAGTCTTATACCTTTTCTTTTCGACATCAATTGACCTTTCATTTTTTTTAATAAATGAGTAGCTATCCCATCCACCCAATTGATTAAGCCAATAGACGTGAACTGGATTGTGTTTGCAATCTTCGTCAATGTAAAATCCGTATTTGGCGGTAACATCGCCAGCTTCTTCATCATAACCTGAGATTGTCCAAAATATAGTATCATCAGCCTCATTTTGATCTATGTAAGCACCATCAATTAAATTTTTAAGACCTGCAGGAATGTGTAAGATAGCCCCATCATCAAAAGTAATTGGTATCAAAAATGCTGCTACAGAATTAAATTCACCATCAAATAAATTATATTTGATATGAGTTATCGTTCTATACGGATAATTATCATTTATGTAAGTGCCATCATCAGCGATGAAGCTCAAAATCTTATAAGCGCTATCTTTTGCACTTAAAACATTTGATCTTGATACACGTTGCCAATTGATAATTTCAGATTGTAAGCTTAAAGGAATATTAATGCGTGTAGCAACCGTTTCATTTCCAAATCCAATCGTATTATCATAATATTGCGACAATGCAATTGGTGGAGTTTCGTTTGAACCCATCACCAAGAAATTGCTTTTACCCTTTCCGTACACGCACATTAATGAGTATTCAACCGCTACTGATTCATCCTCTGTAAATACCCCTCCCACCTCATAACCTTCGTATAAATCAACTGTAAATCTATTAACCAAATTATTGTTGACTAATGTGGGTTCAGTTATTTGCAATAAAACATCATCCCCTCCATCAATTGTAACTTCAGTTTTGATTAGTTGGTTAAAGATAGTCTTGGTATTGAATACACCGCTACCCACCGAATTGGGTGAAATGTAAAATTTATATTCATCATTTGTAATGCCATCAGTAATCTTTACTATGTATTTAAAACCTGCATTAGCAAACTCGGTTGATGTCATTGTAAATGAAACATCATTATTTGAGTAGCACATACCTGTAAATTCAGTATTGCCCTGCGCTGATAATCCTCTTAATGCCGTTGTATATGCCATTATTTATACTTTAATTGTACCTGATAAATTTTCTTCTATTGCTATTGTGATTTCACTCTTTAACGCTGCCATAAATCGATCATTAAAATCAACTAACGTTTCATTGACTGCATCTCTATAATAAAATAGGGGTTTGATTCCCCTTCTACCAATTGACATACTGATATTGTATGCTATTGCTTCCATTGCGTTCTCCCTTGCTTTTGGAGTTGCAAACTTTTTAAATGAGCCATTCTCATTGCGTGGTGAAATCTTTTTAATTTTCATCCATTGCAGTATCGCATCCGTTGGAGGTCTGCGACCTGGCTTCCTTCCTTCCTCTACATAGTAGGCATAATCAGAAGCTTTACCCTTTGCAAAGAAATCAATTCGCTTGTATTTGCTATCGTATCTAAATGCTAACGACTTGCGTAAGGTATCGGATGCAACCGCCCTTCTTTTCTTTCCGTTCACTGTGCGATAGACTCCAAGATTTAGCATTGCCTTTTCGACAACCTCTTGGCCAAAGTCATTCATCAATTGTGTGAGTGGATTATTAGCCATTGCAGAAGATTGTAAATGCCGTGTTTGGATTATCTATTAAAAGGTCAACAAAGACTTCAACTCCTTTGACTTCTAATGCATTTCTAAAATCAATATAATTATCTGACATATCCCATCCAAAAAAGATGTTGTGTTCAATGACGTGGAGTATTTGCAACTCACCTTGATTTGTTATTGTATATCTCATATACTTACTAAAATTGATCCACCAATAATTGCACCTGCAACACTTGCTCCAACATTGGCTAATTTTATTGATGTAAAATCACCTGCTGCAAAAGCTACTGATGTTGATGTTGAATAATTACCTGCCGCAGAACCTCCTGCAATTACAATAGCGCAAGCGGTATCAACTCCATTTTTTCTCAACGTGATTGTCAATGTGTTACCTGCTATTTGTGGATTGCACCTAATGATAAAATCAGATAAATTACACGCCACCGGAATCATAGTAACTCTTGTAAATTCATTAGCAGCTACCACATGACCACCTGTAACGAATCCATTGTATACAGTTGTATTGGCTGCAACTGTAGCATTACCCCACGTTCCAAATAAAAATGATTTTGTTACTGATGCCTTTGAATTCAATTGCGTTTGAATATTTGAAGTCACCCCACTTAAATAACCCAATTCAGTTGATGTTACTGCGTTGGTTGCAACCTTGCCACTACCATCAGAAACCAATGCTCTTGATGCAGTTAAATTTGAAGTTGTAATAGTTGATGCTGCTCCAGTAATTGTATCTTGTTTAGTAGATAGCACGTTGCTATTTTCCCAAAGTTGATTAGATGAGTTATATTTTAAGATGTCATTATTTGCAACCGATGTGATTTTGACATTGTGCAATTCTTGTAATTCATAACCATTCTGAACACGCACGTACATACGACCTGCAGCCCCTGCGCTTGCAGTTGTGCAAAATCCGAGATATACCAAATGATTAGGCGCAGTTGGTTTGACATTCGTAATTGTTCCCGCAGTTGCTCCTAAATAAATAGCATCTCCATCCGCAAAAGTTGATGTCGGTAAAATGCTTAATCCATCAAGTAACCCATTCACGATTATTAACCCTTTTTGATTAGCAGCTATTGAAGTTGATACAACTAATCCAACGGTTTGAGCAGATGTCGCATCTGTTGTGTTGTATGCAAGCTTCACGGTCAATCGGTCACCAGTACCCCCAAATGCGTACACGGGTTGGCCTCTTGTAATAGTAACGGAATCATCATTGGTTACATATGCAAGCAAAGTATTTGGAGCAGTTCCAATAACTTGGAATCCGTTAAGCGTAGTGTTGTAAATGCAAAACATTTCCGCACCATCAATTATATCTCCACCTATCAACAAGCCGTTATTATTTCGATACAAATCTTTTGCTCCAAGTGAATTGATATTCAAAGTTGCACCCGTTGTATTGCCAATGGCGAATCTAATTAGATAGGCATCACCATCGTTATAGGCAGTTATTCCGCTAATGGTTGTGGTGTAAGTATCAGTTCCTGAAGTTGTCCCCTTTGGGATGCCACTACCACCCCCACCGCCTGGAATAGTTTTCCAAGTATTGTCCCCTGCGAGATAATCCGTAGAGGCTGCAGGATCATTAGTGGTGTATTGTAGTTTCTTCATCAGTTACCGATATATGGGATGTCACAAGAGTTCCACTCGTAATCTACTGTTATATCAATTGACAATTGCACACCAGTTAATACGTGAGAGAATTCTTCAATGAATGGTTGTGCTGAAATTGGCTTACCCAATACAACTGATTCATCGAATATTGTTCCGTTTTCCAACATATTAACGAAATCACCTGCAAGTTGAATACACTCACTCATTGATTGTCTTTGATATTCAGTCTTTAACTCCTTGTCACGTGGTATGTCGGAAAAATAGACATCCCACGAATACGTTAATGATCCTGCATCAAATGAAAATGAAGTAGGGGTTACGTGCATCCAAGGCCATTCGCCTTCCTTTTCTAAATCAGCTTGAGATATTTGGCCGTGTGTGAAACGTCTTATCAATGCGTGGCTATTGGCAAACTCCTCGAATTTACCAATGACTACGTTGTATGTATAAAGTGAAGATGCGCTCATATTAGTTAAGTAGCTTTAGTGGTTCGTTTTAGACAATAATTGCTTTTGAAAGTTAAAATAATCTATCCGATAAGATAGATGAGCAAAGATGGTAGAAGCTTGCGTATTTGTGATGGCATCAAACTTTGTTACGTCTCTATCTGCTAATTCTTCGATGACGTGAAACCATCCGTATTTACTTGAGAGTTCGCTTGTTGCAATGCCTCCTCCATCATCGTCATCGCCTCCTTCAGATTCTTCGTCACTTGTGAATCCAAAAACTGAAGCGAAGTGTTCACCAATTCTTTTTCGATAGTCGAAAAAAAAACCAATGCACCATTGGCAATTGATAACGGCATATCATTGAAGTCATCAGCATTTTTTAGGTGTGCTGAAGTGTACGGTTCTATTCCGTACTTATTGCCTAACTGATTGCTGATTGGTCTATAAAGAATTGCAAGTATCTTATTCAAGTTCTTTGGAAAGTCTTTGCAATTGCTATCAAGGTCAAGCCACTCACCAAATGAGATAGCGTTGATGTCTGGCACAAATCCATAGTCCTTCCATCGATTTTGTTTATTAGCTTGTGGCTGCTCAATGACTGCCTTAAATGCGTTAATTGCATTTTGCAACTGATCAGGTGCTAACTGCCTGACAAAGTCTTTGGACTGTCCGAGAATAGCGGACACTTGACCTACCTCATTACCATCATTTAAAATGAAGTCAACATACTGCTTTACCGTTATGGTATTATAGTCAAGTGATACTTTTATCTTATTCATCTTTGTCCAAATCTTTAGCTATCAATTTAATCCATTCATCGAATAGATCAACAACATCAACCTTGGAAAGTCGTTTGCGTTGTCCTGGTTCTTTTAGCCACATACCAAATAGGATAGCCATCGTGTAGGTGTGCTTTATTTCTTGCTCAGTCATTAGTCTAATTTAATTTGATTTTCATTTATGATTTCGTAGAATCGTGTACGGAATTTATCCACTCCTTCCAGTTCTTCAGGTGAAAGGTTTTGGCTATTGTACTTGACCCAATTGCGCAGCTCCTGCTCAAGTTCCCAAAAGGTCACCCATAGTTTTCGAGATTGTTGAAACATTTGAAGTTCCTCATTGTCTTCATCCGTGAATTCATATATCACCTTCATAACTTTTGCAGTTCTAATTTTACCAACTTGTACCAATCGTAAAAATCCTGCTCATCACCTTCACTCATCGTTGGAATGTCCAAAGTTAAAATGATATTGATATGGTGCATTGCACAGTTAACCGCACGTGCGTAAACACTACCCTCATCTTCAGACATCTTTGACCTTACCATAGGCTTAAAGCTATGGACTAAATGATTTGCGTATTCTTTGGGCTTCATAATTTATCCGATATGATTATTTGAACTGGAGCATCAGCATCGCCTACAATCGTATTGCGTGCCTGCTTTGGTTTGAAGTATTCCAAAGTCTTCAGATAAAGTTCAGATGCTATCATTTTGTCCTCATCATTACGACTACCCCATAGCTTATCCAAGAACGCATTGAACTGCTCCGCTTGTTGACCGGTGATTGATTCACCCAATGATTCCCATTGCTTTGTTTTTTCAGACTTAGAACCTACTGGTCTGCCATTTGGGTTATTGGTTTGTCCTTTTGGTAATCCCATACTAAAATAATTTTTGTTGAGCCATATGGCTTTTAATTCGCTTTATTGCGTTATCGTAATATTCCTTATCCAATTCGCACGCTGTTAACTCAAAGTCGTAATCATGGCAGGCTATGGCTATTGATCCACTACCCAAGTGAGTATCAAGTATTTTGTCTCCGTCTTTTGCATAGTTATCTAAAATAAATTTATACAAATAATCAGGTTTTTGAGTAGGATGTATTTTGTCTGTTTGATTATGCAAGTGTATTGAATGTTCACAAATCTTTGCAGGTGTTTTTAATCCCATTGAAACCCATGCATATTCACATCTTGCGAAGTTTGGCATTGCTTGTTTTTTATCCCAAATTAAAAAATACTCGCTTGGTGGCATATTAAAATTATTTGCACCAAAAACAATTTGATTTTTTGAAACTCTAAACAATTCGTTCCAATATAAATCATTTGGCTTCGTATTATTTACTGTTTCCATTCTTTGAAACCTTTTAGCGTGTACATCTTTTTCGGTTGGTCTAGTAGTTACTTTCTTAAATCTTTCAATCCCATAAGGTGGATCAACTATTGCAAGGTCAAAATAGCCATCAGGATAACGAGCCATCAATGCCATGTTATCTTCATTGGTAATGGTTATTTTTTCGCTGAGATTCATTTGTTAAAATTTGATATTTACAAATCCAACTTAGTCTTAAAGTGGTTGATGAGTTGCTCCATCTTATGGTCGTAGTACTTAGTAAAGGTAAGGAATCCCTCCTTATCGTTTTCCCATAGCTTATAGAGGATGTTTCTCAACCTTTGACCATTACTCTTGCGCTCAATCTCAAAGTCCGCTTTAAGGTCATTTAAGATGTCCCTTTCATTAGTAGCGAATTCTTCCTCTTTTATCGCACAATAGACAAATGAATTCTGCAAAGAGAACAATTGACCTGCAGTAACTGGAGTAAGTTCATTAGTGCCTATCACAATGGCCGTAGTTTTGTCCTTGCGACTTTTGATTGATTCAATTTGAGCAGGTAGAATTATCATATATCAAAGTTACTAATTTTTTTAAGATAAGACCTAATTATTAATAGTTATATTAATATATAAAGTAATAACTATAAATCAAAAGAAAAGAAAGAAAAAGAAAAAAAGGTAAAAAAGAAAAAGAAAGAAAAGAAAAAGCCCCCCCAAGAAAAACAAACAATTTCGCGAATAGCGAATTTACCTGAACCAAGCGTTGATGTATCGCAAGTTTGCCGTTTGCATCTCCCATTGGCAATGGAGAATAATTTTAATTGATTCATAAAAGAGAATGCCCCAATGATTTTTTGAATTGTTGAGATTCTAAAAACCAAAGGGGCAGTACTTTATCATCTCAACACTACAAAGATAGTAATTCAGTGCAATGGTTGCCTTAAAAGTTAATCGTTAGTTTTAAACAATTCGACTATTGTCATTGCCAAAACAACTGGCCAACAAAATGCAGTGAATAGCATACCCATAATGTTCTCAACTGTAAAACGTAGAGTTTGCTTTAGGATCATCACGGCCATCAGTCCAATAAGTGATAAGCCTATCAGTAAATAGGACATAAAACAAAAATGTAGCAGGCTCATCATACTCCTGATTTTCTTGGTTTTCTTCCACGTTTTTTAGGTTGTGGGGTTTCTTCTTCAGTAAGTAGCACCTCCTCACGCTTTAGCTGATTATTCAACTCGCTAATGATTTTATTGATGCAAGGAATGCAGCTACTCGTTTTGGTATTTGTTCCCTTCATCAATGTATCTAATTGCGTTAATAGCTTTCTATTGCCATCAGATAGCACATTGGTGCGCTTTACTTCATCTACTAATTGCTTCGCTTGTTCTACCAGTTCGGCATCCACTATCTTTGGCCACTTACCTGCAGGACAATCCGCAAAGGTCATCTTTGTTTTTAGGTCAAGGAAACACCCACACGGCTTAAATGTGACACCATCCAGGGTAACGGCTTGAGCGAATGGATTTAATTTATTTAATGGCATCCCACAAGTGCGAGTGGTGGAATTGTAAACAGGACATTCTATGCAAATATGCATCCGTTCATTGGCCATTTGGATAATCTTATTTATCATATGACTATTGCTTTTCTTATTTCGTTTTTAGCGTATTTGACAAAATTATAAAGTGCTTTCTTTGGGATTCCAGTTTCATCAGATAACGTTTGATAACTAAAATCGTTTAAGGCATATAGGTAAAAGACTTCCCTTTCTAACATTGGAAGTCTTGAAATCAAGATGTCTAATTGCTCATTTGTGATACGGTCACCTAACCACACCTCCACACTCTCGAAATCTCGCAGTTGTGATTCCGTTGGTTCATCACTCATCTGATTAAACTTTCGAATGGTGTTATGGTAATGACTTCTATTTGACCAATGCGCTATCTTAAGTGCGTGGTTAATGTAGTGTTCTGAATTCTTAATGGTTGATTTATTTTCAAAGATGCATAACAACGTGTCGTGAAGCAAGTCATCTGCCTCATAGACATTGCCACCGCAAAGGTTGATTGCTAACCTTCTATGTTGCTCATATTGCGCCTTTGAAATAATCATCTATAATTTTTTGAGCTGCCTCAAAACCTTTTACATAAGTAGCGAAATACCCCCTTTTGTTCAACTCTTTGATCCATTCCTTCTGCTCCTTACTAACCACACCTTTCTCAGTCTTGACTTCAATAAAGAGGCCAAAGTATTTGCCATTCGGCTCACATATTTGCAAATCAGGAAATCCTTTCACGTATCCTGTGGCCTTCATCTTGATGGCTTGCTTCATACTTGTAAACATACCACCAGCAGATGCGCAATAAAGCGCATTAGGATAAGACATTTTGAGATATTGGATAATGGATTGTTGCAATCCTGCTTCACCTGCGAAGGGTTTTTTCGCACGTGGCTTCATCGAATGTAGAATTTTACCTTTCACGCATCTAATTTAAGACGCATTTTTGATATTCGTATAAAAAAAATTGCTATCTGAAACCCGCATAAACATTGGAAAACTAAAAATAATTTGATTTTTTTCTTGACAAATCAAAATTTATTTATATCTTTGTCAAACAAACAACGAAAAAAACAAACACAATGGAAACAACAGTTAAAGTAATCGAAAAACAAGGAACTACTTACACATCACATAAAGTAGTAATTGGTAAAACTCAATGGACTATTTTAGTAGTTAAAGGAAATTTTAATTATATTTCAATTTATAATGATTCATACGGTAGAAGAAGTATGGGAAAAGATTATAAAACGTTTGATGATGCAGTATTAGCATATAAAAACCCACAAATGAAAGTTGCTCTTTTGAAAATTGAAATGGGTTTCTAAAAATAAAAAGAGGGGTGCGGCTCTACAACGCACATCACTAAACAACAAACAAACAAAAAAACAACAGTTATGAAAAACAACACAGTATCAAGACAACACAGATTGTCAGTCGCTAAAAAAGGAATCAACGAAATTCACGTTGCAGGTAACGAGATTGCATTGTGCCGTATGATTGGAAACATTTGTTGGACAATGACAAAGTATTATCCAATTGAGTCAGCACCTTTGTTTATCACTAAACACATCGGGTAATTATGCAGTTCAAAAAGATTGAGATACACGGAAAGAATCTTGGAGATTTTGA
>Ga0315909_10006495_pt1 | contig 13200 bp, 11 predicted proteins | sample LakEriMetagenome_11_FD_203527 | JGI IMG/M metagenome (GOLD analysis project Ga0315909, IMG submission 203527) | Freshwater fungal communities from buoy surface, Lake Erie, Ohio, United States - Buoy 2 MA125 | ecosystem: Environmental > Aquatic > Freshwater > Lake | place: USA: Lake Erie, Ohio...
GCGGTCTTGCTGGACGTGCCGCAGGCCGAGGCCGACGTGTGGGAGGGCTGGGGCCTCGACGTTCTCTACACGCCGGACGGCAGCCAGGCGCCCGCGCTCGAGACCTACCATCACGCGCAGTTCGACCGGGCCGAGGCCGCGCCCGGCGACGACTTCTTCAGCATGCTCGTGCGAGCGACGTTTCGCGGCCGCCGGCTCACCCGCGAGGAGATGATGGGGTTCGCGAACCTCACCTTCGCCGGCGGCCGCGACACGATCATCCACACGGTGGCCTGTGCGGTCGGCCACCTGGCGGCCCACCCGCAGGACCTGGAGTTCCTGCGGGCCGACGTGGGCCGGATCGTCCACGCCTGCGAGGAGTTCTTCCGCGTGTTCATGCCGCTGACGCACATCGGCCGCGTCTGCCCGGTCGACACGACCGTGCACGGCGTCACGGTGCCGGCCGGACACCGCATCTCGCTCGGCTGGGCGAGCGCCAACCTCGACGAGCAGGCCTTCGACTCGCCGCGTCACATCCGGCTCGACCGACGGCCGAACCCGCACGTGTCGTTCGGCTTCGGGCCGCACCTCTGCCTGGGCGCGGCGCATTCCCGCACGGTCCTCCGGGCGGTCCTCGGAAGGCTCTGCAGCCGCGTGGCGAGGATCGACGTGCGCGAGGCCCGCGACCGCGTCGAGGTGACGGCCGGCTACGAGCGGCCACTGGGCTACGAGGCGCTCGTCGTGGCGCTGCATCCGGCGTCGGACGGCCGCCGGCCGCCCGTGTCGGCATGACTCCGCCCGCGAGCCGCATCCCCGCTTCGGGCATCATGCGACCGCGACTCGGGCGGCACGGGACGCCGAGGTCGGCGTCGTTCGTGGGTGTCGCAGCCGGCCGCCGGGCCGCGGCCGGAGCAGCCCGCTGCAACTCGCTTTTGAGGGTTTTCGGGCGGCATGGCCCGGAGTTGTCGCAGTCGGGGCAAGATGGTAAAAATCCGGAAAGTACGACTGACTTTCGTCTGCACTCCAGTCCGTCGGGAGCTGTGGCGTGTGCAACGGGCGATGGTCGTTGAGTCGAAAGGTTTCGTGAGCAAGCTCCCGCCCCAGAGGTTCTTTTTCTATGGCCCGGAAGATTTACGTGGGGAACCTGCCTTGGTCCACCACGTCGGCCGATCTTGAGGCGATGTTTTCCCCCCACGGCGCCGTCCGGTCGGCGGAGGTGATCTCCGACCGTGAGACGGGTCGCTCGCGCGGATTTGGTTTCGTCGAAATGGAGACCGACGAGGGTCTTCAGGCCGCGATCTCGGCGCTCAACGGGCACGAGGTCAACGGTCGTCCCCTCACGGTCAATGAGGCCCGCGAGCGGACGCCCCGGTCCGGTGGCGGCGGTGGCGGCTACGGCGGCGGTGGCGGTGGCGGTCGTGGCGGTTACGGCGGCGGTGGTGGTGGCGGTCGCGGCGGCTACGGCGGTGGCGGTGGCGGACGTGGCGGCTACGGCGGTGGCGGCGATCGCTACTGATTCCTGTCCCGCGTCCCGTCGGCACGTCACCGACGCCCGTGCGGCGCCGGAGCATCGTGACCCGAGCATTGTGAAACGTGCGGCACGGGAGCCGGAGTCTCTTGCGACCCGGCTCCCGTGTCCGTGTTATGATCGTCCGCGGCGAACGAGGCTGCGTCTGGCCCCGAGCCACTCGTCCTCCCCGCACTCCCTCGACATTCAGTCCCCATCAGAAAGCTGGAAGCACGCCGATGAGCCCCCCTCCCGCCCGCGGTAAGTTCGCGAAGACAGCACGCAAGAAGGCGAAGCCCCGCGCGAAGGTCAAGCGGCGTGATCCGATCTTCATCGACGGCGCGCGGCCGCGTCCCATGTTCGTCGATTACAAGGACCTCGAACTTCTCGGCAAACTCGTCAATCGCCAGGCCAAGATCCTCGGCCGCCGCAAGAGCGGCTGCACGGCCGCCAGCCAACATGCCGTGACGCGGGCCATCAAGCAGGCCCGCTTCATGGCGCTCCTGCCCTTCGTGGGCGAGTGAACGGGTGAACCCGCGTGACACGCGACGCCGCTTCTGGTCAGGGTGCTGATCCGATGCCGTCGCGTTCCGGGCATGCGGGCCGCGCCGCGGCTGGGCGGCCGGGCATTCGGTTCGCGACCCGCCGGCGGGTCGAGTTTCGCGACACGGATGCGGCGGGCATCGTCCACTTCTCCGCCTTCTTCTTCTGGATGGAGTCGGCGGAGCACGAGCTGCTTCGTTCGGTCGGCCTCCACGTGTTCGACCGTCAGCCGGACGGTCGGGAGTACAGCTGGCCGCGGGTGTCGGTGTCGTGCGACTACGTGTCGGCCGTGCGGTTCGGTGACGAGGTCGATGTCGTCGTCTCGGTCGCGGCCGTGGGCCGATCGAGCGTCACGTACGAGTTTGCATTCGCCGAGGCGGGGCGGCCCGTCGCGCAGGGGCGGGTCGTGGCGGTCTGGTGCCTGATGCGGCCCGGCGGCAGGCCGGAGGCGGCGGCGATCCCGGCCGATGTCGTCTCCAAACTCGTGGGCGCCGTCTAGGCGGCCGCTCGCCTTGCGGAGTCAGCCATGCTCGAGGTCGATCGCATCTCGAAGACCTTCGCGTCGGCCGGCGGGCGGGTCTGCGTGCTCGACGGCGTGTCGTTCACGCTCGCGCCCGGCGACCGGCTGGCGGTCATGGGGCCGAGCGGATCAGGCAAGAGCACGCTGCTGGCGATCGTGGGCGCACTCGAGGAGCCGACGGGGGGGACGGTGCGGCTCGACGGCATCGATCCGTTCGCCCTTTCGGCCGCCGCGCGGGCGGCGTTCCGCAATCGTCGCGTCGGCTTCGTCTTTCAGGAGCATCACCTGCTCGCCGGCTGCTCCGCGCTCGACAACGTGGTGCTGCCGGCCCTCGCCGAGGGCCGTGCCGACGTCGACGTGGTCGTGCGAGCGCGGCGGCTGCTCGACAGGGTGGGGCTGTCGCACCGGCTGTCGTCGCTGCCCGCGGAGCTTTCCGGTGGGGAGCGGCAGCGGGTCGCCGTGGCGCGGTCGCTCGTCCTCTCTCCCCGGATCATCCTCGCCGACGAGCCCACCGGCCAGCTCGACGCGCATGCGGCCGCGACCGTGACGGACCTGCTCGTGGAGCTGGCGGCCGAGTCGGGCGGCATGCTCGTTGTGGTCACCCACTCGGAGACCGTGGCCGCGCGCGTCGGGACGGTGCGGCATCTCGTCGATGGGCGGCTCGCCCCATGAATACGACAGCAGCCCCCGCGTCGGATGGCGGGGCGACGCCGGCCCGCGGCGGCCGCAGCGGCGTGCGGTCGCCGGCGGCGCTCGCCGTCCGCCTGGCCCGACAATGGTGGCCGCAGCTCGCCGCGCTGGCCGCGGCCAGCGGCGTGGTGGCCACGACGATCGCCGGCGCGGTCGGGGTCGGCGACGCGATGCAGCGCGGGCTAAAGCGGCTCGCAGTCGCCCGTCTCGGCGGGATCGACTCGGCCGTGGTGGCTGACGGCTTCTTTCGCGCGGAACTGGCGGCGGAGACGGAGGCGCGGCTCCGCGCCGGCGGCGACCCGACCCGGCTCCTGCCCGCGATCGTGCTCGAGGCGTCGCTCGAGGCGGTCGGCCCGGGCGGCCGGGCCGGGCCGCCGCTGCGGGCGACGCTCTTGGGCTGCGACGAGCCGCAAGGCCTGGGGTTTGCGGCGGCGCCGGCGGGCGTGGGAGCCGACGAGGTCGCGATCAACGGGCCCCTCGCCGCATCGCTCGGCGTTCGGGCGGGAGACAGCGTCGTGCTGCGCGTCACCAAGCCCGGAGAGGTGCCCGGCGACAGTCCGCTCGGCCGCCGCACGAGCGACTCGTTCAGCCGCCGCCTGCGGGTCGTGGAGGTGCTGCCCGCGAAAGGCATCGGCCTGTTCTCGCTGCGGCCCGCGCAGGTGACCAGCGGCCTGGCCGTGACGCGCCTGGCGACGGTGCAGGCGCTCATGCGGCGCGATGCGGCCTTCGCCAACGTCGTCCTGGCGGTGCGCGACGGGCCCGCGGCCGCGCAGCCGCCGGCCGCCCGCACCGGCACGGCCGCAGCGGTGGCCGCGGCGCTCCGGCCGACCCTCGACGACCTCGGCCTCTCCTTCGAGCGGCCGCGGAACGCCGCCGCCTGGCGGCTGGGGAGCCGGACGCTGTTGCTGCCCCGGGAGGTGGACCGGGCCGCTGAAGCGGTGCTCGGCCCGCTGGGCGGCCGCCCGTCCCTCGTGTTTCTCGCCAACTCGATCGCGCCCGCCGCCGTCGCCGCGGAGGGCCGTGTCGCGATCCCCTACTCGACGGTGGTCGGCGTCGACGCGACCGCGCTCCCCGTCGGCGACCTCGTCGACGACGCGGGCGCGTCGCTGGTGTTGCCCGGGCCGGACGAGGTGCTGGTCGACCGCTGGGTCGCCGACGACCTGGCCGCACGTGGCGCGCCGGTGGCGACGGGCACGCCGCTGGAGATCCGATTCTTCGAGCCAGAGACGCTCCACGGACGCGTCGCCGAGACCACCCGTACGCTGCGGGTGTCGGGCATCGCGGCGATGCGCGGCGCCGCCGTGGCCCGAGAATTCGTGCCCGAGGTCGAAGGCATCACCGACGAGGCGTCGATCGCCGACTGGGATCCCCCCTTCCCCTTCGACCGCAGTCGCGTGCGGGCCGCGCCGCCGCACGACGAGGACGACCGTTACTGGAAAGATTACGGCGCCGCGCCGAAGGCGTTCGTCTCGCTCGACACGGCGCGGCGGCTCGCGGGCAGCCGCTTCGGCGCGTCGACCGCGTGGCACGTGCCGGCGGCGGCGGTGGTGGAGCCCGCCGGCGTCGCCGCCGCGCTGGCCGCCGCCATCGACCCGGAGCGGCTGGGCATGAGGGTGCTGCCCGTCCGCGCCCAGGCCGAGGCCGCCGCGCGGGGATCCACGCCCTTTGGAAGCCTGTTCCTCGCGCTCTCGAGTTTCCTCGTCGGGGCCGGGCTGATGCTCGAGTGGCTCCTCTTCTCGCTGCTCGTCGCGGCCCGCCGTCGCGACGTCGGCATCCTCGCGGCGGTCGGCTGGCCCGCCGGCCGCGTGGCAAGGCTGCTGGCGGGGATCGGGGCCGCAGCGGCCCTGGCCGGCGTCGTCGTCGGCACGGCGCTCGGCCCGCTCTGGACGTCGACGCTGCTGTCGAGGCTGGCCACCGCCTGGAACACGGGAGTGTCTCGGGGATCGGTCGATGCGTTCGGCGACGCGGGCGATTCCGTCGGGGCGACGCTGTCGGCGATCCTGCCGGCCGCGGCCGCGGCCGCGGCCGTGTCGCTGGCCGCGGTCACGCTGGCCGCCTGGCGGGCCGCCCGGCTGCCGCCGTTGCCGCTGCTCAAGGGAATCGATGCCGCCGACTTCGCCGCCGCGGGCCCGGCGGGGCTGCTCGCGCGGCTGGCGGCGATCGCGGGGCCGGCGGCGGCGCTGGGCCTGGCCTGGTGGGGTCGGCAGTCCGACTCCCAGGCGGCGATCGGCATCTTCTTCGCGAGCGGATTTGCGGCGCTCGTAGGGCTGCTGGCGGCGGTGCGGCTGCTCGTCGCGCCGGCGCCGCCCGGCCGGCGGCAGCCCCTGCGGTCGCTCGCGGGCCTGGCATGGCGGAGTCTCTCCAGAGGTCGCTCCCGGGCGTTTTCGGTGGCGGCGATCGTCGCCTGTGCGGAGTTCCTCATCGTGGCGGTCTCCGCGTTCGGACTGCATCCGCCGCGTCGGCCGGACGACCGCGAGGCTCCCACCGGCGGCTGGACCTTCATCGCGACGTTCGCCGCTCCCTCCGGCGTCGACCCGGCGGATCCCGAGGCCCGCGACTCGCTCGGCCTCTCCAGCGACGAGCAGGACGCCCTGTCGCGGTGCACGGTCACCAGGATCCGGTCGTCGGCGGGCGACGACGCCAGCTGCATGAACCTCTACGCGGCCGCACGGCCGACCGTGCTGGGGCTGGGCCCCTCCTTCATCGATCGCGGCGGATTCCGGTTCGTCGATCATGCGCCGCTCGACGCGGCCGCGGGCGACGCGGCGAATCCCTGGACGCTCCTGGGCCCCCGGCCGGTCCCGGCCGGGGCGACGGGGCCGACGCCGGTGATCCTCGACCAGGCGACGGCGCAGTGGGCCCTCAAGCTCGGAGGCGTCGGTTCGCGGTTCGAACTCGACGCGGAGGGAGGCCGTGTCCCCTGCGAGATCGTCGGACTGCTCGAGCCCGGCATCCTGCAGGGGTACGTGCTCGTCGGCGAAGCCGAATTCCAGCGGATCTTTCCCCGGCTGTCAGGCTATTCGCTGGCGCTGGTCGACGCGGGCGGCAGCGGCGCCGACGCGGCGACCGTGGCGCGGGCGGTGGCCCGCGCCTGGTCCGACGCGGGGCCGGCCGTGGTGCCGACCGTGGAGCGGCTGCGGAGCCTGCAGGCCGTGCAGAACACGTTTCTCGCCGGCTTCCAGGCGCTCGGCACGCTGGGGCTCGTGCTGGGCACGGCGGGCGTGGCCGCCGTGCAGGTGCAGAGCGTGCTCGAGCGTCGTGGCAGCCTCGGCCTGCTCCAGGCGCTGGGATTCACCGGGTTCCGCATCAGGTCGCTCGTGGTCCTTGAAACGCTCCTCATGGTGCTCTTGGGGCTGGCCGCCGGGACGCTCGCCGGCTGCGTCGCGCTCGTGCCGGCGCTCGCCTCCGGCCGCGCGGCGGTCCCCGCCGGCTGGATCGCGGTCACCTGGCTGCTCACGCTGTTCGCCGCCCTCGCCGCCGGCGGCCTCGCGGCCGGCACCGCCACGCGGATGCAGCCGGCGCGGGCGCTGGCCAAGCCCGACTGACCCGCGGCTCCGCCCGGACGTGGCCGCGGGCGTCGCCCGCCGGGCCGTTTTTGCAGTTGGGCGTTTCGCCGTCGGCGGGGTACTTTTGCCTCCCATGAGAGACGCCCCTCGGCACATCGTCGTCATCCTGCCGCGGTGGGTCGGCGACTTCGTGATGAGCACGCCGATGCTCCGCGCGGTCCGGCAGCACTTCGGCTCCGGCACCCGGATCACGGGCGTGCTCAAGCCGATGTACGCGGAGCTGCTCGAGGGCTCGGCCTGGCTCGACGAACTCGTCTTCTACGACCGCCGCAGCCGCGATCCTTCCCGGCGGTTTCGGGCCGTGGCCCGGCGGCTGCGCGAGGACCCGGCCGACGTCGCGCTCGTCGTGCCGAACTCGCTCTCGTCGGCGGCGTTGGCGTTCGCCGGCGGCGCGCGGCGACGGGTCGGCTTCGCCCGGCACTGGCGGCGGTGGCTCCTCACCGATCCGCTGGAGCCGCAGCGGGCGTCGGCGAAGGGCGGATGGTTCAATCGCTGGCGGGTCGAGCCCGCCTCTCCCGCCGGTCATGCGATGGATCTGGCGGTCCGGATCGGCGTGCCGCGCGGGCCCCTGTCGCTGCAGTTGGCCACCACTCCGGCCGACGAGGCTGCGGCCGACGACGTGCTCGCCCGCTTGTTCCCGCGATCGCCGGTCCGCGGTGCGGAGCCGGAGGGCCCGCTCGTCGTCTTCAACGACAACGGCGCCTACGGACCGTCGAAATCCTGGGGCGGCGAGCGGTTCGCCGCGCTGGCTCGGCTCGCGGTCGACAGGCTGCCCGGCTGCCGCGTGCTCGTGCACTGCGGTCCGGGCGACAGGGACGAGGCCCGTGACATCGTCGCCCGCGCCGCGCATCCGCAGGTGCAGGGGCTCGCGGACGTGGAGCAGCTCCCCTTCGGCCTCGCGAAGGCCCTTCTGCGGCGGGCCGCGGTGCTGGTGACCTCCGACAGCGGCCCCCGGCACGTCGCCGCCGCGTTCGGCACCCCCACCGTGGTGCTGCACGGGCCGATGGATCCACGGCTGAGCCGGTCGGACCAGCGGCACCTGATCGAACTGCGGCTCGACCTTCCCTGTTCGCCGTGCGGCAAGCGCGTCTGCCCGCTCGGCCACCACGACTGCATGCGGCTGCTCACCGTCGAGGACGTCGGCGTCGCGATGCTCTCGCTCGTGCAGACCGGAGCGGCCCGCGGGCGGGTCGCCTGACGGTTTTTCGGCGCCCGATCGGGTCGGATCGATCGAGTCGACGCGATCGGGTATGGTGTCCGCTCCCTTTCGCCCCGCTCCGGAGAATCCATCGATGCTGCAGTTCGTCGGCATGCTCGCGGCGATCGCCCTGACCGCCTTCTGCTGGGGTGTTTACGGCCCCGTGCTGCACGAGGGCAGCGGCCTGCTGGGCTCGGCGCTGCGGGCGTTCATGTGCGTGGGGCTCGCCTACTTCGGCATCGCCATCGTCGTGCCGTCGGCGATTCTCGCCCGGGGCGGCGAGAAGGGCCGGTGGACGCGGACCGGCGTCATCTGGAGCCTGATCGCCGGCGCCGCGGGCGCGCTGGGCGCGCTGGGCGTGATCCTCGCGCTGAGGGTCTTCCACGGCCAGGCGGTCTACGTGATGCCGCTGGTCTTCGGCGGCGCGCCGGTGGTCAACACGCTCCTCAACGCGACCATGAACCGGGCGTTCGACCAGCTCAAGGCGCCGTTCCTCGCGGGACTGATCCTCGTGATCACAGGCGCCGCCACCGTGCTGATCTTCAAGCCGCAGACGCCGCCTCACTCCCCTCCGGCCCCGGCCGCCGTGGCCGACGCCGGGGCGGAAGGCGGATCCGCGGTGGAGGCCACGGCGGCGCGGGTCGAGCGGAAGGTCGAGCGGAAGGCCGAGCACGTGCTCGGCGTGCTGCTGTCGGCGGCGATGGCGATGCTGTCGTGGGGGGCGTACGGTCCGGTGCTCCACAAGGGGCAGGCGGCGATGGGCGGCAGCCGCCTGCGACCGTTGATCTGCATCGGCGTCTCCTACTTTCTCATCGCCGTGCTGGTGCCGCTGGCGCTGCTCGGGCCGACGGGGGACACCGGGTCGTGGGACGTCCGCGGCCTGATGTGGAGTCTGGCCGCCGGTTCGCTGGGCGCCCTGGGCGCGCTCGGGACGATCCTCGCCTTCGCCTGTGGCGGGAAGCCGTTCACCGTGATGCCGGTGGTGTTCGGCTGCGCTCCGGTCATCAACACGCTCACCTCGCTGGCCATGGCCAAAACGAGCCCCGAATCGCTCAGCCCCTTCTTCCTCGCGGGGCTCCTGGTCGTCGCTGCGGGGGCAGCGACGGTGCTCGCGTTCGGCCCGCGGGGCCATGCACCGGCGAAGTAGGCGGCGCGCGGCCCGTCATCGCCGCCGGCCGGGGGCGGTCAGGTGCCGCGGGTGTGGCCGAACCACCCGATGTGATGCCTGTGCCCCAGGTGAACGCCGCGGGAGCGGCACTCGGCCGCGAGCCACCTCGTGGTGGCGGCGAGTTCCGCGGGCGAGCGGCCCTGGGGCATGAGGAAGACCCGTCCCCGGTCGATGCCTCCGGGGAACGCGGTCGCCAGATCGGCGATCCAGGCGTCGGTCTCGGCGAGGTCGCGGGGCGAGTCGATCACGAACTTCAGCTGGTAGGGGGCGGCGCGCATCAGGCCGAGGATGACGTCGTCGCGGCGGCGGTCGGCCGCGTGTCTCGCCGCCCATCCGCCCGGCGTGTCCGCGGGGGGCGCGGACGAGGCCAGCTTCGGGCTGATCGACATCAGGTCGGCATCGGCCGGGGAGAAGACCGTGCCGGCCGTCTCGATCGTGACGTGCAGCCCGGCGTCGCGGAGCGTGCGGCAGAGTGCGGCGACGTCGGCCGCCAGCAGCGGCTCGCCCCCCGTGAGCACGACGTGCCGGCGGGCCAGCGCCGCGACGTCGGCCGCGACATCGGCCACCGTCCGCTGCTCCCCCGTCGGCTCCCAGGACGTGAACGGGGTGTCGCACCAGTGGCAGCGGAGATTGCAGCCGCTGGTGCGGACGAAGCTGCTCGGCGTGCCGGCCAGCAGGCCCTCCCCCTGGAGCGACGCGTAGATTTCGGCGATCCGCATCGTGGCGAGCGAGGGAGGGAGGGTGGCGAAAGACGGGACCGTCAGCCCGCGGCCCGCGGGTCGGTGGCGCCGGCCGCCGCGAAGCCGGCGGCCCGCAGCCGGCAGGAATCGCAGGCGCCGCAGGGCCGACCGTCGGCGCCGGGATCGTAGCAGCTGCTCGTGAGGCCGTAGTCGAGACCGAGGGCGATGCCCAGCCGGATGATCTCGGCCTTCGTGAGGGTCACCAGCGGCGCCTCGAGGCGGATCGAGCGGCCCTCCACGCCGGCCTTCGTGCCCAGCCTCGCGACCTCCGCGAAGGCGGCGAGGAACTCGGGACGGCAGTCGGGGTAGCCGCTGTAGTCGATGGCGTTGACGCCGAGCACGATCGCCCCGGCGGCCCGGGCCTCGGCCATCGCCAGCGCCAGCGAGAGGAGCACCGTGTTTCGCGCCGGCACGTACGTGACCGGGATGCCGAGGCCGATCTCGGCGTCGCACCGGCCCTTCGGCACGGTCGCGCCGGGGTCGACAAGCGCGCTGCCGCCGAAGGCCGCCAGGTCGATGCGGAGCACCGCGTGGTCGTGGATCCGCAGCGCCCGCGCGACGTCGCGGGCGGCGTCGAGCTCGACGCGGTGCCGCTGGCCGTAGTCGACCGACAGGGCCGAGAGCCGGTAGCCCGCGTCGAGGGCCCAGGCGGCGGCGGTGGCGGAGTCGAGGCCGCCGGAGAGCAGGACCACGGCCGAGCGACCGGCGACGGCTTTCGAAGCTACGTGATTCATGGCACAATCGCGACCATCATGAGCACATCAGCCCCGCACGCACCGCCCTCGCGCGACCTGCTCGAGGTGTTTCCTAACCAGTTTCCGGGCCGGGAGTATCTCATCGAGATCGTCTGCCCGGAATTTACCTCGGTGTGCCCGAAGACCGGCCAGCCCGATTTCGGCACGCTCACGTTCCGCTACGTGCCGGAACGGCTGATCGTCGAGCTGAAGAGCCTCAAATTGTACCTGCAGGCGTTTCGCAACGAGGGGATTTTCTACGAGAACGTCACCAACCGCATCCTCGACGACCTGGTGGCGGTGCTCCAGCCGCGGCGGCTGACGCTCGTGGCCCACTTCACGCCCCGCGGCGGCATCTCCTCGCGGATCGTCGTCTCGCATCCGGCGGGCGATCCGCTGCCCCCGACCGTCTGAGCCCGTGCCGGTGGGGCCGGGAACGCGGCAGCCGCGCCCTTTCCATCGCCCCGCCGCGGAGTCACAATCGCGGCGGGTTCGTCGTCAGCATCCCCGGAGCTTCCACCGCCCATGGCCCGTGCACCCTCCAGCTCCACGCGCGTCCTCCTCTCCGCCCTCGCCGACGAGTCGGCGTTCCACCTCACCGCGGTCGAGCAGTTCGCGGCCCTCGCCGCCATCGGCCTGGAGTACTACAGCATCCGTTTCATCGACGTCGGCAAGGGCGTCAAGAACGTGATGAAGCTGTCCGTCGGCGAGATCCAGAAGATCAGGCACCTCGAGGACGAGTACGGACTCAACGTCGCCTCGATCGCGTCGCCCATCGGCAAGGTGAAGCTCGTCGACAGGCCGGACGGCACGAAGAACGCCTACGTGCCGTTCAAGCAGTATCTCGCCAAGGACGTGGCGAAGGCCTGTGAACTGGCGCACGCCTTCGAGACGAAGCTGATCCGCGGGTTTTCCTTCTACCCGCCGAAGGGCGAGAAGCCGGAGGCTTACCTCGAGGAGGCGGTCGAGCGGATCGGCCGGATCGCCGAGGCCTGCCACAGGTCGGACCTGACGTTCGGACTGGAGGTCGAGGCCAACCTCGTCGGCCAGACGGGCGACCTGCTGGCGGAGATCCACCGCCGCGTGAACCATCCCGGGCTGATGCTCGTCTTCGACGCCGCCAATCTCGTCGCGCAGGGCTTCTCGACGGCCCAGGTCTACCACCAGTGGGAGGTGATGAAGCCGGGGCTGGGCTGGGTCCACATCAAGGACTACCGGAAGGTGTCGTCCAAGGCGATCGGCAAGCACGTGGACGAGCACATGCTCAAGAATTTCGTGCCGGCCGACCGGGGCGCGGGCGGCCACGACCGCATCCTGGCGGACCTGCGGGGCATGCTGCCGACGCTCTCGAAGAAGCTCGAGCGCCGGGGGATTCCGGGCGTGTTTCTCGATCTGGAGCCGCACGTCCGCGGCGGCGGCCAGTTCGGCGGCACCAGCGGGCCCGACGGCATGGGGATCGCGTTGCGGGCGCTCTGCCGCGTGCTCGACAAGGCGAAAGTCGCGTATCATCTGCGGGACTTCGACGATCTGCTCGCGGCCCGCGGGATCTAGTCCGTCCGGCCGGGGCCGCCCGCGCCGGCGCGCCGACGGAGGAAGCACCCTGCCATGAGCACCGCCACCGAGCCGGGCAGCTATTTCGTCAGCAACTACCCGCCGTATTCGCGGTGGAGCGAGGCGGCTGTGCCGCGCGTGCTGGCCGCCTTCGCCGCCCAGCCGACCGCGGCGCCGCTGGGGCTCTATCTGCACGTCCCGTTCTGCCGGAAGCGGTGCAAGTTCTGCTACTTCCGCGTCTACACCGACGTCAACGCGGCGGACGTGGAGCGGTATTCGCTGGCGCTGGCCCGCGAGGCGGCGGCCACCGCCGCCCAGCCGGCCGTCGCGGGACGGAAGCTCCGCTATGTCTACTTCGGCGGTGGCACGCCCTCGTTTCTCGCCGTGAAGCAGCTGGAGCGACTGGTCGCCGGCCTGCACGAGAGCTTCGGCTGGCAGGACGCCGAGGAAGTCACCTTCGAGTGCGAGCCGGGCACCCTCTCGGAGCCGAAGGTGCAGGCGCTCAAAGCCCTCGGCATGACGCGGATCTCGCTCGGAGTCGAGAACTTTTCCGACGCGGTGCTCGAGGCGAACGGCCGGGCGCATCTGTCGGCTGAGATCCTCCGTGCCTGGGACTGGATCAAGGCCGCCGACTTTCCGAGCACCAACGTCGACCTGATCGCCGGCATGGTGGGCGACACGCCCGAATCCTGGCGGGAGACGGTCGAGAAGACGCTGCAGCTCGAGCCCGACAGCATCACGATCTACCAGATGGAGCTGCCGTTCAACACCGTGTTCGTGAAGGACGCGCGGGATGACGGTGGCCAGGTGCCCGTGGCGGATTGGCCGACGAAAAGGGCCTGGGTCGACTGGGCGTTCGATCGTTGCCTGGAGAGGGGCTACGCGATCTCCAGCGGCTACACGCTCGTCCGCGATCCGGCCCGCGTGCACTTCCGCTACCGCGACATGCTCTGGGAGGGCAGCGACCTGCTCGCGTTGGGCGTCGCCAGCTTCGGGCATCTCTC
>Ga0315909_10006497_pt1 | contig 13199 bp, 13 predicted proteins | sample LakEriMetagenome_11_FD_203527 | JGI IMG/M metagenome (GOLD analysis project Ga0315909, IMG submission 203527) | Freshwater fungal communities from buoy surface, Lake Erie, Ohio, United States - Buoy 2 MA125 | ecosystem: Environmental > Aquatic > Freshwater > Lake | place: USA: Lake Erie, Ohio...
CCCTTCTGGGCGAAGACCGACGTATCTTTTGGTGGCCCAAACAATTCAAGCATTTAACACGTCCATGCGTTTTTTAAAAATCATAGCACTTCTGCTCTTGAGCGTTCAGTGCCTTGGGCAATCTCGGTACATTTCAGAAACAACCAAAAAAGTAGTTTACACCAGAGACGGCGGCAGATGCAAATGCTGCGGGAGCTCGCTCAGCCTCGAATACGACCACATAACCCCCTTCTCATGCGGCGGAGGCGGCGAGGCGTCAAACATTCAGCTACTGTGCATGGAATGCAACCGCAGCAAATCAAACAGCTGCTACTGCAAGGTCCACAACCGCAAAGTCGGAACCAATTGCTGCTCCACCTCAAGCACCTCGTCTAAAGCAAGCCTTGCCCAGCAATGCTCTGGAACCACGCAAAAGGGACTTCGATGCCGCAACCGCACCACCAGTCCCAACGGGCGCTGCCATTTGCACTAATTGTTCTTTAGACCCTTGAATCTGAATCCCACGAAACATGCTGTTTGCCCTCGACCCTAAAACCAACGAAGTAATCGTCTCGGACTCTCCCAAAGGGAGTAAGTCCATCAACCTTGTGGAACGCATAAAACGCACCGACAATCCGCTGCTCCATCAAGCTGTTCAGACTCTAACCCTAATTACCACTGCACCAACATTGGATGTGAAATTGTTCAAGGCGATGGACCGCGTCTGTCAGATGATTTATGAGAATCACTAAAGAATACGAATCAACCTAATTTTAGATATGGCCCTTTCTCAAGAATGGCAACCATTTTCGGATAGTTGTGAATTTAACAATATTCTCATTTTGTTCCCCCTTCCAAGTATCTAAAACTTTCCAATATCTACTGGTAATAGGGCAATGTGCATTGTATTCAAAAGCTTTGAGTGGATGATAAAAGTTGCAGCCTTACCTCTAGAAAAGCTTGGGATTAGTTTGAAAATCGTACCACCTTTGGAATTATCTTTATTAAAACCAAATGTCCGTTGATGAAGAGTTGTTGCCTACATAGTAGATTCATTGGAATCAAAAAATGAATTAACCTAATTAATACCTTACCGCCAAGGCCTAGAATTTTAAATCAAGCTTCAAGCAGTTAAGAATAGTCAATTAAATAATCAATTATTAGTTATGACGGATCGTTTGCGAGCCTATAGATTCAATTTGTTTGAATTAAATGCTATTGAGCGCCTATATGCGCTTTACGGCAGAAAGTTGTCTCTTGATCGACTACCAGAGGTTTATCTATCCGATTATCCGGAATTAAAAGAATTGGGGCTAGCCGGCAATAAAGAAAAAGACGGGGATGGTTTTGAGCGAGATATATCAAAATCAGATTTGGCCAATCCTGATTTTCTTGGAATGTATGTTTATAACTACAATATAGAGGGAAGAGTTTTTCTCTATCGAGATAGAATTGATAAATCAGCAAGTTTCTTTTCCAATCGCTTACAAATGAACTTCTCAGAAGTTCGTGATATGATTAAATACATAGTTCTTATGCATGAACTAGGACATTGGTTATCACATCGAATTTGCCTAGAAAACTATACTGACATTTATCCAGATTTGTCAAAAAATTTAAAAGAGTCCATGGCACAATTACATATTCCATGGTCCTTACAAGGGTTGTCAAATGACAATACCAATAAATTAAGAAAACTTTTCTTTGAAATGGTACGACTACAACCGCGCCCTTATGCTGATTTTTTCTTTTCAGATCCGGAGAATGCACATTTAATGAATGAAAGGAGTTTTAGAAATCGAGTGGTTTTAATAAATCGATTTATTAAAATATCGAAACGTCTTGTTTCCAATGACTTTTGGTTTTTCCTAACTGGAGATAAAAATTGTCATGGGCATTTTGAAATATCATTAAAAACAGGCGAAACTTTAAGTCTTGGTTTTGGAGGTAACATTCTTATGTTTGATTAGATACTCTATGAGTATCCACATAGGACTGTATTCCCCCGGTTGTAGTAACACCAAGTTGGATACTAAATATACTTAGTCGACGCGCCTGTTATTGTTTTTCATTTCATAACCAATAAGGTTAGACCTCCTCTCAATCACCTCTAAACTAGTCTTGTATTTCCCCAGTTGAAGTTTGGGATTTTAGGCGTTTTTTATAGAGTTCCAACACCTAAACTAAATAGGACCTCTACTTCAGGATTGCTAAACGTTTTATCCGCTTACCATGGGTGTTAATATCTTATCTATTTGTTTTACAATGATTTAAGAAACCTAAACGTTTAACAAGGGTTTCAAACGGGCTATGTGCTTAAAGTGCCGTTTGTTTGTTATCCGTTTAATTTAAAACCTTAAAACATGGATACTAAAACCAAAGAACGCCAAGCTGGCTACTACAAAATCATCAACGCTGAGAAGCAACACATAAACGGCGTCGCCACAGGGATGTACTGGCTAACCGATGCATCACGAGTACTCGTCTCACAAGAGGAATACCTAGAGCACCTGAGGATGCAGCACTAATCAAAAGGACATCTGCAAGACCCCTGAACTATTCGTATTGACCGTCACTTGGCCTCTGCTTAAACATCTCGGTCATGGTCGGGTTGCCCTTGGTGAGCTTCTTTACCGTTATATCCCCTGCCTTCTCGTTGGCAAGACGCAGGTTGTTTTGAGAACTTACTAAGCCTTCCCTGACCTTTTGCATCTCTTTAATAGTCTTATCAATGCCGGCAATGGCGTCAAGAAGCTGCTTGCTCGCCAAGCCGAAGTTGCGGTCAAAACCCTGTTTAAACTCATTGAGGCGATTCTCAAAATTGCTGATGTCAAGATTTTGAGAGCGCTCACGAACCAAGGCCGTCTTGTACTCCATTGAACCGAGCGCAGCGTTTCTGAGCAAAGTAATAATGGTAATAAAGAGCTGGGGGCGCACCACATACATCTTGGGGTACCGATACGACACGTCGACAATTCCGCTATTGTACAAATCGCTGTCGGCCTCAAGGGTTGAGACCAACACCGCAAACTCGCAGCCCTTTCTAGTTCGGTTAAGGTCGAGTTGCTTGAAGAAATCTTCGTTCTTCTTTTTGCTCATCGTGGCATCCATCTCGTTCTTCATCTCAAACATAATTGATATAAGCTCGACCTTCTCCTCGTCAAACTCCCTGAAGATGTAGTCGCCCTTGCTTCCGCTTGAAATGTCGTTGTCTTTCTCAAACTCAATGTCCTTACCATGAAAGGCCGTGGAACGAATCTTATTGAACTCATTCTCGCAGTGCTGCTCAAGGTCCTCGCCTACCATCTTGGTGGAAAGCTTAGCCTTAAAGTCCTTTAGGCGCTCAATCGTCTCGTCTCTATGGCGGATTTCACTGTTTTTTAGATCGAGTTCTACACGGAGCATTTCGAGGTGCGTAGACTTGAGGTTTTGGATTTCAAGGTCCTTTTGGGTCCGCTCGCTCTCGAGGTCAGAGGCTAGTTTGTTGCGCTCCAGCTCTATTGCGCTCGTGGCCTCCTTTAGATCGAGACTCTTTTGCAAATCGAAATTGGCAACTTGAGCTCGAAGGTCGTTGAGATCCTTCTCGGCTTGAGCGCGCTGTGCGACGAGCTCAAGCTCTTTGGCGTTCACGGCTTCGACAAGCTTTGCACTGGCCTTGGCCTCGGTGAGCTGAATTTCGTTTTGACGGAGATTCTCGAGGTCTGCTTCGCGTTTTTTAAGTTCGTTCTCAAATTCACGATCCCGCACCTGCTTTTGGATATCGGCATAGCCTGCCTCATCGAGGTTAAAGGATTTAGCGCAATGGGGGCATTTGATTTCGTGGCTCATGATTGGTTGGGGTATTCTTTAAAGTTATAGGTTATGCAGTGCAGTCCGCCTCCCTCTTTAAGGACATTTTTAGCCGAAATATATTGGTAAGGAACATCAGGAAGTACAGGCGTTAGCGACGTACCGTAGTGGACTTTACCGTCGTAGACGTAGTTCAAAATGAGGCCTTCGGCCGAAATCAGATCCTTGGAAAGGATTGTTGGAACCTCACAAAGTGAATAACCAGCAGCTCTAAGTTGAAACCCAAACTCTTTTTGCCAAACGGACAATCCAGGCAAGGGTGCGTATACTAGTAACTCATTACCCTTATGCCACCGAACGATGCCATCTAAGTGGCCCGTGAAGTCATCAGGCATAGGCTTTAACCAAAGCACAGGCTTGCCCAGGGCACGCTCCAGTGCAGCGGTTATTTCGGATTGAGACCAAGTTGGGTTTTCTCCCCAAATGGCCGTAGATGCAAGCCAATGCCGTGGCGTTTCGATGAAATGCCCACCGTCTGCGTTGATGGGAACCCGACTAACCTTTAGACCCACTTGATTCCAGATCTCTGCATTGTCAAAGAGCTCTTCTCCGAACTCGTGCATGTAGCGGCATCCGTAATGGAACCCGACTAAGTTGCCGTCGGACCGCTGAAGCGGCATGAAGTCACGAAGCCAAATTGAAGGAACCTCAAGCCGCTCGAAGTGGGGCGGCAAGAGATCCAAAGACTGAAAGAAACTATGGCTCAATTAACGCGGGCAAGTGAACCGGAAGATAAATTGGGCTTTCGGGTAAGACCACATTTTCTAATCCTACATTCCATTCTGGCTGCCATTCCCGGATTAGAGCTGGCTCAATTGCCTTCGCCATATTCACTCTATAATTATGAGCACCCCAAAATACTGGAATATCGTCCGGAAGTGAGAACAATGTAACTTCATGTCCTTGGCCTAGCATATCCAATATCGATTGATTTACGCGGACATTTGTTTTCTGCGTGGAATGTGGATGCAAGTAATTATAAATTCGATTTTGTAGCCCACTAGTAACGCCGACATACATAACCTCATTTTTGACTAAAATCGCATATACATGAGAAAGTGTGTTGTCAATTTGATCATAAGGAGGGTTGAAATCTAGAGAGCCATTTACTTCATTCAATAGAAAATGTCCTCGTATGAACAACCTACAATTTTCACAATCTAAACTAGTTGCCATGTTTATTGGGTATTAAATAATTAAAAATCAAAACCATACTCAAGGTATCCAGCCTACAATAAGCCAAGAGTTCCTCCGTCAGCTCCCTGCGGACTGTATCATCGGACTTACCCTTACCAAAGTGGAGTTCTTCATACGCGGTCATCGCCTGAGTCCCATCAGACACACCCGCAAGGAGTTTATAGGGATCAATCAGTCCCTTCCCCGATTCTGACTCTTTATGCAACCCAACTGTTTTAAGTAAATCGATATTTTCCTGAGGTTGAGGTTCCGATAGCAATGCGGGCAGGACGGCTTTTATGGACGTGCGGCCACCCATCAACTCATGGTAGTAGTACTTCTTGACCACATCATCGTGAAGGTCAAGTTGACGCCATCCGCCATCCCGCTCTTTTAGAACAGACGATAACCAGTCAACCAAATCCGTATCGGTTAATTCGTCGAATTCAAGTTGCTCAAGCAAGTATTGCTTTAACTGTGAATTTTCAAAAGAGCTCCAAGTAATAATAGTGCCCTGCTCACCAAGCACCTCGCGCAGGGCTTCAATAAATCGACTATTGGGGATGCTTGGCTCCGTATTTAAAAATTCAAAGTGCTCAACGGGACCGCCTTCTACAGAAATTTTATGGCATGACCACTGGAACAGGATCACACTTCGGTAGGGCATCATGCCTTCGTGAAATGGTATTGCGGGCCTGATGGTTTCAAAATCAATGAAAAAAATCGGATACTCAACCTTACATAAAAGTTGCTTGGCCTTAGGATTGATCTCTTCTGGAACACCATCGGCTTGCAGTAAGGGAACACCATGCAGCTTAGGACCATCCGCTCCCGAAAGTAACTCTTTTGGCACATCGCTAATCTTGGTAAGTCCAGCTCCAACAAGCGGGTTCAATGCTTTAGACAGGGCTGCGTCTTTGCGCACCGACAAAATGTGCGGAGTTACAAAAGCATCCGCACCCCAACACGTTTCAAAACCATTTTTCTCGCTGCCTTTAGGCCATTTATACTCACAGCGTGCACAGGCCATTTTACGCGGACTGCGAAATACCTCGAAATCATCAACTTGGGCCAAGGCATTCACCATGGGCTGCGATCGGCTCCAAAGATCTTCCTTGATCGCATCGACCTCCTTTTTAAAGCTGATTTCAGGGAACAATAAACACTGAGCTTTGAGTTCATCGAGGTCCCCTTCATAGGTGACGTTAATCTTCGTGTGAGTCGAGTTCTTCTCTTCTACAACTTTAAAATTCCCGTAAAGCCCTTCAACTTCGTTACTGGTGTTCTTATCCACAAAACACAAATACGGTTTTATGTCAAATTCCGGTAGGGCCCGTTCTAAAACGGACACTTGGAATGCGAGGTCGTTAATTTTTCCCGATATCGCGGTGAGTATTTTATTTTTCTCCTTTGGACCACCATACCACTGAAGGGAGTCAAATCCTGAACTTTTTACCTCAATTAATTCAATTTCACTTCCATACTTTCTTAGTACGTCGACACGAGCAAGCCTTCCATCAAATAAAAACGTAGCCTCAAAAAGCACCCCGGCTTTATTGCTCTTTAGCCAGTTCATCGTTTGATCAACGGCTGCCTTCACCCCCTGATCTAACACTATTTCTTCCCCAGGTCCGTAGGTAAGTTTGGCAATGTAACCTACTATATGCCCTATTCGCGCGAGGTAGGCCATGTACGCATTCTCGGAATTGCTTGGGTACCCGTTCTTTTTAAAGTATAGCTTCGCCAGGCAATCGTCCGCGAGTATGAAGTCTGATTTTGACAGTGTCATTTGAATTTCTTGATATAGGGATAACTGCGAGTTGAACTATCTAAGCTCAACTTATATAAGTCTGGTAGGACTCCACCTCTTTTAAAACACCTTTGGTGAAGTTTACCTTATGAGCCCTCCCTAATCCAATTCTCGGCATTGGTTGAAAGCTTTTATAATAAAATAAATCACAATCTTTTGGGCTGACGTTTATCGCTATGTGCGCCACACCATAGTCCAAAGGATTAGTTGGTAGCGAAGCGGTTGAAATTTTAGCAATACTTCGATCAGCCTTCACATAATAAGTTGCAATGACTTCGGGCTGCAATGCCCGCGACCTCGCAAGCAAACGCCAATCAGCGACTTGAATTCCAATTTGATGGGGGTACCTTTTTTGGGCTAAATGGAATCGTCCGTAAATACCCTTGGCGAATTTAAGATCGTCTTCAAGTTCTCCATGGTTTTTATGATCCGCCATGAACTTTTCCAAATCCTTGATGTCTTTTTTCATCGAACGCACTAAGATCTCCAGCCGACTTAACTTTTTATCCATGTGTTCAACCTCCGCCCTCGGAACAAGGTCTTCGTCCACAATTGTCTTGTAAAAAGACAGATGGTACTCCTTCTGGTCCGAAAACAAAAAATCAGGTACTAATGAGACAAAATCTACCTCGCCCAGCTGCTTTCTAATTAGCGAGGGTAGGTCCATCAATTACCTGATTTGCCCAATTTGGACCCACACCATGGGCAAAATTTGATCTCGTGCATTTTATCCTTTTTACCATGAATTGAAATACCGTACATGCCGTCTGCCCATTTGAGGATGACTGCCCTGGATTTATTTTGACCTTTATAAATCATGAAATCTAACGCGGTGCAGCATTCCACTCGCTCAAAACCACTAAGGTCCATCTCGACCGACTGAACGTAGGCTCGAGACGCAGGATCATTAATCATGAGCAAACGATACTCCGTGTACTCCTTATCATTTTCATATTCAGACTCTGAAACTCCAGCATAGCGACTGTGGAGCTCGATAAACCGCTGATTGTTGCTCGCAGCTTGCTCTTTTTGCATTATAAAAAATTATTTAATAAAAACCTCAATCTAAAAACTAAAACCCTTATGCACCCGAGAGGGAGTGGGTTGCTAACGAATACTACTTCGGGAAATTCTTTCGCAGAATTTTTATCTGGGCCTGCGATTCATATTTAACTATGAAGACCTTGCAGTCTGCCTGACTTTCGTAGGGCATTAATTTGCCGTTCATGATAATCTGATGATTCTTTTGTTGGCTTTCATAGTCCACAAAGTAAACCTTGTAGTCTGCCTGACTTTCGTAATTCACGATATACACTTTAGCTCCCATCTTTGCTCTGTAATTAAAGTTACCCTACTCTATTATTGGCTTTTCGGTACTGCACTCATCCAACTCCAATGTATGAAAAATTCGACGAGTAGTCCAATAGTAAGAGCCAAATTATTAATGCTCCAAGGGTACGCCCCCAGATCTTATAGACTCCGCGCTCAAAGTGCCAACGCCAACAGAGAGGCAAAAACCTGAACTTAATAAGAGCAATGCCCCTTAACTTTCGATTCTAGTTGATTTATAGTCATCCATAAAATTTAGAATCGTGAAGTACCAACAGCAGCCAATCATAAAAGGTGGCATCAAGGAATCAGTAAAAAAGCTGAGGATTGAGAAAAATACCCCACTGACCAATAAAGCGTTGTTTGTGAATCGGACTTTCATTGCTCTTTTATTTTTCTGTTCTCAGTCACTGATTCCTTTCGCTCTCGGTAGTTTACGATAACCTGACCAAAGCATAAACCAAATAGAAAATGTGGAATCAATGATTCCCAAACAAAACCTAGCAACGTGAACAGTACACCGCCTAAGACCAAAGCACCGTTTGTAAATCGGATTTTCATTTATTTTTTATTTTTCTGTTTTATTCAATATACAACATTTCTGAGCGCCAATGCTCAAATTGTTCGTTTTATACATAACGCTTACCAAGCAGAATATTATGTTTTTGAAACCAAAGACAGTTCCGCAGCAAACTACTTTGTCTTTAAAACCGCTAACCCCGCTGAGGCTATTAGAGAAGGCGTTTGGTTTGTTGCAGACGATCCCCTGATTTACCGCGACAAGGCAATAAAGCTTCACCGAGTTAAAAGCCCCGCAGAAGCAGACCTCATCGTCTACTACGTGCGCAGGCCGACCCATGCCGGGAAGGCTAAAAAGAGGTAGGCATGACCTTCTTAATGATTGCCTTAGTTAAGTTTACTATATTAACCATCGCTTTGCGATAGCAACTCGAAAACATCAAATAACAGAACCAACCCCCACCCTTAAAACAATTTATTTGAATTATTATGGAACAAGCAAGAAATAAAGATCAAAAATGCCCTGTGGTATTTTTATTAGACACCTCCGGTTCAATGGATGGAGCTCCAATTGACGAGTTGAATGCGGCGTTGTCTAAAGTAAAGGAAGACATTTTGTGCGATCCGCTTTTAGCAAATAGACTTGAGATTGGAATCGTCGCTTTTGATGACGAAGGGCGCATAGAGAGGCCAATTGATTTGATTTCTGGAGATTCCAGTTTTCCTGTTTTAACAATAGGAGGCACGACCAATCTTGTTTCGGGTATGAACATTGCCATGTCTATGGTCGAAGATAGAAAGAGTTTTTACAAGGCTAATGGAGAACAGTATTACAGACCATATATTGTTTTGATCACTGACGGAGAACCGACAAACACCTCCGATGAAATCGATGCACTAGACGCGGAAATTCAGTCGAAATCAGATGAAAAGCGGTTTGTGTTTATTCCATTTGCAACAAAGAGTGTAACAACTGAAGGTATGAAGCTTCTCGCCAAATTGACGGCGCAATCTGCTGATGAGAGACTTAAAAACAGAGGATCTGTGTGGTTGATGAAAGATGTTTCTAAGTTTGGAGAAGTATTCGCATTTGTAAGTGCCAGTGTAAGCGCGGCCATGAATCAAGGCGGGACTGCTAGCGTATCATTGACTCCTGACGTAGCGCAGCAAATGACATTTGATTTATCTACTTAATACCAAAGTAAATGAAATTTGCAATTGGGTCGGTCCAGGGGCCAGCCCACAAAAAGTCGCAACCTGAAGTTCCACGGCAGGACAGTGGAGTCTGTTTTCTGGTAAATGATGATAATTGTGTAGGTATTGTGTCAGATGGTGCAGGTTCATCAAAGAACTCTCATATCGCGTCAAATCTCTGCGTTATAAAATTAGCTGAAGTTGTCAAGCGTGACTTTGACAAAGTTCTCGGATTGAATTTAATAGAAAAAACAGACTTAGAATGGGATGCTCTATCCAAAACGTGGTTCACTGAGGTAAGAGATGATTTGTTAAAGTACTGCGCAGAGCAAGACGAAGAGACTCATGAGTATAATTGCACTTTAATACTTGTTATTAAAACAAAAGATAAAATTTTCGCGAGTAATGTTGGTGATGGGCGAGCAGGTGGTTTAGGAAAAGATGGCGTATTTCCAATCATCGTTCCATTCATGACCTTCACTGTGGGCGCTACCTATTTTTTAATAAAACAGGATTGGTGGCGTTTTTTTAGATCATATGTTTTGGCTTTAGACCACTGTGAATATTTCTTTATTTCCACCGATGGGCCTCAAAATTATCTTATGGATCAAGATCCGAAATTAAAAGTCACAGATCGTAGAATTTATGAAGATATTTTGCCCAATGAGGTATACTATGATGCCAATCTGCTTTACAAGCCCTTTTTTAAAGGGGTCATTGATTCGCTTAATGAATTGTCCAGTCAAGATGAGAGAAATGAACGCTTATCGGCACTATTGGAATTTGGGGAGTATCAAATACGCGGGGAAAAACAGATTTTGAATTCTTTAGTTAAACCGGAATTAGATGATGATAAAACCTTAATTGTTTTTTTCAATTGATTGAGGGCATGGACTATTTTAATTCATCAGGTAAAAGACTCGTTTTAGGTAAAGAACTTGGAAAGGGAGGGGCAGCGAGAGTTTATTGTGATTCTTCAAATCCAAATACAGCTATAAAAATATTTCATGATCATGTACTGCAGAAAGAACAAAACCTAACGTTCCGTCTGAAAAAGCTTGTCCAATTAACTCAAGTTGTCGATTTTTCTCTAAAAATTGGGGCACATAGTAGATATTTAGGATCGTTTCCAAGGGAACTCGTTATAAACAGTTCGAAAAAGGTGGTAGGATATCAAATGGAACGAATTCAGAGTGGTATTGAATTGTCTGAAATAGTTGAGGGTAGAAATATTCAAACTGCATTTCAGAGTATTAAAATAAAAAAGAAAGATGATAAATTATATAATCAATTTATCAGTCAATTTTTATATGATCCTCAAAATACCATTTACAATCGTTTAGTGCTCTGTAGGAATTTAGCTTTGGCATTTTCGAAAATGTATCCACCTAAATCATCGGATGGAAAAAATATAGGCGTAAAAATATTGAACTACGACATTAAACCACAAAATATACTTGTATATACCATCCCGGTGTCAGGTAATTTAGCGATCGTTCCATATATATTAGATGTGGACAATTTTACATTGAAAACACAATCCAAAGTTCTTTCTCCAGTTAGTCCACAAATCACACATCATTACAGAGCACCTGAAGGCCCTTTGGATGAATACTATGATTATTTTAGTATTGCAGTCATCCTCTATCAACTCATTTTTGATACACACCCATTTACAGTTAGAGGTGAAACGCGTTTTAGAGATGGCGATACGGCGGAATATTACATGAACAATCGTTGTTTTGCTTGGGGTAAAAACAGAAAATTTCTAACGTCCCAAACGAAAAACGACTGGCGGCACAACAATTTTAATTTCATCAGTCCCCAATTACAAACACTATTTATTAGGGCCTTTGATTCTGAAATTCGCACTAATCGGCCAACTCCTTCCGAGTGGTTCACCGAACTTAAAGCGTTCATAATGGTCAATAATGGGAAGTTGAATACTCTGTTTAAGTCTGCATGACAAAAGATGAGGACTTTGCAGATTTATTGCTCGATGAAGGTCTTTCAAAACCAATCATCAACCAAGTTGAGGATTTCGCAGAATTTCTGTTGGATGATGGAAGGGCTAACGTTGTCATAAAACCAAAGGCAGGGAAAAAGAAACCAAGTTTACCCAAACCACCCCCGAAACCCCCAGTTCGTCCTATCGCGCCTTCAGGGCCTCCAACTCCTCCATTAACTCCAAAACCCACTCCCCCTCAGCCGAGGCCGCAACAGACAAAGAATCAATTTTGGTCGATACTAAAGACCATGTTTTGGGTTGGGCTAGTGTCTTATGCACTAGTAAGATACTTCAACAAACAAACGGGTACTTCTGAAAACGATACAAGTCGTTCTGCCGAAATGGCACTTGATACATTTGCGTCATTGCAATTTGGCAATCCTGTTATTTCTGCGGAAAATTTGTACCACGGAGATAATTTAGTTTTATTAAATGGAATGGAATGGGCGGATTCCATACTAGTTCTAGAAATTATAAATACTGGTATACATCAGTATTATATTGATAAAGGAAAACCCTACAAGGCATTTGAAGGGTATGTATCTATTGATGGCAAAATGGTAGGCCGGGGGACTTATGATACTAAATATTCAAAAATGATCCGGTTCTTAGATATAGACTCCGATTTTTTTAATGAAGTGCGCAGAAGTTGTTCATTTGTTTCTGTTTTAGGCAAACCGATGGATGTTGAAATTGAAGTTAGGGGCTGTGATATTAGATACGACCGCGAAGATGATTTAACAGAAATAGTTTACGTCTACAATTCCCCAGAGGATCCCATGATTTTTAAAAGACGTACAGGGCTAATTTATTCTAACTCGCTTACGCAATATTCAAAGAAAAATGATAAAAATAATAGAACATCTACAGAAAATCGCTCTGACAACAATTCCAAAACATCTAGCGAAGATAAAATCTTAACATCAAAAACTCAAACCACTTCACAAGAAAAATTGAGCATAGAGAATTCTAAGACAAACGCACCGGTTTATGCACTAATTGACGACAACAGCCAAACCAATAATGCTGATAATTTTAAAATTGGAGAATCATATGGTGGCGGCTATATATTCTCGGTAAATTCTGGATGGGGACAAGGTAGGATTTTTAGCACTCCAAGCACTGAGAAGTCCAACTGGCGTAAAATTTCCAATTTGATTAAAACGAAAAACCAGGGTGACCCAAAAACCAGATGCTGTAGTTGGAGACTACCTAGTGCTGACGAATTGGAACTGATTTTTCAAAATAGTACCTATCCATATTTTATGGATGGTACCTATTGGACGAGCTCCAAGTCAGCCAATTTAGAAAGCAATGTCGACGATGAAGTTATCG
>Ga0315909_10006498_pt1 | contig 13197 bp, 26 predicted proteins | sample LakEriMetagenome_11_FD_203527 | JGI IMG/M metagenome (GOLD analysis project Ga0315909, IMG submission 203527) | Freshwater fungal communities from buoy surface, Lake Erie, Ohio, United States - Buoy 2 MA125 | ecosystem: Environmental > Aquatic > Freshwater > Lake | place: USA: Lake Erie, Ohio...
TTGTTCCACATTTCTGCTTTTTCTTTGCACTTGGCTTCTAGCTTGCGATAGCGGTTGCCTAATCGGCGCAAGTCGTCCCATTCCTTTTCTAGTTCAGGATTTGGTACCAGCATGTTGAGTCGTTCTTGTAATGCGTCTAGAGTCTTCATCAAGCTACGACCATTGATGTCAATGTCAGCGTTGGTACCTTGTAAACTGAGTTTACCAGATTGATTTAGATCCATAGCATTCGTGCCATTGAAACCCGATGTGCCTGTGGTCCACATGGTATTGGAATATCCTATATTGGCACCTCCGGCAGCAAGTACTGAACCGGTAGTACCACTACCACCATTGCTAATTGATATTGTCGGCGCACTTGATATAGTAAACACTGGACTAGCCATTGTGATACTACTGCTTAAATCAATAGTTTGAAAATCGTAGTCTTGTGAGGAAATTGTGTCTTCTAGGTTTGAGAAGGAGATATCTTTCGAATCAGCCATGAGCCGTCCTTGTTGTCTTGCCAGTCAAGTGTGTCGCCTTCTTGCCAGCCAAGCTCGGCGCACAACTCGATACCCAGATCCAGCATTAACTCGCCGGTGTCTGGGTCTTCAACTACGTTCACAATCTTTGTGGTCATTGGTTTTTAAATGCTGGTACCAGGCAGCAAGTCTTGCAACCTTTTCTTTAAGCAGTTGCTCTCTCTGTTCTGGTGTAAGCACAATGGGCCAGTCAGTTTGATGTAGTTGACTATCTTTTACAATCATTTTGCGGCTGTGGCCAATGCTTCTTTTTCTGCTGTGATTTCCTTGCGGCGTTCCTTGATGCCCTTGCTCATTTCTTGCAATGCCTTACGAGCACGAGCTGCCGCTGCCTTCACACCCTTGGCTGTGAATTTTTCATTTTCCGCGATATATGATTCGTATGCGGCCACGATTTGTTCATGTTGTGTCATGTTGTTTCCTTTGTTAATAACAATAGTAATTATACACGCCTGTAGAGGCGATGTCAATAAAAAGCCTGGATTTTGGCACTCCAGTTTAGTCTAAATATATGTGTCTACGATTCCAAGTGTCCCAGATTGTGATGTGGTCCACATCATGTTTCCAGGTAACTCTAAACTGCTCAAATCCACGTTGGTCGTGTAACATCATTCGGTTACCAGTTATGTTGGCATGCTCAACACGATTGCTTTTGACCCAGGCCTTGAGCAGGGTTTCAGCTTGATTGTTGTTTCGTATGGTAACAATGTACAGCGGTTCTACTGCACGATATGAGGTTATGGACATTAATGGAAAGTGGTGCCTGATGGGATATTAATTGGCACTGGTCTATTTAATTTGGTAATCAACTCACCAAATTTTTCATCTAGTACCACACTCTCATCATCGTGTTTTGCGGCACTGTCCTCGTCCACCCCTAACAACCTCATCATGGCACCCATGTGCGCTTCTTTGATACCGTGTTCATATAACACAATCATGATGTCAATCATGATCTCTTTGATGCGTTTTTGTAGTTGGTCTTCATCTGACATATTATTAGTTATCTCGGTCAAAAGAAAAGCGGCCCAAAAGAGCCGCTTTGTTGGAGGTTGGGTTTTATTACAGAGGTGCATCCTCTGCGGCTGCCAACAAGTCCTCGGCAGTTACCTTGGACTTGGAAACTTTGGCACCCTTGGCAGAGACCTTGACTTCGCTTTTCTTAGCGATCTTGGTCTTCTCTGCCAGTTTGTTTGCTACAGCATAGCTGGCGTCACCAGTGTAGCCTTGCGTGTCTGTCAAATACTGCAGGGCTTGCAGTTTGGTCATGGGCGAGGGAAGCTCTACCAAATTAATGGCTGTGCATCCTGCCTTGTTGAGGATCTTGATGCGAGCGACGAGGTCGTTAGCAAAGCGAGCCTTAGTGGTACCGTCTGCGTTAGTTGCGGTGCCTGCTACTGTAAAGAGTTTAGATTCTGACATTGTGTTGCCTTTCAAAGTTGCCTGTTAAGTTAAAGTTAAAATACATGTTGCTTCTTACACAACATATCAATATTATAGCAAAAGAACAGTTTATGGTCAAGTCTTTTTGCAATAATTTTGATTGGGTTTGCCCGTTTCACTGGGCCAATTCTTTGCTATGGTGTTGAATGGTTTGGACGCCCTTGTCAAACATTCGAGCAATGCCCGAGAATCCAACGGCACTGACCACCAGGCCCAAAACAAATCCGATTACTATGTTACGCATTAGATTACCTTCACGCGGTTGAGTTGAGTTTTACCATCGCGGTGTGCCTTGACGGTGCCTTTGATATGGATCCATGTTCCGGTTATCAATTTAGATCTGTAGCTGAAGAACACAGCTTGATTGTCTTGTGTGATTGCAGTAACCCAAAAGATACCATAGGATTGACTGTAATTGGCACTCACAACTTCTACGTCCAAATCAACCTTGGCGTCTGGTGTACCCACATGGCCGCCTGCGGTCTGACGTACACGGCTGTCAACTTCTTGACGAGACAGGCTACGTTGATGGCTTGCAGGTAAACTAGCAACCACTGCCAGTTCGTATTTGTGAGTGACTGTGTCGAATTCTTGTGACACGGCAACGGTCTTGCTAATGGCAGTATCAAACTCTGTAAGCCGGCCTTTGAGTCCACGCAAGGTAATGTCTTGTTGCAGGAACTTTCGGCACTCTTGTCCCTGTGCGATATCCTCTACTGTGAGTACAGCAGGGTTGGCAAGGATGTCTGCCATGACATCGCGATTGCGTTGTTTCACAACCACCATGGTGTTGGTGTCTTCATCAAAACGATGCTGAGTTTCTTTTACGTAGGAACCATTGATGCGTTGAGCCGCACATGCCGCACCCCAGACATTGTCCACAGAGTGCTTGGTGCCTGTAGGCTTGGCTTTGGGCTTCCAAGTCTGTCTTGGAGTCTCATAATCGTCATCCATTTGGCCTATGCGTTTGATTTCCTGGGCTGTCATGTTGCTTACGTCTACAAATCCTGGCATGTCGGTCTCCTAATTAATTTACAATACAAGTATTATAGCAAAAGGGCAATTAAAGGTCAACCGTTTCCCATGTCTTTGCAACAGGGGTCAACACATCTGCCAATGGCACAAGAGCGTTGTCTTTACCAGGGCAACCTGTGTACCAAACACCGTCCTTCATGATGTAGTAGAACTCTGCACCACAGCTCTCGGCACGGGTCAAAAAGTCCTCAAAGGTTAAATCTGATTTGAACTCTACATTCTGTTCACCACGGTCTCGACCGTAGAATGTGGTCCAGCCTTCTTTTTCTGCTTGCTCGTGTACAGCCATGAGCTTGGCAAAATCTGGCGAATCTGTGTTGAGCTCAAACTTTGAGAAAGGATGTGCGTCACCAATCTTTGTGCCCAGTGAGCTGATGTCGCCCAGTGCCACAAGATGGTTGGCTCGAGCCGAGTCATAGTGCTCCTGCAAGATGCGACCATTGTGGTCCAGATAGCCATCCCAGTGGCAGTAAACTGATTTGCAAACGTCACCGTGCATGACACCAATTCTTGAACGTGTACCCATTTTGAACTCCTTTTTAATTACTATACAAGTATTATAACAGTTTGGGATTTATTGGTCAATCTAAACGTGAGCCTGCGTAAACACGGTCCAAGCCCAGTTGATCTTTCAGTACCTGAGCGTAGGCTTCTGCACCTGCTTCCAGGATGCTGATTGATTGTGTAGGAAAGCCACTGGGGTTCCACATGCACAATGAGCCGGTGTAGTCCTTGCGGAAGCCTTGAGCTTGCAGGGCTTTGCCAATCTTGCTGTTTGAGCGAACACCCCAGACATTGACCCAGGCAAAACCGCAGGCATCACGATCACCATGCTTGGCGTGAAATGCTTGGGCCGCTGAGCGGGCTTGGATGCTGGCTTCTTGGCAAGCTGACTGAACTGCTTCTGGTGTTATCACTGTTGCGATTGCTGTCATCTCTGACTCCTTTTTAATTACTATACAAGTATTATAACAAATTGGGAATTTCTGGTCAACCGTTTTCGCGGTCCATGATGTACTCAAAAAGCACAAATTTTGCACGATTTAACAGTTGACGCTGGGATTCAATGGTCACAAAACCGGGCTGTTCGTAAGCCATCATCTCTTGTGCATCACTCATCATGCTGGCCACAATCATGGCAGGACCCGAGGTTCTGAATGTGATTGAAGATTCAACGCTGTCACGAAGATCTGCTTCGGTGCAACCGTACATGTTGATCTGACGCTGACGTTGCATGTCGTTGCCAACTGCGGTGCGGATTGATGCTGTTGCTGTCATTTCCAAGTCCTTTTTAATTACTATACAAGTATTATAGCAAATTGGGAATATTGGGTCAACCGTTTTGTTCTGCTTAAAAAACAGGCAAATTTAGTGTTGTTTTTATACAACAAAGTATTTCCAAGCAAGTCCCGCAAGTCCTGTGGCCAACATCACCCCATTGGTCACAATCAAACTGGCTTCGCGCCAACGGATGCTGACTATGAGCCAAATTAACCCGCCAACTGCTAGGGTTATCGGACCTTCGGGATAGTAGCCCAGAGAGTTGATGGCTGTGCCTGCAATAAGGATCACTGTAGCAATCCACTTTAGATACCAGTTTAAATCTTTTTTCATACCCTAATTATAGCACGTTAGGAATATTCGGTCAACCGGCACCAATTACCCCGTTTTTCCCAACTCAGCTTAAACCCGTAGTGAAAGCCATCCATGGTGGGGTTGCCATTGGGTCCGTTGCCTTTGAGGTCGTAGTCAAACACTGCATGCCAGTCTCCTTGTGCATCGATCTTAAACTGGTGTCTGGCTCGGTATTCTGTGTACTGATCGTTGGGACACTTGTCAGGACCAAACTCAGCCATGTCTAATTCAGGATCAAAACGTAGATCAATTTCAAATGCACCCACGGCCAAGTGCAACACTCTCAACAAGGGCCAAATCTCGTTGATCACGCTATCAGCCACAGGATTGATTGTTGTCTTGATAATATTGTAATCAAAGTCATCATCATAGGGAATCATGTTCTGAATGTTTTTTGTGTCGTAGGTCAAGGTGTAGTGATTTTCCACTCCAGGACGTTCCATTCTAGGCCTGCGCAGATGATTCAGCAGGATGTTTACAGTTTTGTATCGCACCAGGCGATGCACAATGGTATTGGTGTAGTCTTCTGTGACCCAGTGTGCGGCATAGTGGCCATGACTCATGCCAAACTTTTCACGCTCGTTGTGCAAGGGTGTGTCAGGATTCACATTGCATACTGTAAAACTCCATCCATTGAGGCTGGTGTTTCTTGTGCGCCACAGCAGAGTCATGGTGTGTGCCATGTCTACAGGCTGTTCTCCTGGGAAGCCCACAAACCAGTTGGAGTGTGCCTGTATGCCCACAGTAGTCATGTCAAACAAGTTTTGCTCTATGTGTTCAAGTTTGACATTTTTCTTCATGAGATCCAGAACTTTCTGTGACCCTGACTCAATACCAAGATTCAACACACTGCATCCACCGGCTTTGAGATCTTGCAGGTATTCAATGTCCATGCGCCCATCACAGCGGGCATATCCTAGCCAGGATATCTTGACATCTCGTTCTACTAGTCCCCGGGCAAATGCACGTAGTTCTTTGAGATTGCCGTTGACCAAGCTGTCAATAAACCACACAGCCTGTACGCCATAGGTACGATACTGATATTCAATCTCGTCCACAATGTTGCCAGCTAGGCGTCCACGATATCGCCAAAACGTGGTTTCACTGCAGAACTGGCACTTGGCCACACATCCGCGACTGATCTCGGAACTAACACCTGTGCCCATGCTGTACAGGCTCAAGTCAAAGTCCGAGTAGTCAGGCCAGGGCATACTGTCAAGATCCACACGCACTGCCTTGTCATGATATAACACACGTTCAGGAATCTCGATACCTGCTTCGTGCTTTTCCAAGATGTCCAAGAAGATCAACTCGCCCTCACCTACCACAAGATGATTGTACAGTTCGGGCTCTTTGACCTTTTCCTGTATGGCCTGTGGTCCTCCGCCAATGATTTTTACATTGGGCAAGCGTTGTCGGATTTCACGTATGATCCAATTGGTACAGTCGTTGTTGGTGTAGTACAAGGTGAAGCCAATAATGTCTGGCTTAAACTCCACAATCTTGTCCACCCACTCACGCAGGCAAGGTTCAATTATGTGGTGCACCTGCTCATGATAGCACATGCTCCACTTCCAATCAAGATATCCATCCCACAAGGTTTTGTCTGTGGATTGGTAGGCCGCAATATTGATGTCAAACGCTCTGGTGGCAAATCCACTGCCTTTAGCAAGAGCTGTTAATCTGGCCACATTATACGGAGCAATGTACGCACCCCATTCAGGTGCAATGACCATGGCCACTCGTGTGCGACGTGTGACTTCGGGTTGATTCAGCACCACCGCTGTGACATTCTTTTGTGCGGCAGGCCTACTCAGCTCTTTCATGACTTCAAGCATCACAAGATGCTTGTCGTCGGTTACGGATATTTCTTGTTCTACAGGAGCAGGCGTATTGCTACTTTGTATAGCAATAATTTTTGGTATGGTCATACCAGTACTTATTCACGGATTTTTTTATTCCCGAATTCTTTATTCACATAGTACTGAATCAGTCTACGCTGTATCATGGTGACCAAATCACCATTGTCATCTTCTACTAAAAACCTCACAGGACAATTGCCCCATTTGGTACTTGCATTGAATTCAGCAAACCATGTTCTATGATTCTTGTTCTCAGGATCAAACACCACGAAGGGGCGACTGTGTAATGCTAAACGGCTCATACTGTTTCCTTTGTATCAATAATCAAATGTTTAAAATAGTTGAAATGTTGTTCCAGAGTCCAGGTGTCGGGGTCTATGGCAGTACCATCGTGTGTTTCGAACACTGCCGAAAACACCTGACTGTATCTACGGAAAGGCAACCACATGTCCGGAGTGGTACTTGCCCAACCTGCTTCTTTGAGCAAGGCATGTTTGGCCCTGCTCAATTTTACTGTGGGTGCATTTAATGCCTGCTCCACAGTAACAACTCCAGCCAGCAACAGGTCCCGAATACGTGCGGCTGGAATCAAATGTTCAAAATCTGTGTCCTCATCTGCACTCTGTTCGTGATAGTGAGCACTCATGCCATCACGTTGTTTGATACAATACTCGTGGTACCTGCGCAGATAGTAGTCAATGTCATTGCGTATTTCACGCAACAACTGTTGATTGTTTTTTACACTGCGGTACTCTGCAACCAGGCGTTCCAAGTGCCCGGTGCAGTGGTCGGCTACAGTGCGGTATGTGTCCGGTGTACGACGTGTCTTGCCGTACACCGGCGCTGTGAATTGTTCTAGGCTTTCTTTAAGCATGAGATAACATTTTCATAAATTTAGCTTGAAAAGTCCATACTGGATAGTTATACCCGCCACGGCCACCGCCTTTATAACTCAACGCCAAGTAATCGCCCGAGATTCCGCCTTCGTCCATGATCATATCTGTTACCTGGTCGCGACTGTTACAGTGTGTCTTAATGTAGCGGCAAATAAATTCATAGTCTTGTTGTAAAACTGTTTTCACACGAGGTGGCATAGTTTCTAAATTTATCAGCCCCCATCCATTCATCTGGTATACCGGATCTCTATTGTTGGTAAGTCGAGAATACACAACAACTAGAGTATTCTTCATTTTTTTGTAAGGATCACTTTTTTCAAAGTCATGCGATACTGCATTGTTGATAGCCCTGAACTCGCTTTCGGGCATAGTGCCTATGCTAATTTTTTTGCCTGCTAGCATGACTTTTAATTCTGTAGTTCCAAAATCTGGACTACGACTATTATTTGGACTTATGCCAAATAGTCTTTCAACATGGAATCCCACACGTCCGGTATTATACCTTTTTGTCTGGCTAGTACCATCTTCTGCAATTCTAAAAGGATTTCGAAGACAGCCTAACGTTTCTTCAATATAGTTACTCATTTCAATTCTCCTCTGGGAACAAGCCTGGGGCAACATTGCCATCAGTAATACCCATTTTAGCACCTTCTCCGTGATAGGGCAAGTTTAATTTGGTACCACCGTTGCGAATATACAACTCACGCAGGAAGTTGCTCATAGCAGTAGGAGCGGTCCAGGTGCCGCCGGGATTCACGTGTTCCCATTGTACCTTGGCTTTGGAATGGATCAAACTAGAACTCTTGAAAGTTTTTTTGACCACATTTAACAGTTCACTTATCCATCTCTCGGGCAGTTTGGTAGTCTCTGCACGACTTAGCTTGTGCAGTTCCAACAGTCCAATATAAACACCCTGATCAATTTCTTCTTGCAATGGAAATGCTATCTTGATAGAATTCAAAACTTCAAACAGTACTTTGCCCTTCTCATCCACTTCAATGCCTTTTTGTGCATACTTAAAGTGACTGAAGAAGTAGTCGTTGTCGCCACGTAGGTTATCGCTGTTGCGACTGCCCTTGTCTTGCAGGTCAATACCTGCGGCATCAAATTGATCTTGCATGGTTCTAGCATGGACTACCTTGCTGTCGCGACTGCCGTTCTTGTAACGTACTAGGGCATTGCGGTGAAGGTCGCCAGGAGTAAGACGTTTGACGCCTGTGTCGTTGAGCATTTCAAATGCATAACTGGCAAAGTTTGGATCTGTTGTTTCTACCACAGCACATGGAATCTCTGTAAATCCCAAAATGCCAGCGGCAATGGTACGGTGTTGGGCGTCGTACAAATAGATTGGAGGCTTTCCACCAAAACGACATGCGGATCCAGGTGAGCAGATGCGTGGATCCCATTTCTTCATGATGTTGATAATGTGCTTGTGTAACACATCTCGTTGAACTTCGTAGTCGATCCACAGATCTTCAATCTGGATCATGCTACTGATAGGGAATTTGTGTGATAGAGCTTTTGCTCGGTCTCGCCAAGCATCAAGTTCTTTTTGTGTGACGTTGTAATGTGCTTTGAGTTGTTTTTCAACTTCTGCAATAACGTCAGTGAGTTTACGGGTAAGGCGTTTTTGTGCCATTATAGTTCCTTTAGTAATGACGCACCATGCGTCGGGTTATAAGCTGCCAGGTACCATACTTGGTTAGCTTGTGTGTATTATATAGCAAATACACTATGCTGTCAACCTCTAATTTAGGTAATTAATACCCGGTTAGATTCGGCTCGATCACTATGTAAACAGTTGCCACGTTCACGTATGGTGTCAGCGGCCGTCTGTGGTGAGTTCTCAAACATGTCTCGAATGTCGTCTGCTGTGATGCCTTCGGTGGCTTCCACGGTGTAGATCTCATAATGGCGTTGCATGTTGAATTTTGCACGTAGAATCAAGTGGTGTAGACTGGGCAGTCGACTTACAGGTGGTTTTCCTTTGAGCACAGACCAGGTGCGGTTTTTTTCGTCCTCGGTCAAGTCAACCACACACTCCAGACCCTCGTTGCACCACATGACTAAAAATCTGTGATTCATTGCAGTTGGAATTTTTTAAGATAAAGACCGGCCACAGTTGTGTCAATCACAGTTGGCTCCATGCTCTCTAAAATAATCAAACACTGTAGAGATTCAGCCAGCAATTGGTCTTCTCGATCCAACAGCTCGTACCATGCAAAGTATTCACTCTCTGTTTCCATCTCCCACATCGTATCCAGCATCTCGCACTGGTAGGGTGTAAGTTTTTCAATTTGAATCATGTGTTATCCTTTTTTTGAATATCGTAATGTTGCATAAGTTAACATTTTTTCCACGTTGTCTATGGACTCATCTAATCGGTTTATCAGGGTTTGGCTGTGTGCGCTGAGCTTGCTTCGTCTGCGACACTCAACCAATTCCCGGCTCAATTCCGTTGCAATATCATAAGAGGCGTTGCACATTGTCAACATATCTGAACGTGCCACAGCATTGGACAAGGCTTTACTCCTGCTCACCAGTTTATCAATACGTTCAAAATAATCTCCCATGCACTAATTATAGCAAATTAGCAATATCTGGTCAAGACCATTGTAGTGTAAAGGCAAAAAAGTCCCGTTCACTATCAAAGTAGAAAATGTAACGTCCCGGTCGACGGTCTGAACTTACATCAACCAATTGCCAACGCCAGTCTCCAACTATTTCAGTTTTACACCAATCTATCACACGGTCCAATTCACCAAAAGGTTTGGTAATTTCCCGGGAGTAAAGGAAACTTTCACGGTTTCTAGAGTCTATAACTCTTTCTTCTAACATTGTGTAATTATTGCAAATCCAAGGAGTAGGGAATATTCTGATCCAGCACATGGTTGTACATTGCATCCTTGACCACTGCAAATCGCTGTGATTTGTTCGGAGCACCTAATACTACAATCACGTACTGTTCTTGCTTTTGAGCAACAACCAAACCCACGCACCAACCGGCCGCTGATGTCAGGCCTGTTTTGCTCACAATGATATTGTCAAACTCAAACAACATGGGTGCGCTGGTGTGGGCCAAACTAATGGTGCGCACTCGTTTTTTCTGTTGGGTTTCTATGGCCACTTGTTTTTTCACACTGACTTCGCGAATGAACCAGTAACTGGCAGAGGTGGTAATCATACTGGCCACGTCGTGTACTGTGCTGATGTTGCCTGAACCAAGACCATGTGGGTCCACAAACTGTGTACGAGTCATGTCCCAAGCACGGGCTTGTTCGTTCATGCGTTGCACAAAAGCAGGAACACCACCAGGATAGTCTTGTGCTAGGGTTTCGGCAGCGCCATTGTCTGATTTAACCAGCATGGCTGTGAGCAAGTCTTGACGTGTGTACAATTGCCTCGGTAGACTGGTGCTGACTTTGGGAGTGTGTTTTAGTCGTTTGGTTAGGTCTCGATCATAGTCCAGTGCAACCATGGCAGTCATGACTTTGGTAATACTTGCAATACTACGTTGCTCTGTGGCATTGCGCTCGTATTCGGATCTGTTTTTTGATACATTGAAGATCAACACAGACTCTGTGGGCAAGTTGGCTGTTTTGGTCTTGCCCCAGGCTGGAGACACAACCAATGCAATAGCTAGTAAAAAGTATTTCATGACCATTTTAATTGGTAAAAAGTTGCTGTGGCCGGATCACGGAAATAAAACATTGCATAATTTCCGCTACTGGTTCCTGTAAAATTATCCCATCTAGATGGATGATATTTCCAGAAAAAATCAGTATTCATCACCAGTCCTGCGTCAAGCAGTTGACCCTTGAAGTCAATTGCTTCACCTGGTCCTATGTTTGAGATTGTGACCGGATGCATTGTGCAGAACCATTTCGTAAGGTAAACAGAGTTTGATCGCGCGGATCTCTAAACCACCAGATCATTTCGTTGATGCTGATGTCTGTGATGTAACGGTCACCGGGCAAGCCAAAAGTTTCTATGCTCCAGGTGGCCACTTCGTCCCATTGTGTAATAGTGTCAAGTGGTCTTCCCCATTTGATCTTGGCGCCGTGCGGATAGTCAAGGTCTTTCAATCCATTCTCTCCTTATGAGTGCATCACATCTTTGCCAGTCTCGATCATAGTAAATTCTATGATCAGTGATGTTAAAGTGATTGCAAAAACTTTGCCCATATCTTAAATCTTGTAGGGCATCAAATGTATATAACTTCTGCCAGGATTCATAGTCTGCTAGTTTAATTGGGTGGGAATCAGGATTGCCTTGAGTCAGTAGGCTTCGGATCATTGAATCAAACATCGAATCAGTCATAGTTACGGTCCCTAATTGTAACACAAATGTTATTTGTTGTCAACTTCTATCCAGGTGTAATCACCTAGCCATTTTATCTGTGTGATATACTCGTAGCCTTGGGGGATTCCGGTTGCCCAATCAGCAGGTCCATTGATGCTTAACCTAGTGCAGTCCTTTCTGCGGTCATACAACAACCAATAGGTGTTGCCGTGCGCAATTTGGAAATCATACTTGGCCGCATGTACCATGTCCGTGAGTTCTAGTCTGTGCCGGATTTCTTCGGCTTGTTTGCTCAGTACTGAAACCAAATCCATGATTCGGTCATACTCTTGTTGAGCATGCAAACGGGCAACATTGACCATCACATCCTTTTGTTTCTCAACAGGAATTAGGTCGAACTTGGGTCCGCTAGATTCGGTAGCGTAGGGTGTTACGTTTCGGTTAAAGAAATGAACCAGCGTGTTACCTGTGGCAACATCAAAACTGGTTCTTCCTTTGGCAGAGTTTGACTCGTCTGCCATCAATCCCACAGGCCTTGGTAGTACTTGCCAAACAAACGGAAACCGTTTTGAATACGTGTTTCAACCACACGCATGGCATCATAATCACATTTGTAGGTATCCTTGGGACCATGCTTCATTTGGTAATGTTTGTGCTCGCCCTTGGGCACTTCATTGCCATCCTTGTCCACAGGAATCCACAACAGGTCGTGTTCTCCTGAACGAAAAGCATCCTGCCAGGAGTCATCCACCTTGCACTCAAATGCAAAGATTATTTCGTCCATGACCCAGTCCCAACGCAGAAAGTGATTTGAGTCTGTGTCCCACTCGTTTTCTTTGGGAGGTGCGGCTGTGCTACGCAGGTGCTCAGGTACATCCTCGTCATCCACAAAAGGACTACCGTGCTTGGTGATTTTGAGTTGTTTGAGCATGGGTAAAGCAATGATAGCCAAGGTATGGTCCATGCTCCAGGTATCCCACTTGTCAATCTTCACATAGTTGATAGGTGGATGCACTCGATCCAGCACCCACATGATGGCCCGGCTGATGGGCTCAAGACGATCACTCCAACGTTCGCACCAGTCAGGACGTTCCACGTATGCAGACTTTTCTCGACCTTGATCTTCTAGTGTTTGCTGAAGTTTCCAGCGAGCGCACTTTGACCAGTCAGTCCAGAAGAACATATAGTCCAACATGGTGTAGGGTGAGATCCAGTGATCTCGATAAGAACCAATATAAACTTTCATTGTTTGCTCCAAATAATATAACCACCGTTGCTGTTGCTCCAAGGGCAGTGTTTTTCCCACAGTGCAGAGGCTTCAGCAGGATGTTGTTTCATGAGTTGATCAACCAGAACTCGGCCAGCAAACCCTGCTAAACTCCAGTCATGATTTTTCAAGGCTAGTTCAAGTTCAGTCATTACCAATCTCCGTTGTCTGTCCATGCTCGAACAGTTAAAAATAACCACGACACCATGTAGGTGTTTTCATTAGGACTAGGC
>Ga0315909_10006499_pt1 | contig 13197 bp, 16 predicted proteins | sample LakEriMetagenome_11_FD_203527 | JGI IMG/M metagenome (GOLD analysis project Ga0315909, IMG submission 203527) | Freshwater fungal communities from buoy surface, Lake Erie, Ohio, United States - Buoy 2 MA125 | ecosystem: Environmental > Aquatic > Freshwater > Lake | place: USA: Lake Erie, Ohio...
AAGATACTTCCACTAGCTACTAATTTATACGCAATTGTATTAGTATTTGTAACCGCCATCAGTTATTGTTTTGTTTTTGCATTTCCCAATATTTTGTTCTAGCTTCACTCATTTTTTCAATAGTTTCTGAACTATGTTTCTTACCTTTTCTTCTTCCTTTAGATGTTTTTCCAATTTTTTGTCTATATTCATCAGAATAAACTCTAATCATCTTTTCACTATCGGTAATTAAACCATATTGTTTTTGTAACTCACATTGATGTATAAATGCTTCTTTTTTGGTATCAAATTCGGAAGCTATATTCATAATGATATCTGCTCTACCATAAAACTTACCTCTACTCCACTTTACATGCTCACAGAATCTCTTTTTAGGCTGTTTAGTTTCACCAACATATTCAACCGTTCCCATTAAATTTACCAACTCATAAACATACCTTTTTTCCATAACATTTTTTATTGTAAAGATACGAAAAATATCTTAAATTATCAACTTATAATTCTGAGACCAATCAAATGTAAATGAGTATTGTATTGTTTTATCTACTACACCTGTCTTAAATGTAATAGAATCTTGATTAATTGAAATAGGTCTTATATCATTTGTATTTTCATCATATACCCAATATATCTCATCTGATACTAATAATTGTTTAAATATATCATTATAATCCTGTTGTAATAATTGTGAATTTACTAAAAGTGTTTGTTTAGCATTTACAACATATGGTTTGTTTTGAGAATCATAGTTATTATAAGAAACAGTATTTGCTTCCCAACTTCCAATTTGAGGTTGATACATTTGTCTATCTACTCTCATACCATTTTGTGATACACCATAAAAGTTAAGGTAATCAAATTGTCCAAATCTGTTCTTCCATTTGATTCTTACATTTGGATACTTTTGTTCACATACTACTTCAAAGCGGATAGGTGAACCGATGTTTGTACTACCACTTTTTGCTTGTATTGTATAATCAGTTAATCCTACTTGTGATAAAGGGAATCCATTTGCAGATGGGAACATTGGGAACTGACGGATTTCAGTTTGTGTAGTTCCTGCCGCTGCACCTAATGCAACTGAACCTGTTCCAATTGATGATGAATAAAAAATAGAAGTAGGTTGTGAACCGCTCACACTACCAACATATACTGAACCTGAACCTATATTAGTAATGAATACTGATTGTGATACAGGCCCATTTGTCATAATAGGCCAAAATTGTGATTTAGGCCCTATTTGTTGATTGATTGGTTCTTGGAAAATTGCATATCCATCTAATGCTTTATAAACATCGGAATCAGTTTTTTCCGAACCTGTTATAATCAAAGATGAACTTACCCATTGAGTTCCAAAACGACATTTGTAATACTTTACATTTGAAGTATTTTCTATTGCCAAATCGGTAAGTGTAGAATTAATTATTCTACTTACATCAAATGTACCAACCCCACTACTATTTGGGTATTTTACTAATGTATATTTTGAGCTACCACTATCCGCTACTCCACCACTCCAATACCACAATTCTGCGGTATATTGAAACGAAGATTGGGTTGTATTAATAGATGATGATAAAGAAAAAATCATCGGTGATTGAGCCAATGAAGCAGTAGCAGGAAATTGTAAAATTGATAAAGCCATCTATTTTCTTTTTATTATTTAACCTATAAGGAAAGAAATATATTTGAACCTATTTGTAGGTATATCTCTTTGTTTTAGATGCCGGCGAAATCTTAGGCCCTAATCCATACTTTCCTAACTTTGGTTTGATTATTTCTAATTGTTCTAAAACTATCTCTTGCATCATATCCTTTGTATATGTATCAATCAATTGTTTCAGCTTTTTATCATCAGCAGCCGCAGTTGCAAAGGGTCTTTGAATAAACTTTTTACTACGATAATGAGTAAATCCTATATTAAGAAATAAAGCGTATCTTACTGCTGCAAGGTCTAATATAACCTTACCCGCTTCTTTTGATGTAATTAAGGCTCTGATTGATTTATATAAAGTTCCTGTCTTATATGCTCTCGTTGGGTATCCCTTATACCTTTTAGATGTAGATACGGCATTAGCTTTTGCTAACGATTCGTATTTAAATCTTATATCTTCTAATGTTGGGACTGTCATACTTAACAATTATTATCATCCAACAATAAGTTAAATAGACAAGCATTTCCTTGATTAAGAACTCTTACATCGAATGCAGCTAACCAACCACATAAACCATTATCGAAATCATCTTTGAATGGAGTACATACAATTTCAGTATCAATTGTGAATGCAACCGCATCTTCTGATTTTCTAGTAAATGAAATAAGGTCGTTTAGTATTGCTAATGTATTAGATAGTATATCAACAGTATCATCACTTCCCTCAAATGGAACAACTTGAAAGTTTGTAGTACCAACCGATTCGTTATTTTTTAATTTAACTTTATCGGCTACAACCAATTGAACATTATAAGATGTCACTTTATCTTGAAATCTGACATTGGTTATATTAATGTTTCCTAATGGGTATTTTGGAAACTCATCGGTATCTATATCAAAGTTATCACCCTGCGTTACTCTCGCAATAGATGGGTGATTCGTCATAATAATACGAAAATACTCTAATATATTGTAATAGAGTGTAAAGTTTTTACTATTATTTGCTACAAAATCTGCCATATATATTTATCCATTTTATAGATTGATCCCACCGAAATATGCATTCGCCATATCAGGATAAATCTGAGTTAAGTTACCAACTGATTCTAAGTATTGTGGTATTTGATCTGAATAAGCAATTAAGTAGTTTTGAAGACGAGTAGCGTACCAATCTGCATTTTGACGAGCCTGTTCTTTAAGATAATCAATCTCCTTTTGTGATGGAGCAACTGATTGATCAGAAAGATGTTTTACTGCACCTTCACTCTTAAATGAGATTTGAGAGAATGGAACATACTCCACTACTGAATACCAAATGAGTGTAGGTTTTACATGCTCATTCATCAAATCCTGATAATAAGAATTAAGTTGGTTTAGAGTTCCTGCTATAATTTGAGCTTGTAGGTATTCGTATAACACTGTACCTAAAAGATTATACATCTGCTTCTCTTGCGCAGTTCTTACAAACGGCAATAATTTATCAGCATCAATACTACCATTTAGTGGAGTATTTTTGATTATATCGTTTCTTGTTATGAATAATGCGTACATATGGTTACCAGATTTTAAGTTTAATTATTTGATGAATAGTACTTTGTGATACATTATATTTTTTTGCTAATGTATGTGTTGATACTATTCTTGGTTTATATTCTTTTCTAATTTGCTCTACTAATTTAACATTTAACTTAGCAGTATTATGTAATCCTAATAGAACTTTTTCTTTTTCATTATAACTTCTATCACACCATTCTAAATTTTCAACTCTATTATCGTGTTTAATTCCATTGATGTGGTTTATTTCTTTATAACCATTTGGATTCTCTAGAAATGTTTTTGCAACTAATCTATGAATCCTATCCTTATGATTTCTACTATATAACCTATTTGTATCAATAGCAAATACTCTTTTAGTTTTTGCGTTTCTACAATTACCCATTGTACTTACCTCACAATCATATTCACTATTATATTTCCATATTTCCATAACCTTTTTTATTTTAAAGATACGAAAATAATTTGATTATTCCAAATTTTACTTTATCATATCTACCACTCTATTGTACCCATATTGAGGAACTTCAAAGTGTTCTTCTAATTCTAATCCTTCTTCTATCTCATTAGGATTCTCCGCTGCTTCGTTTATATCAGTTTGAACTTCTTCAACTGTCTGTCCAGTCTCTTCAGCGGTTGTAGAAAGGATTACGAGAGGGGTTAGTTGTTCGAAATACAATTCGGTGGATTCATACCCTCCCTCAACTAATGCCTCTCCTAAAACGTTTGTAATGAGGTTCTGGAAGGGTGTTATTGTCATAGTGGATAAGATTGAGTATGCAGTTTTCATCTCTTCTGATTGTGAGGAGAATCCATTGTTTGCAGTTCTTATACCAAATAATAACGGAGAAGTAATACGATGGGCCACAAGGATTCTATCCTGTGCATATTCTGCAACATATTGAAACTTTTCATGTAAGTTCTCAATGTTAATTGTATCAACAGTCGGTTTATTTGCTGGGTCATCATTAAATGAAATCATAAAGCGACCTGCATTAGAAGTACCTGTAAACTTTCTTACAATTAGGTCTTCAATAGTATCCCTTTCTTCAGGAGCAGGTACACCATTATTCATATTAATCATTACTGCCGGTAAGAAACCATTAGTGATGTTATTGATATGTAGGTTACTTAATTCTGCTTCTGCTTCAGCGAATTGAAATGCAGACATCCAATCGGGTAGGGAATAATAATACTTACCCGGTGTATAGTTTTTAATAAATAGGATTTCCATTTTTTCGTTGGATGTACCGAATGCAGGAATTTTCTTTTTGTTTCTTTGTGCCTTTTGGTCTAACCAATCTATACAATACCAATAATTCTGAATCTTTGGATTATCGTATAGTTTTTCTGCTCTAAGTGTTTGAACAGGAATATGATACATCTTTATGATTTTAGTATGTTCATCATTCCAAAATACTTGATATGCGGCATTACCATAAAGTTTTAAGTCAAAGACTACTTTCTTTGTTTCTTCTTGCGGAATTAATTTGGTTAATCTTTGTTGAAACTCTTCATTTTTAGAATATAATCCTTTTCCAAAAATAAGGTCTCCCACTCCTTCTATACAAGCAGCGTGGGTTGTAGATGTTGAGAATGTTTGTGTAATCGCAGCATAGAAATCATCTTGCATATAGATTCCAAACGGCACCCAATTATGTCTTGTCTTAGTATCCTCAGTCACCATCGGAATACCTTGTTGATTCAAAGATACAACTGAAAAATTTTGGTTTTTCTTTTCCATATTAATCCATTATTATGTATTCATTATCAGTTACATTTGATATATACTGATTGTTTTGGTTTTCGTAATTTGCTTTAGAAGAAGAGATTTGTGCTTTCATTACACTTATTGAACCATTCCATACTGCACAACTACCACTTTTGATTGTAGCTCGGTATTCGCTTCCTTCACTTGCCGAAGCAATGGTTAATGGAAATGTAAGCATTGATTCATAAGAATCCCAACTGCTCGCACTTACCGATTGAGAAGTATTGGTAAGAAGATACATATCCTGCAAATGAATAGTTAAACTACTCGTATTAGCAAGTTGCTCGGTTCTTAAAGTGTAATTGTTTGAGCCTGAAAGGAAATATACTTGCATTAGCTTGTCTTTATCTATACTTTATACTAATTTAACAATTTTGATTGGTGTTATCATTAAAAGAAAAGGGATACCTTTTGGGTATCCCTATCTCTCTTTTAAATTTAAGTTTTATGCTTATACTAAAAATTAATTATTAGCTCCATATACGACTGTTGGTTTTACAGTCAAACTTGCAAATGGGTCTGCGTAAGTAGAACCAGATAAGAACGATGCGTTGAATTGTTCTTGGCCTTGGAAAGTTACTGAATAACCATACAAATCACCAACTGAACCTCCTGTTTGGATTGTTCCTCCTGTCAAATCTGCTCCCTCTCTCTCACCTACTAATAAAGCATCTCCCGCCATAGTGTGTACTACGATTTGAGGTCTGCCATACGCCATAAGTTTCAATTGAGTAGTCATCTCATTTGTCAATTTCTTTAAATTCAATACCAATTCTTGTGAGAAGAAAGTAGTACCGTTTTCTCTAGAACTATTAACTGTTTCAGTATATGCACTTGTTCCTTTCAATTGGTAGTAGTAAACTGTGCTACCTGAAGGGAAAGCTGTGATTGGAGAACCTCCATCACTGCCAGTTGCGTGAGTAAAGGAAGCGGTTGTGTAGTTTAAGAAATAAACTCCAGCCAATCCACCTACTGAATCTTTACAAACTTCTTGTCTTCCTAATGATAAGTTACACGGCATTTTTTTTCTGTTTTTAAGTTAGTTAATTTAATCTTATTTTAAGTGGAGGATAGTTACCCACCCTCCATTAAAAAATATGATTAGTAGTTTTTGTGAATAACGATGTCTTGCCCAATACCGAATTGAGTACCAGCAGTATATCTCATAATGATTCTAAAGTTTTGAGAACCATCTAAGTCTGCCATGTCTAATACTTTTACTTGGTTGTAATCAGATAATAAACCTGTACCGAAGAATAAGTTAGATTTTTGTGCTGCAACTACTGCGTTGTTTGCCAAACCTGGTGACCATACTAATTCAATACCTTGGAAATCCAATGGTTTTTGACCTACGGTTACATTGTTTTGGTAACCATTTGCGTAGTTAGTAGAGATTGCTTGCTGATATGCCTTAGCCACGTTAGTTGGTACATAGATTACTAAATCTTCTTTACCAAATACCGCAGATGGGATAGCAGAATATACTCCATCTAATGCTGCGATTACGTTTGTTGATGTAATTGATCCTGATACTGATGAAGTAATAGGAGCAGTTGCACCACCTACACCTACTGATGCAGATAACGCTGGATATAATCCACCGAACTGACCGTTAGTTGCAGAGTTTCCTGACCAGATAGAAATTTCAGTAGCTTCAGCAACTTTAGCACCTACATAAGATACTAAATAATCGTTGAAGTTAGCAGGGATTTCATCGAATGCAGAAAAACCTAATTGTAATGCTTCCCAAGAATCTACAAACTCTTGCTTACATAATTGTAAGTTTACTTGTAATTCTTTTGGTTCTAAGATTCTCTCTGTAAGAGCAACTGAACCAGTCTCTGTAAAGTCGCAAGATGCATTTGAGATGATGTTATCTACTGCAATCTTTTGGATTACACTCTTAAACTTCACGTTTGGCATGATAGTTATAGATTTGTTATCCAATGTTCTTGCACTAAACAACGCAGCTGCAATATACTTTCCAGCGAACTCACCCGCATATGTAGTTGTTACAGTCGGGTTTAAGAAATTTTGTTGTTTTCTCATTGTTTTAATGTTTTTAAAAATTTTTATTTATATAATTTTGATAAGAATTTGTTTTGTGTATTCTCACCATTCTTATTTCTTTGTTTGAATTGTGCACTCATTTTAGTTTCTTCAACAGGTGCTCCGTCTAATTTTGGTAAGTCTTCTTCTTCCTCTTCCTCTTCTTCTTTCACTTCGATTTCAACTTCTGCCATCTTAGCGATTTTCTTTTCCATCTCTTCGATTCTGTAAGCCATCTCTTCTAATTTCTTATCATAAGCGGCCATATCGAATGGAGAACCTTCTTCACCTGGCATTGGTTCTACTTCTTCTTCAACTCCATCGCCAGAAGGTAATGGTGATTCCTCTGCCATTTCCTCTTTTTTCTTACCATCTTCTCCGATTACATCTGATTCGCCAGGTAATGGTTCTACCTTAACTTCTTCTGCTTCTAATTCAACGTTTTCTCTTTCGGTAATTACGCCATCCTTAGTCATAATCTTAATGATGTTTTCGTTTCCTTCTTCATCTCTCAACACTAATTCGTGCTCTCCATCAGGAGCAGGAGATTTACCATCTTCGGATACTACTTCAACTTTTTCACCCACATCAAAAGTAGGAGATTCGACAATAGTTCCGTCTTTCAGTTTTGCATAAGTTAATTCTACTTCCTCTTTTTTATCAGATGAAAGAAGGGTGATTATCTTATCTAATACTTGTTTTGCGTTCATAGTTTTAGTTTTATTTTAATTTAACAATTTTGTTTTTGTTTATATGAATTTTTTTATATTTCTATCCAATTTAATTCAGATTCATTCCATCTGTATTCCTTACCATCAGTAGGATATGGTATTGGAGATTGCCATAAACAACTCTCTTCATCCAAATTCCAAGATGGAAAAGGTTGAGGTTCGTAAAACGCATCTCTTCCTCTATCATAATGGTTTCCTATACCTGCAAAGTTTTTTCTTAATGGTGTACCACCTAAAAGATGTACTCCACCTTTTGTGTTATAAGAAGTTTGTATCCATTCACCTTCCATCATTGAAATAAATGATTGTTCTGCAACAATTACATTTGTTACTATATCGTTTTCTATTTTTGCGTAATGAGCCATAATTATGTTGTAAAATTTGCTGATGATGTAAATGAATGGTATGTATATCCTCCTGATGAAGAAACTACTCCACCATTTGCTATTTGTGTACCCGGATAACGAATAATTACAATACCACTTCCTCCATTTTTTCCAACATTGATACTATTATCCGCACCATTACCACCTGCACCACCGCCTGTATTAGCATCACCATTTTCAGGTGGGGTGCTTGGACCAATACCACCATCGCCTCCACCACCAAAACCACCTGTTCCTCCGGATGTACCGCTGGTGCTACCACCACCTCCTCCACCGGCGTAAAATATATTATTTAACCACATAGATCCACTTCCACCATTTCCACCTCTGACCGTGGTGCCACCTATTAGGGTCGCTGCAAAACCATTTTGTGAAGCACCACCTCCAGCACCACCGTTTGATCCTCCACTACTAAGACCTGTATTACCATTAAATCCTTGCCCTGAAGTTCCAGTTCCTGCTGCGTTTAATCTATGAGATCCACCACCACTTCCTCCATTACCAGCATCCGAACCATCTATACCCCCTCCACCTCTTCCTCCTCCCGTTGAGGTTACTGAAAAAAATGAAGAATTAGAGCCATTACTAGCTTGCACTAAAGAACCTGCTCCACCAGCTCCTATTACTACTCCAAATGTTTGGAATGGTGAAATCGTTGCACTTCCACTACGAAGACCACCTGCTCCACCACCACCCGAACCATTAACTGAACCTCCGCCACCACCTGCAACGATTAAGTAATCAATCGAAAGTGGATTTGAACCAGCTCCAAAAAAACTAAAAGGTGCAAATTGCATATTATACTAAGTTTTTAACATTTGCCAAATAAACATTACTTGCATCAAAAGTTACCATTGTCAATACATCTACTCCAGTTGAAGTAGTAGGAGTATAAAGGCTTCCACTCGCTTGCTTTATTATAGAAGGGAATGTTACAGTACCACTTCCTGTTGTATTAACTCTAATGTTTACCGTCTGTCCACCAATAACGTTAGTTGGATTTATATGTGTTGAACTACCACTTACTAATTGGATTGTAAAGAAGTTACCTTTACTGAAATCTAAAGAAGCGGTGTTTGAACTTATTGTTAGAGGATTTACCACTCCACTTACTGATGCAGATGTAAATACTGAACCGGTAAATGATGAGTTTCCACTTACATTTAATGATGAGTTTCCTCCAAATACACCACTTACAAATAGGTCTGCTACAATAGCCGGCCCATTTATTCTTAGGTTAGATGATGTCATTGGTAAGTTAGAATAGAAGTAACCTTCACCTTGTGGTGTAGTTATCTCTACTGAACCGCTTCTTACTGCCAATGCAATTGCTCCACTATTTTGTAGTGTAACTTGTGATTGTGAAACTGCCAAAGAGCTACTAAATACTGCCGCTTGTCTAACTTGTAATGTATTGAATAATTGAGTTGAACCGGTTATATGTATTATGTTTGCTGTTGCAGAACCTAACTTAATTGAGTTTGCAGCTATTGTTACGGTCGCACTACCACTTTGAGCAGTTGTAGAAACCGCTGCTGAATATACAACTCTTCCACCACCACTTCCAGTCGCCCATAATGAAGTTATACCACAATTGACAGATGAACCTGTCATAAAGGTTGAAGTGTTGTTTGTTACACCAATAGTTTGTAAGGCTTGAAGAGTATCTCCTGTGGTTGCACTTCCACTTAGAACTTGGAATTGAAGTAAAGTTGCATCATTCGCGCCACCACCTTGTCTACTAATGTTTTGTGATAAGGTTTGTCCCAATGAACCTGTCATTAGGAATAATGGAGCTACAGTACCTAATGATGCAGGTTGTGGAACTAATGCTCTGAATGAACCGCTCATAAGGAATGAACCGGTATTAGATTGATTTCCTATTACTTGCAATTCAACATCTGCTGATGATGATAGTATTACCGAACCTGTTATAGTTTGATTTCCAACAAATATGTTACTTCCTGTTGTGGCAAATTCAGTAGAATCTTTACCATCTAATAATCCAGCGTTTTCCGCAAACGATGAACTTTGTACAAATGATGCACTTAACGCAGTTGTTGCAAATGATGCAGTAGTTGCAGTTGAAGCATTACCAATGAATCCTCCAGTCGCAGTTACACTACCCGTTACTAAAACGTTTGTAGATGAACGTACAATTGTACCATCATCTGATATATTTGAATCATATAAATGGTCTGAACCCCCACCCTTTACTAATCTATTTGCAGTTGGATATATAATTGAACTTAATGAAGAACCTGTTGGACCGGATAAGAATCCAGCTGCTCCATACGCCGCTCCACTAACTTGTTCATATACCCAATGATCATTAACTCCATCCCATAATAAAGATGCAGTTACACCAGCACTACCACTATCATATATTTTTAATCCTGCATATGGTGCTGTTGGAGTTTGATTATTAAGAATTATAAATTCTTCTCCAATAATTACCGCACTTCCTGTTACGGTTTGTGTATATGCAAACGAAGCAGTTCCATTAACTACTAAGTTATTCATTGTTTGAGTTCCACCAAATGTGTTAGAACCCGTTGTTGCGTTTCCTAATTCTAATGATGAAGAGTTTGTCCATAATCCACTTCCACTTCTATATACTAATAGGTCTCCATCTGCAACGTTATTTATTGCTACATTATGCAATTCATCTATTTCCCAACCATTAGTAATGTTTACATAGATAGAACCATTATTTTGTTGTGCTCTTAATACTTGTCCAATTGTTACTATCTGCTTTGGTGCTTGTGGTTGTACTCTTGTGAATTGACCTGATGAAGATAAGTAAAGTATATCTCCTGCTACATATCCTAATGCAGGGTCTGTATTTACTCCTGTCACAATACCATTTACCAATACTTCTACATCTGCTCCACTCGCTGCCGGTGTTCTCAACATACCTAATGTGTTTGCCGATAGGGTTTCAGTATCAAATGATGCAGTATTGAAAATTGGATTATCACCAACTGCATCCACTATATGTACTAATGTTCCAGCTTGTAGTGTTGATGCGTTTTGATTTCGAGCAATAAGAACAACATTTCTTGCTTCACTTGCAGTTACTGCGAATGAAGCAGAAGTTACATTATTAACAGTAATAGTATTGATTGTACCATTACCTTTTGTTACACTAATTACATTTGGTGTTCCACCAGCTAATACTGATGTTACAAAACTTCCACTTTCCGCTTCAGTTACATAAGATGCAGTTGCAGCAATTAATGAATTTACTTTACTATCGTTTGATGATGTATATGCACCGAACTCTACTTCACTTACAAATCCCGTATTCAAAGAAGAACTAAATGATTGTAATTGAGCAATAGAAGCAGATTGAGCTAAATCAGTTACTGCAATCGATGTACTCAATGCAGTTAGTTGTGCATCAGTTGCGAATGTAGCATCTAATGATGAACTGAATACTTGCAATGCAGCAATTGAAGATGATTGTGAAAGGTCAGTTACAGCAATACTCGCACTCAAAGATGTTAATTGAGCATCGGTTGCAAATGTTGCATCTAATGATGAACTAAAATTTTGAAGTTGTGTAATACTACCGCTAAATGATGCACTATCTATATTATAGGAAACTTCATCTACCAATGAATCAATCATATCAGTATTAAATCCTCTTAATATAGCAGGTGTAATTTGACCTATATTATTATTAGGGAAATCATTCTGATTTTCAGTTGCTAATTGGGCTTTGGTTAATTGAGCCATATTATATCGTATTTTTCTTTATTATGTTAATCTTTCAAATCCATCAGAGAAACCATTACTAAATCCACCAACAGTTCCCACTGCACTTGGTGATTGAGTTTGTCCAATTCCCTGATTAGCTAAAAACCCATCACAACAACTTCTACTATATCTTCTACCATCTAAGCAAAGACAACCTCTTCTACTATTCTTAGGAGAGGATTTACCAACAGTCGGACCTAACCAAATGCCAGAGTTCTTTCGTTGATTTTGCGATTGTGAAGGAGTTCCACTCATTTCTCAAATTAGATTTATACTTTAACAATCTGAAACCCTAATGTATTACTTACTCTTATTCATTATTTCTCTATGCATTAAATCATCAACCATTATCTTATCCGCCTTCCAACTTAGATATAATAAACACTTTTCTAATGGTTCATTCAATACCGAATCAAAGCGGGTTATATCACCATTTGCCAAATCAACTATCGAAGAGTACGATTTCCATTTCTTTCCAAAACGGATTTGATGCTCGGAAGCATTCCCAATTGTTGAATCAAAGATTTCTGGGTAGAATTCGCCAAGTCTTTCAATAAATCGGAGAAAAAAAAAAGTGTCCCAAAGTGTTTATCCATAGTTACACCTAACCATTTATTCTCATCTACCTCACCACTATATGGACGGATTTCATACATCTTACCAACTTTTCTTTCAACAGGTCTATATAACACATCCATTATCTTCGCCCAATTATCATCAATAGTAATAGTATCCCATTTACTTATATCTAAATAAGCACCATAACTCATTTTAGAAAGGTTAGGTTCAAAGCCGTATTCTACACCATCTATTGTGATAAACTTTTGTAATTCGTAATTTGTATTGGCAAGAAATTCGTTTAAATCCGATTTTATTTTTGTATAAGTTTCTGCATCAATTTTATGCACCATATCAGCAGGTACTCCACATAGATAGTGAAACAATAATACCTCTACCGCTTCTTCATCATCTTTGTAATTCGCTACTTCCTTTTGTAGTTCCAAATACTGCTTTAGTGTAATGGCAGAATAATCTTTTGGTACTGTTATCGTTAGTGTTTGTTTCATATCTCAATTGTTGATTTTATCATATCCATTCCGTTATCGGTTTTGAATACTGGTTTAACAACTATACCATTATCCCTTAGTATAGCCTCTAATCTTCTTACTTTCGCTTCCTCATTCTTTAACTTTGCATCATAACCGATTACCATAGTATTCAATTCCTGATTTATCTTTAAAAGCTCTTTTGTTAATTCCTCCATTTGAAGAATCTCTATCTCACTAAATT
>Ga0315909_10006500_pt1 | contig 13195 bp, 16 predicted proteins | sample LakEriMetagenome_11_FD_203527 | JGI IMG/M metagenome (GOLD analysis project Ga0315909, IMG submission 203527) | Freshwater fungal communities from buoy surface, Lake Erie, Ohio, United States - Buoy 2 MA125 | ecosystem: Environmental > Aquatic > Freshwater > Lake | place: USA: Lake Erie, Ohio...
TGTTCAGTTCATCGTTGTCCGCTTGGGTCAGTACGAAGTGCGAGAGGGTTTCAAACTTGTTCATATTCAATCTCCGTTTTCTCAGCTTATAATTAACACTACACTAGTTTTGGGCAAGTGTCAACCAAAAAATCGCCTTTATTTAACTTCAACGAACCACTGCTCTTTTTCTGCGTAATTCATTTTAAGAGAAACAAGATTTGGGTTCTGTCCTGCGGCGCGGTTCGCATCTTCAACTAAAGTTTTAATTTCATCTTTAGTAAAGATAACTTTACCGGAGCGAAATGCAGCATTGACAGCACCGTTGAGATTAGACTTAAATGTAAAGTCTTTAGTTCCCGGTGTAGGGCATTCTGGGCCGGTGAGCAATGTAGGTAGATATGGAGTAAAAACAAAATTAGACATATTAACTTCCTTTCTCAACTTATAATTCACTATAGCAAAATGGGTAACTAATGTCAACCACTTTTATCCAAATTCTGCAAAAAAGTTAGGACCTCTTCCTCGCTATCATAGATACCGTGATGGCTGATAGGATTAGTCAATGCTACGTGTATCTGATTACCAAACTTGCGAATGATGCCGCGACCAGGGAATCTACCTGATCCGGGAGTACGGTTGTTCCAACGAGTGCGCTTATAGTGGGTGAACGGCAGGTATTCGTGTTCAACACCCAACAGTTCAGCACACTTGTTATAGAAATCCTCGTTATCCATAAATTGACTCTACACCCAAATGAGTGTAGAGTCAACCGTTTTTATTAGAATTTAACTGTGGCTTCAATGCCGAATGTTCTTGGTTCATTGAAGTTAGCATAATCTCCGAGCACCAATCCGTTAGCATTAGAGCGTCTAAAGATAAATGACTTGTTTAGAAGATTACGAGTCCACAATGCAACTGATAGATTTTGCTTTGCAATCTTGATATCTTCTAATGTTACACGACCATTAATAATGAAACTTGCATCACCTCTTACGTTCTCATTATCAAATGCGTATGAAGGAGAAGCATAGTTAGCATCAATGTGGAATTTTGCAACAGTGTCAGAATTTCCAACAACTGTTTGATAATCAATTGATGCAGTCAATGCGTGTTTCGGTGTATAAACAACGAACACCTCTTGAAATACCGGAGTAGTGATAGCCGGCGTTAATGATGCATTAAGTTGTTCTTGCACGGTGTTACGAGCAAGAGGCATATTTACATCTGTATAAGCGTAAGATAGAGTAGATGAAAGACCCTCAATTGGTTGAATAGTCAAGTCAGCTTCAATACCTCTGATCTTTGTTGTACCTTCAGCGTTAACAGTTTCAAGCGTGTTTCTAACAGTTCCGTTTGGTTGCGGAATAAAGAAGTTGAAGTCAACTTGGCTGTTTGTTCTATCCATGTGATAAAGTGCAGTGTTAAAACGAACCGCACGATTGAATAGTTCTAACTTAGAACCAACTTCATAACTCTTTACTTCTTCTGGACCAAAAGAACGATAGTTAAGTGAGCGTGAACTAGCACCACCTGCACGATATCCTGTTGTATACTTTGCATATAAATTGATATCTCTATCAAGGTCATAAGCAATCGTTACAATTGGATCGAAACGCTTGTTGTTTTGCACAAATGTAAAGTTAGTTGATACACCGTTCACCTTGAATAGTATACCATCTTTCTTATCTTGTGTAAAACGACCACCTAATGTCAAGTGGAAGTCATTTAGATTGTATGTTCCTTGACCGTACAACGCATAACTCTTAGCATATGCAGTTGATGCACGAGCAACCGTTGCCAATGGATATGTTGCAGGGTCTACGATAGTGTATCCAGTACCTGTTGCATTCCATCTATTTGTGTTTGGAGTCTTCGCTTCGTCGCTTGCGCTTTCGTTGAAATAGTAAGCACCAAATACATAGTCAAGATTGCCGAGTGTTCCCACTGCTTGTAGTTCCTGACTGAATTGACGCTGGTCTAATTTAGCGATAGAGTATCTACTAAAGGTTGCGTTAGGTGTAAAAACTGGAATACGATTAGCGCCACCTGAGTTATCAAACTGACGGTCACTTACTGTACGCCAAGCAGTGATAGAACGAAGTTCCAAATCATCGGTAATGCCATACTTAATAGTAGACATTACACCGAATGTTTTACCTACGCTAGGCTCTTGCGGAACACCAATCGCAGCAACATCTGCTCTCTCAGGTTGAACCTGTACCAATGAAGGTAGCGGAGCAATGAATCCTGATGGGACTCTGTTACCAGCGGCAGCAATTTGTGCAAGTGTTGCTACTGGACGATTGTATGGGTTGTAGTTGATTAACTGGCTTAGAAACGGTGTGTTGTTGTCACGACCGAGGTCTACTGCAACATCTGCTGTCAAGTTAGTAGTTGGCTCCCAACGAATAGCAGCACGACCACCATAGCGATGATAGTAGTTCCAACCATATTGACCTTCTAATGGGTTCTTGGTTGTTGCATTTTGATGCTGAATTGCACCGTCTAGCTTGATTGAAAAGCCTGCAAACTTAGGTAAGTTCAAACGCAAGGTACTGTTATAGGAACCGTAGTTACCAAATCCAGTTGTTGCTGAACCTCCCCATTCTCCGGTTGGAGCCTTACTGATAAGGTTGACTGCGCCGCCTTCTGTATTACGACCGAATAGTGTTCCCTGTGGGCCACGTAATACTTCAATGCGTTCAACATCTAAGAATCCAGCATTAAGACCGTGCTGACGACCTAGATATACGCCGTCAATGTAAACGCCAACACCCTGTTCACGAGCGGGCTGATTTGCGTCACCAGGAACAATACCGCGCATACCAACTGTAAGTGCGGACTGTCTGGACTCAAATGTTGCTACTCGTAAGCTTGGGATAGCACCATCAGATAAATCAAGTAAGCTTTGTACTTGACGATTCTCTAGGTCTTGGCTTTGCATTACTGCAATTGAAATTGGGGTATCTTGTAGATTAGTTTCTCTTTTTGTAGCGGTTACTACAATGTCTGCTGATTCATCAGCAGTATAAGCTTCTTCTGCCTGTGCGGTCCCATAGGAAAAGCACAGCACAGCGGCTGCGATAATAGTTTTTATATTCATTTTCTCTGTCTGTCTCCGTGTCGTTGATAATTTTGTTCAACGACAAAATTATTTAGCACCAAACGGGAAAACCCTAACATTAACAGTGGGTTTTTTGCGTTTTTGAAATTATCCTTGATAGGACGGACTGTTGCTCATCGGCATTCATTTTAGTCCAGTTAGCAATCTCATCAATGGTTCTCCCGCATCCTATACAGACGCGGGAGTTATCCAGTTTACATATTTTAGTGCAAGGTGATTTTACCACTTTATCAAAAAACCATTGCTATCACTAAACCTAGCCTTTATAAAGCCTACTTCTTTGTCTACAGCTTCCTCGGACCAGTCTTTAAAACGATATGCAAATTTGAACTTACCATTGTGATAAATGTTTACTACATAATCTAGGTTCTTACTAGATCCGGGAGACGCCTGTTTCGTTACTGTGCGATATGAATTCATAGCATTATCTCCCTAATATAGTAGTATTTATTGCACTAAATCAAAAATGTAAATCCAAAAATTATACTCAACGATATAATAACTACATAAGTTGCCATCGCATTGAATACATCCTCTTTAGTCGCTAACCGATCCCAATTAGGTTTCTTCTTATCAGTCACGCTTAGCAACAATCTTGTCAACAAGACCATAATCAAGTGCTTCTTGGGCACTCATAAACGTATCACGATCCATGTCACGTTCAAATTCTTCGTAGGTCTTACCCTTGCTGTTGTGCTGCACATACAATTCGGTCAAGGTCTTCTTGATATTCATAATCTCTTTGTATGAGATTTCAATGTCAGATGCCATACCCCTTGCACCGCCTGAGGGCTGGTGAATCATGTGTCGTGCAAACGGAAGCATAAGACGCTTACCGGGTGCACCTGCTTGAGCGAGGAACGAACCCATTGAACAAGCCTGACCCATTACGATAGTAGTAACATCGGGTTTGATAAACTGCATAGTATCGTAGATTGCCATACCAGCAGTAACGCTACCACCTGGGCTGTTGATGTACATAGAGATATCAGCACTTGGATCCTCTGATTCCAAGTAAAGCATCTGTGCTACAATGAGATTAGCCATCTGATCGTGTACTTCGCCCTCAAGCAAAATAACACGGTCTCTAAGCAAGCGTGAATAGATATCGTAAGAACGTTCGCCCTTAGAGGTCTGTTCAAGAACGATGGGTACTAGTGCCAATGTAATAATCCTTTATGTTGTTAAGAATATCACTCTACAACACTTTATAGATTATTACAACTGTTATGGTTACCTTTTCTTGCGGCCAGCGTTGCCCATGCCACTAGGAGTTTTGTCAAGTACGGTATCTCTATTTTTACCTAATGCAATGTCATCAGCTTTCTTAGCAAAATCCTTACTATCCATACCCCCTGCGGACTGTCCTATTTCATTAGGCATTTCCAATTTAGTTTTGGCTTCCGTTTTAGCAAGCTTAAATGAGAAGCCGCCCTTAGATGGATCAGTAGCACCTGATTTAGATTCTAGTGTAATCTTACCTTCAAGCTTAGCTGGCCACTGAGTGGAAAACTTTAAAGTTTTCGTTTTACTTTCGTAATCTGCATATTGTTGAACAAAGTTCATGTCTAAGATAGCCAACACCACCTCTTGGAAGTTAGGTAATGCTTTTCCTTCGTTCACTGCGTTCATTACCGCTAGCTTAGTGACGTATGAAAGTTTACCTCCATCGCTTGATTTGCTAGCGTCGCCTTTGAAATCATCCCAAAGTTCACTATATTCTGTTAGTTGTAGATTTTTACCATCTTTAAATGCCTTTACACTGGCATCAACCTTACTTGAAACCTCAGCTACGTCCCATGGCAAAAAGTTATCAAACTTCTTAGGGAGTTTTTCCGGTGCATACTCGTGAATCAAGTTCATAGTAGCAAAAATCTGTGATGTAGTTTTGGGGGTAGGGAGATCGGCTGCACCGTTACATAAATCAATGAAACCAACAACGCCTGCATAATCAGGATTGTTTCTAATTTCATCTGAAATCTTAAGACTGCTTAAGCTTGGCGCAGCACCGCCGCCTTTACCCTTACTTGAAATGTTAACTGCGTGTTGTGTTTTCTTATTCTTAATCATTGCAAAACTATCTGCAAGCGGAACGTTAGCTTTTCCAGGGAAGAACAACGTGAGATCGGAAATAGAGCCACCTAACCATTCTTCAAACCCGTCCTTTTTAGGAAAATCTGATGTACCATATACTAAAGCAAGAACTCCTAAGTATTCACCTGCATAGTCAATGATACTATCACGAACTTTAGTAGGAACTTCGTCAGGAATAACTGGGTTGTCGCCTTGCATAATAGTCTTAGCCATTTCAACAACGACTCTACCATAGTCAGTAGAATTCAATACATCGTTATTGACAATAGCATCACCTAACTTACTTGCAGGGATATCTTTATCCGTAATGCCGATTTGAGAGGGTTTTAGAAGTGCAGTTTCTTTTCCGGTATCTTCACCGTCTCCTCCCTTACTAGCTTGACCTCCTAGTTCGGATGTTTTCAATAGCTTATTTAAAGGAAGTTCTTCTCCCGTATTCAGTCTTAGCTTTAGGCTTCCGGAGAACTTTCCTATATCGTAAAGTTCTTGGAATCTATCAGCTTCCTCAGGGTCAGCGACTACCGGTTCCTGATTAATATTATAAAAAGGTTCGCCGGTACGGATCATATCAATGAACTTTTTAAATCGCTGAGGATACTTTTTAATAGTTCCTGGGTCTAGGGTTCTTGCTTCTGCAATGTAGGTAAGTTTGTCAATAAGGTCTCTCATGCATGTATTTATTCAAAAGGACGCAGATATTGTAATAAATAGAAGTGGAAAACTATTTTAGGAGAACACAAATGGAATTTCTAATTATCGCAGTGATTTTGATTGCAGGCGTTTACTTCGGCTATCAATATTACCTAGCTAAGAAAGCTACACTTGATCCTTATGTATCAAAACTAGCTACCGAAGCTAAAGAAGCTGCCAAAAAAGTTGACGTTCAAGTAGTACTTGATGTTAACAAGGATGGCAAGGTAGACTTAGCAGACGCAGCTATCATTGCTGACACAGCTAAGAAAACAGTTGCTAAAGTTAAGGCAGCTAAGAAGCCAGCAGCTAAGAAGCCTGCTGCTAAGAAAAAGCCAACTATGAAGATTGTTAAGTAACACTTATGCAAGAAATCGGCTTTGACGTAATAAGCGATTTAAACTTAAATCCCAATGATAGTTTCAATTGGGAGAATAAAGCGACAAGTCTTTATTGTATAGTTGCCGGGAACATCAGTTCTAATCTTAGAACGGTGATGCAAGTTCTGATACACTTATCTAGTAAATATCAGGCTGTATTCTTTGTTCCCGGCAAACTAGAATATGAACAATGTGACTCACTTCTCACTAGAACTAAAGAGTTGCTTGCCATTACTGATGGCATACCCAATGTATCTATCTTACACAACAACGTGATAGTAGTAGACGGAGTAGCACTTCTAGGATCTAATGGATGGGGCAACATTCAAAATACGTTAGATAGTAAAAATATCACAATGACTGCTGCCAAATACGAAGACTTTACATATTTGGTATCTTGTCTAAGTAAACTTCAAAAACATCTAGACGTTAAGAAAGTAGTTGTTATCACTAGTGCAGTTCCAAAAGAAGAACTATACTTCGGGGAAGTACCTGCAAACGTTGTAGATCAGATTCCCCTATATAACATATTAGAATCAGATACGGAAAAGAAAGTTACTCACTGGATATTTGGCACATATGACAAACCAGTTGACACTACCATTGACAACATCAACTATATCAGTAATTCAAAAAATCAATACGGTCCGTATCACGCAAAGAGATTAACAATCTCAATTTGAATCTGCTTCGACCTTAACTTGAAGAGGATATCCCTGCGCTCTAGCATCTAGAGTTACTTCAATGCCCTTTTGTTCAGCGATTTCGTAAGGAAGAATAGCAACAACAGCACTACCCTTTTCGTGAATGTCAATTGTGATTTGCGTTGCAGTATCGTTGGTGTAGTTGAAATAGTCAATCAAAGACCCTACTACGAATTCCATTGAGGTGCGATCATCATTCAGATAGATAATCTTAAACAGAGGCGGCTCACGAAGCCCTAGGTTAGGCTTAATCTTTGTATTGACTTCTGCATTAGGCATTATGTTTTTCCTTTAATAGTGCTTGCGGGCACCATTACCCGCAAGCACATTTATCACTATATTATTTATTGTATGTAATTGCAACCGTTTTGGGCTTTTGTTCCTCAGGAACTTGACGCTCAAGTTCAATGCTAAGGATGCCGTTTTCCGCACTTGCACCTACTACCTCAACATGTTCTGCCAAAGTAAAAGTGCGAGTGAAGTTGCGGGCGCTAATGCCACGATGCACGTATTCAAGTTCTTCACCTTCTGTAGAAGCTTGCTCTCCTGTAATAGTAAGAACATTCTTCTCAATGGTGATTTTGATATCACCCTCGTTGAAGCCCGCCACAGCAAGTTCAATAACGAAGATATCTTCGCTACGCTTTACAATGTTGTATGGGGGATAGTTTGTGTTTGATTGCTGTGCATTAATGCGTAACATTTCATCAAAAATGTTGTCAAATCCTACAGCAAACTTGTGAATCGACGGAATGTCGAGGGAACGAAGGGTTAATTCTCTAGTCATGTTTTTATCTCCTTTATAAGCAAGACTATGTTGTAGACCTATAATAGCATCTACAACAGTATTTATACTACTATTATTTCGCAAAAAAATCTAGTATTTTGGTTAAACTAGTGATTTTGGATTGTTTACTAATTCTTTGTCAATGACTAGTTTTTCTATACCAGTATCTACATAACGTTTAGCGTGGAACATGTGGGGCATAAGAATACGCTCAATTTCAGTATGAAGACCTCTAGCGCCAGTCTTTAGGTCAATACAATTTTGTGCGATAGTATTCAATGCTTCATCAGTAAATTCAAGTTCAATGCCGTCAATAGAAAACAGATATTTGTATTGTTCAATGAAGCTATTCTTGATTCCTTTTAGAACGGAAACTAATTGCTCTAGTGACAGTTCTTCTAACGATATAGTAGTAGTGAATCTACCAATGAATTCAGGAATCATTCCAAATCTAGTCAAGTCTTCTGGTGATAGCTTGTCTAGATTTTGCTTTTCATTCTTGTACTTTACATTAGCTCCAAAGCCAATCGAACTTTGATTTACTCTGCTATCAACAATCTTCTCTAAGCCAACAAACGCACCGCCTGCGATAAAGAGAATGTTTTTAGTATCAACTTCAACTGTGTCGCCTTGAGGATGCTTTCTTTTACCAGCAACACTTACTCTGCATTTGGTCCCTTCAACAAGCTTAAGAAGTGCTTGCTGTACGCCCTCTCCGCTAACATCACGAGTAATACTAGTTGATTCACTCTTACGTGAAATCTTATCAATTTCATCTATGAAGACAATGCCTCGTTCTGCCTTACTAACGTCACCGTCAGCCAAACTCAATAGCATAGAAATCATAGATTCAACATCTTCACCCACGTACCCTGCTTCTGTCAGATTAGTAGCATCTGCAACTACGAACGGTACGTCAAGGTACTTAGCAACACTCTTAGCCAACAATGTCTTACCTGATCCTGTTGGACCAATGAGCAAAACGTTACCCTTTTGAATCTCTAGATTAGTGGGAGGGTTATTGATACGCTTATAGTGATTTGAAATTGCTACGCTCAATACCTTTTTAGCATCATCCTGACCAATGACCAAACCATCCAAATGGTCTTTGATGCTATATGGGTCAATAATGATTTCTTCTTGCTTCTTAGGGCTTTTTGGTGATTTGTCTTCTACTATTAGCTGATTACACAAATCAATGCAGTTGCTACAAATCGCAACGTCCTCACCTACTATTAGTTTAGTGACTTCATCCTTGTGGCTTCTGCAAAATGAGCAATGGTGTAGTTTCTTGTCTGACATATTCTTACTTAGTCAATTGAAAATTTAGGGCTTAGAAAATTTATCTAAGTAATGTTCAATCTGCTCTCTCTCGTTGTCTGATAGTAAGTCTACGTCATATTCGCCAGACTCAATCTTAGCTACCAAATATCTAATGTATTCTTCGTCGTACAGATAAGCATCAGTCAAATCTTTGTTTATCTCAATCCACTTGTCACCGTTAAACTTATATACCTTGTTAGGGAGTAAGTCTACACGTACAAAAACTGTGCCCTTCTTAGCAAATCTAGGGAATTCTGTACCAAAGCTTGTCAATGTTTGGTCATCGTCTGGTCTAGCAATGAATAGATCGGGACGCATACCTTGTAGTGCGCTCTTACTGACACTCTTTCCTTCGAAGCTTACATAACCACCGTCTGACTCTTGTAGAGTTACACCTTCGGTTTTTACTACGGGTGTGGGTTTTTCTCTGCTGCTGCTTTCTCTTGCTTCGCTTTGTTCCACGCTGTCCCCTGACGCAACTGCATCGGGAGCAGGTGTTTCAGGTACATCTTCTCGTACCACAACATCTGGTTGAATAGGGTCTGATTGAATAGGTTCTGAAACATTTTCGTCCTCCTTTGGAACATCGTATGCAGTTTCATGTGGCATATCGTCTAAGGCTTCGTCAAGAAGCTTATTCGAATCTTCGTCAAGTTTAGTATCTGCGAATACTTCCTTAAACTTATCTTCTTCTTTATCGTCTTCTTCTTTCTTTCGATTTCTTAAATCATCATCTAGCCATCTGTAGCTATGCTGTGCAGCAATAACTAGAGATAGTGCTAGCGGGTCAAATACAAATACGATAAGAATAATAACCCAGCGAACAGCTTTCTCTAACGTAGTAGTATCGTCTTGTACTTGGTCACCGTAGATTAACGCAGCAATATACTTGATGGGTCCAACTTCTGCTTCGACCTTGCGTATTTGCGCTCGAATAGGAGCAGCTTCCTCGTTCAGTTTACTAATGACTTCCTGATCAGCAGCAATTTCATTCTGTAATCTAGTACGTTCTGCTCTTTGTTGTCTACGAACTTGAACAGCACGATTGGCGCCTACATCATCTGTAGTACGACCCAGTAACTGGTCAACTTGTGCATCCATCTGCTGTAGTGCTTTGCGATTGGCGTCAATGTTATCTCTTGCAGTCTTAATCTTTTCATCATAAACAGCAACCTTAGCACCAACATCACCACTTACTAATTCTTGGTCACTATGCGCTTTACTTAGGAAGCCAAAGATGCCCATACTTGTTAGGAACGCAAGAGCAGCGACCGCAGGAATAAGATACATCTTTAGTACCCATCCTGCTCTATCCCAATATCTATGCAACCAAACAGTAGTTACTACCTTAGCAACTTCTAATGAGCCGCCCATGATAATGATTGGGATAACAGCAGCCGCAAAGATAGCGGTTAAGCCTAGGATAGAATACCAGGCGGCAATAGCACTAAGCGTAAGTGCTACTAAAAGGGTTAGAGTTGGAAAACTAAAGATTTTTCTTAAAAGCATTTACTATTTAGTCTCTGCTTCTCGCAAACCAAATAAGTGTCCATAAGTAATATCAAATTCGTCTGCTGTCATTAGCAGTTTACGAGGGATACCGGGACCTTGATAGATATGATACGTAATCCACGGACCAGTGTCCCTACGCTTTATCTGCACAACTTCAATGCGGTCACCGTCTTCAAACGTGTAGGTTTTGCCCAGTAGCTTTTCAGCCCATTCAGCCGTGTCTTTTACTGGATCGTAATCAGATTCGTCAAACTCATCCACGTTATTCATCACCTAATTCGTAATTAGTTTCGTAGCCGCCCTTGCGGTCAGTCCAAAGATCATCTTCAATTTCACAATCATAGTCAGCAAAGAAATCATAAAAAGCATCGGCTTCTTCATCAGTAGGTTCTTCACCTACTGGTTCGTTGTCCCAACCATTGGTATTGTGACTAATGATTTCCTTAAGACGCTCTACAGAGCCAAATACCCGTTCAATATCTTCATCAGGAATATCGTATGTAAATGTACGAGTCAACTGATGTTCTTCATTCTTGATAATCTTCATTTGTATTCTCCTAAATAAACTTCCCTCATACGAATCTCTGTCAGTGCAGGATCCAGTGTAGCACATTCGTTACAGATTTCTTCGTGATTCAATCCATATGGACGACAGTCATCAATGATGCCGCACTGTTCGCAACGCTGCGGAATTTCTTCAATGATGATAGTTACATTGTTCATTTCTTGAACCTTTCATTATACTCAAGGTGATTCAATACTCCGCGATACAAAAAGTACATCAATGCACCCAAGACTGCAAAGAATATTATCGCCGGGTACTTCACGATAGTATACACCAAAGCAACTGCAATAAGCGGTATAGCTGCGGTGATTAGAATTGCTTTATGTTTAACGTTCATCTTAATGGATCTCCCAATGTTCAATTTTATTACTGTTGTGTACTAGATTATACACTGTCTCTTTAGTAAAATCAACCGAGTTGTTTACTTTTTCTAACTTTCCTAGAGTAATGTACCCAAAGGCCATTTTAGGATCAGTAAACTCAACGACAGATTTGAGTGTACTTCGTTCATAAAAGTTTCTGAATTTCTGTTTATGCCAATGTTCTAAACAATCATCATCATAAAACCTAAGAGTATGGTATGCATTGATGGCATGTTGCGGAACAATTTGTTCTACTGGACATTGCAAATCACCAGCAGAATACAATTCAAATGGATGACGCCCTACGTGACAGTAATGCAAGCATAACTCACCAAACTGCCGTTGTGCTTTAAAACGAGTATAATCAGTTAAGGGCAAGCTTTCTAAACCATCGGGACATACCAGCAGATAGGGTCTAGGCTGATTTGGCCTATGCGTCATGCCCTCTATTTCATGGATTAAGTCGTTATACTCACTCAATTGTCGCCGGCGGTCTATATCAGTTTCAGATTTTTCTTGTTCAGGAAAGTGTACATGCAATCGGTTGACTGATTCTTGATGGTCAGCGTGGTTCCATTTTTTACGAATTATATTCTCTTGTGGCAACCAACTGTTGAGTTCATCGATCAGAGTCTCCAAACGTTCAATTTTTTGATTCAGTCCATCTATGCCAAAATTCTGCCATGGATTCAAAGTGTCTCTTAGATAAGAAACATCTATCTGCTTCATCAAAGACGCCCAAGCTTGGGCTGTAACATGTTCTTGTATCTTATATGTCAAGATGCACGGCTCGTCGCCGCCACCAAGAGTTACCGTATAGTAATTATACGTTAACTCATTCACGCTTTATCGTCCCTAAAACGAACGAAACGCGGGAAACGAAGCGAATAAGTACCATCTTGGTTCTGCGTAATGGCATCTGCCATAATCTCAACCGTGCGACCGAAGATAACGTTACGGTCTTCCCACAGTAGCTTACGCTCTTTATCGGTGAATCCAGAACCCGCATTGACTACGATATCCTTACCGTGGTCGTTTCCTGCGCACACAAGGGCCCCTAGACGCCCCATATTGCGTCCAGTACCTTCTTCAATACCGATCACTTCAAGATCAACAGTGATAGTAGGCTTCCACTTGAGCCAAAACTTGCTACGAGTACATACATAAGGAGCATCAAGGTCCTTAATCATAATACCTTCGTAGCCAGCAGCAACCATAGCCTGAGCATATGTTTGAAGTTTGGTCTGACCTTCTTCGGTGTCAAGGTCAACTTGAATGTGCGGAAGCAACTCTACGTTGGGCATCTTGTCAATAGTAGGCTGCACCTTCTCAAGGATAGCAAGACGCTTGCTCAACTGTGCGTTCCAATGTCCGCGAAGGAAATCTTCAATAGGAATAACATCAAAGATATGAAACACGCTATCGTCATTCTGTACGTCTTCCTTACGACGAGCCTGACGCATCAGTTCCTGAAAACTATTGCCAACTACTTCACCGTCAAGAACAAAGCCGCCATTCTTGACACCTACACCCTTGCGTAGATGATCAGCATAGTTTTCAATCTGTGCTTCAATGTGCTGGAAGTTTTCAAAAATCTTACCGTTGCGGCTGTAGCAAACAACATTGATACCACCATAGTCGGGGAAGCCAACAGCCATAAGAACGCGGACAC
>Ga0315909_10006502_pt1 | contig 13192 bp, 11 predicted proteins | sample LakEriMetagenome_11_FD_203527 | JGI IMG/M metagenome (GOLD analysis project Ga0315909, IMG submission 203527) | Freshwater fungal communities from buoy surface, Lake Erie, Ohio, United States - Buoy 2 MA125 | ecosystem: Environmental > Aquatic > Freshwater > Lake | place: USA: Lake Erie, Ohio...
GAAGCCAGGGGAAGAGACAGATGGGCCAGAGCTTGCGGCTAACACCATTATTCGCGATGCCGCCCAAGTGATTTTGCAGGCTCATAAACCAGTACGGGTCAATGACAATGGCAAGGCGTTAGGAATTGTCTCTAGCGAGGATGTTTTGCGGTTAATTTCTGGTGGCGCTTAATGAAGGTTCGTAAGTCCTATCTTCTTCTAGCCTCAGTCACAGTATGGATATTGCTGGGTCGTTTGCTCAACGGCACGCACACATTGCAGATAGCCACCTATGAGAACACCGCATTTACTAGTTACGTTGGTGAAAAAGCTCTCGATCTTCGCGGCAACCGAACTGAGAGCCCTGCCTTCATTTATTTCTTTAATCCCATTCGCGGAGTCATTGATGGCTTTGTCCAAGCAATTAGAAACCTCATCTCCGTTCCAGCACCAAACTCTGTAATCCCAATTATTGGTTGGTTAGGTGTTGTTGGAATCGTTGCCTTTGCAGTCTATGCAACAAGTCAGTGGAGAACTGCCCTCCTCTCAGTTTCACTTTTATTAGCATGTGGCGCTTTGGGGATGTGGCAGTTCACTATGGACTCCATTGCAATGACCTTGGCGGCAGTTCTTCTCTCATTAGCAATTGGAATTCCATTAGGTATATGGGCGGGTCTATCTGATCGGGTCTTAAAGATATTCACGCCCTTTTTAGATTTAGCTCAGATTTTGCCCACTCTTGTTTACATGGCACCAATTGCACTTGTCTTCATGATTGGTGCGGCCTCAGCAACTATTGCAACCATGATTTATTCCATTCCTATCGCAATACGTATTACAAGCCATGCGATTAGAAACTTAAATCAATCTCCAGTTGAAGCTGCTGAATCAATGGGTTCCACACCAAAGCAGACTTTGTCCAAGGTCCAGATGCCTATGGCTAAGCAGATGATTGTTCTTGGTATTAATCAAACAGTTATGGCTGCCGTTTCATTCGTTGTGATTGCCGCTCTTATTGGTGCACCTGGACTTGGTAAGCCAGTTATCGAGGCTCTGATTATTCGAAACGTTGGGCAGGGCTTTGTTGCTGGTTTTGCCGTTGTTTTCCTTGCTATTTTGCTCGATCGCAGCACAAGTGCTGCAGCTAAGCGCCAAAGTACTTTTGTCCCACCTACGCCAAAGCAGATAAAAACAAAGCGGATCACACTTATTGTTGGGGGAATTCTTGCTGTTGTATCTGTCTTTATGTCTCGCACAATGTTGTGGGCAGCGGTTTGGCCAAAAGAAGTCACTATTGCTCCGCAGGTAGCAAAGGTTACTAACAACATAACGGCTTGGATATTAGATAACCTCACCATATTTACAGTTGGCTTTAAAGACTTCATTTCATACGGCGTACTTAATCCACTTGAAACTCAGCTTGCGGCATCTCCTTGGTATGTGACAGTTGGAATGATTGTGGCTCTTGCATTGATTATTGCTGGAACACGAACTGCAATTTTGGCATTTGTGCTTTCCATGGCAATTGTCTTATCTGGTCTTTGGTATGAAGCAATGCTTACACTCACGCAGACAATCGTTGGATGCTTACTCACAATGATTGTTGGTTTGGCACTTGGTATTTGGACGGGACGAAATGATCGAGTGGAAAGAGTCTTGCGACCATTTCTTGATGCCGGACAAACACTTCCAGCATTCGTTTATTTAGTTCCGATGCTGGGCTTATTTGGTCCTACTCGTTTCACCGCCATCGCCACAGGCATTGTTTATGCCATTCCTGTTGTTGTGAAGATTGTCAGTGAAGGAATACGGGCAGTTCCACATGCACTCGTTGAAGCAGCAACTGCTGCAGGCTCAACTACTCGCCAGATTATTACTAAAGTTCAGCTGCCTGCGGCAAAGAAAACCATTTTGCTTGCAACTAACCAAGGTCTGATCTATGTATTGGCTGTTGTGGTTATTGGTGGCTTCGTTGGCGCGGGTGGACTCGGTTACTTAGTAATCGCTGGTAACTCCAAACCAGAGCTACAAGGCAAGGGCCTTATTGCCGGTGCTGCCATCTTGCTATTAGGCGTAATTTTCGACCGGATTATGCAAGCCGGCGCTCGTCGCTCCTCATAAATCTTGCGAAATAGCCCCCTCAATCACTAGCCCTAGGCTCATCTGCACCCTAGGCTATGCGCAAAACATAAAACTCTTTAGGAGGGTTAATGAAATCACTATTCGGTCGTCGTTCGGCAATCGTTACAGCCGCACTAGCTACAGCACTTGTTCTTTCAGGTTGCAGCAGCAGCGTTAACGATTCAGCTGGCGAAGCCTCAGGAGACTGCGGTTCTTATGCAATTGCTATGCATGCTTGGGGCGGTTACACAGCTTCAGCACAAGTTATTGCAGAAGTAGCAAAAGCAGAATTGGGTTGCACAATTACTCAGACAACTCTAGAAGAAGGTCCAGTCACTTATGACGCAATGGAAGCTGGAACAATCGACTTAATCATCGAAGATTGGGGCGGCGGACGTTGGAAGGACTGGAGTGATCGCGGAGCTGTAGTTGAAGCTGGCGAAAACGGAAACATTGGAATTATTGGAATGTATGTCGCTCCATGGATGGTTGAAAAGTATCCAGACATCACAGACTCAAAGAACCTCAACAAGTATGCAGCTCTATTCAAGACTGCAGATTCAGGTGGCAAGGGTGCTTGGTTTGAAGGCCCAACTGGTTACACAACTATCGGTGAAAAGATGGTTTCTGCTAACAAGTTGAACTTCAAAGTTATCTTCTCTGGTTCAGAAGCTGCACTAGTTGATGGCTTCATCAAGGCAGAAGAGAACAAGACTCCATTTATTGGTTATGCATGGCAGCCTTGGACACTTCATTCAAAGCTTCCAACACTTGAAGCAGCTCGCGTTAAGTTCCCTGCTAATGACTGGAGCGATCCAGCAGCAGCAAGCGGTCTAACCGACTACCCATCAACACCATTGCTCAAGTTGATGTCTAAGAAGCTCAACGATGCTAATGATCCATTTACTTCACTTGTTAAGAACTTCAAGTGGACTAATGCTGATCAGAACGGTGTTGCTGCAGACCTAGAAGGCGGAATGACAGCAGAAGAAGCAGCTAAGAAGTGGATTGCTGCTAACACTGCCACTGTTAATTCATGGCTAGGTAAGTAAGAAAAAACAGTCTAAGAAGCAAGGCCCTTACTTGGTGGAGTTCACCGAGTAAGGGCCTTGTTTTATTAGTAGACTTCCTGCCATGAGCGCGCAATATGACTACATCATCGTTGGTGGGGGCTCTGCGGGCTGCGCATTAGCAAATCGTTTAAGTGAGAATCCCAATCACAAAGTTCTAGTTCTTGAAGCAGGACGTCGTGACTGGTTATGGGATGTTTTTATTCATATGCCAGCAGCGTTAGCTTTTCCAATCGGTAGCAAGTACTACGACTGGATGTATGAATCTGAGCCAGAGCCACATATGAACAATCGCCGCATTTATCACGCACGCGGCAAAGTATTAGGTGGATCTTCATCCATCAATGGTCAGATCTGGCAGCGCGGTAATGCAATGGATTATGAGCGCTGGTCTAAAGATCAAGGAATGGCTAACTGGGATTACGCGCACTGCTTGCCATATTTCAAAAAGATGGAGAACTGTTTAGCAGATCCAAACTCTGCCTTTCGTGGAGATGACGGTCCGCTTAAATTAGAGCGTGGACCAGTTAAGGGCCCACTCTTTGCCGCATTCTTTAAAGCAACTGAAGAAGCAGGTTATCCACGCACTGATGATGTTAATGGTTATCGCCAAGAAGGTTTTGCTGCCTTTGATCGAAACGTTTATCGCGGACGCCGTTTGAGTGCATCTCGTGCATATTTATATCCAGTAATGAAGCGCAAAAACTTAACTGTCAAGACTCGTGCACATGTCACCAAAGTTTTGTTTGATGGCACAACAGCCACCGGTGTTGAAGTAGTAATCCGTGGCAAGAAGCATGTGTTCACTTCACGTGAAGTTGTTTTATCTGGTGGCTCAATTAATACTCCACAAATTCTGCAGCTCTCAGGTGTTGGCAAGAAGGAAGATTTAGAAAAGCTGGGCATTAAAGTTGTTAAGGACTTGCCTGGTGTGGGTGCAAATTTGCAAGATCACTTAGAGGTCTATGTTCAATACAAGTGCAAGCTTCCTGTGACACAACAACCTATTACACAGTTCTGGCGCCGCCCATTTATTGGAGCTGCATGGTTGTTCTTTAGAAAAGGTCCAGGAGCCACAAATCAATTTGAAGCTGGTGGCTTTACGCGAAGCAATAACGATGTTGCCTATCCCAACTTAATGTTCCACTTCCTGCCACTTGCCATTCGCTATGACGGCACCGGCGATACTCGTGGTCATGGCTATCAAGTCCACGTGGGGCCAATGTATTCAGATGCTCGTGGTTGGCTAAAGATCAAGAGCACTAACCCATTTGAGAAGCCTGCAATTCAATTTAACTATCTATCTACCGATCAAGATCGACGTGAATGGGTGGAGGCCGTAAAGGTTGCACGTAACATTTTGACCCAACCAGCAATGAATGATTTCAATGCAGGTGAATCATCTCCTGGTGCATCTGTTTCTACTGATGAAGAGATTTTAGAGTGGGTAAGAAAAGATGCCGAGACTGCTCTTCACCCATCCTGCACAGCCAAAATGGGCACAGATGCAATGTCAGTTGTTGACCCACAGACTATGAAAGTTCATGGCGTTGAAGGACTTCGCGTCTGCGATGCATCAGTTTTCCCATATGTCACAAATGGAAATATCTATGCTCCAGTAATGATGGTTGCTGAAAAGGCTGCTGATTTAATTTTAGGTAAAACTCCACTACCTGCTGAAAACATCGAGTTCTATCGCCATGCCAAGTGATGAGCTTGCGCCGTCATCTGTTGCGCGAGTTAAAGTTCAAAAAACCGATAGTGATGTTACTTCTTCAGATTCAGTAGTTGTTGAAGAGCCACTTGAGATTCGAATCAAGCGGGGCACAAGCGAAGATCAATTAGGTATCACCATGCGCACGCCAGGTGCTGACTTAGAGTTAGCTGCAGGGTTTTTGTGGGGAGAAGGCTTCCTTAAATCTCCTGATGAGTTAATTTCTGTAAAGGTATGTGGCGATAAATCTTTATCTCTTCGCCAACGTGCCAATGTTGTAATTGCTGAAATTAATGAAAATGCCGAGGAAGCAGTTCGCATCCTTGAGCGACGCTTCACCATTACATCAGCGTGTGGGGTGTGTGGATCAACAAACATTAGCGATCTGCATAAGCGCGGAGTGAAGAAAGTAGAGAAGGCCAAGCACAGCATTCAAGAGTTAGCCCAGATGGTGGAGCTACTAGATGGCCGCCAAAAGATCTTTGAAAAAACAGGTGGACTACATGCTGCAGCGCTAGTTAATCCAGAAGGCGTAGCGGTCTGGGTACGTGAAGATGTTGGTCGACATAACGCAGTCGATAAAGTAATTGGTGCAGCGCTAATGGATAAAAAACTGCCCTTGGCTGATTGGACTTTAGTTGTCTCTGGCCGAGTTGGTTATGAGTTAGTGCAAAAGGCGGTCTGTGCGGGCATTTCTGCATTAGTAGGGGTCAGCGCTCCAACATCTTTGGCCGTTGATTTAGCGGCAGAATTTAACTTAACCCTTCTTGCCTTTGCCCGCGGCGGTCACGCTAAGCAATATCTGCCAAGTTAATTAAGTCCCCATATACTCACCCAATGTCATTCCAGCATCCACTAGATCCACTTAGCCATGGCGAGCAAGAGTTAATCGTTGCTCACTCTAGAAAAGCCTGGAATCTTCAAGACCATCATCTCTTTGCAATGTTGCAACTCCATGAGCCAACGAAGGCAGAGTTAGCATCTGGCAAGAAACTTGATCGCACAGCGCGCGTAACAATCTGGGATCGTAAAAAAGCAGTAGTGAGTGAAGGTCTTATTACAACCGATGGTGTTGCAAAAGAGTTTGTAGAAATTCCTGGAGCTAAATCTCCGGTGAGCGTTGTTGAATCAGCAGTTGCACTCGATGTGGTGCGCAAGGACAAATCAGTTATTGAGGCCCTTGCTCGCCGTGGAATTAATGACATCACAACAGTTCACATGGAGACTTGGCCAATCGGTGCACAAATTCCAGCGCACTTAGATGATGGTCGCAGACTTATTTGGACGCCGATGTGGCATCAACCAACACCGGATGCAAACTTTTATGCTCACCCAATCCATGGTCTGCATGCAATCGTTGATATCGATGCTGAAGAAGTTGTGGGCCTTGAAGATAATGCTGATGTGCCTATTCCACAGACACCTGGGCCTTACCGTGAATCTCAAACCGGTGGGAGCGTAAAACTAAAAGAGCTCAAGATTGACCAACCAGATGGCCCTTCATTTGATGTTCAGGGTTGGAATATCAAATGGGAGCGTTGGTCTTTTCGCATTGGCTTTGATCAGCGAGAAGGATTAGTAATTCACGATGTGAATTTCACAGATGAGGGAAAACCACGCAAGATTGCTCACCGCTTATCTATTGCCGAGTTAGTTATTCCCTACGGTGATCCAGCACAAGGTGCTTATCGCAAAAACGCCTTTGACACAGGAGAGTTTGGTTTAGGTAACTTCACTAACTCACTGACTCTTGGCTGTGATTGCCTAGGAGAGATTGTCTATCTAGATGCTGCCGTTACTGAGGGCGATGGCACAGTTCGCACGATAAAGAACGCTATCTGTATGCATGAAGAAGACTTTGGAATCCTATGGAAGCACGTGGACGTTGATGGTCACACAGAAGTGCGCCGTGGACGCCGCTTTGTTGCATCCTCCATTGTTACGGTCAACAACTACGAATACGGATACTTCTGGTATTTCTATCAGGATGGATCAATTGAGTTTGAAGCAAAGCTCACAGGAATTGTTTTAACTTTGGCAGATAAGCCAGGCGCCGATCACCCATCGGCTACAGAGTTAGAACCAGGACTATGGGCGCCATATCACCAACATATTTTGTGTGCTCGCATGGATTTAGAGATCGATGGTGTTAATAACTCAGTTGTTGAGATTGAATCATTTGCTCACCCTGTGGGGGAGAAAAATCCTTATGGTGGGGCCTATGAAACAAGTGAAACAGTTCTTAAGAGTGAGAGCGCTGCGCAGCGCTTAGTTGATCCGATTAAGTCTCGTTTTTGGAAAGTTGTTAACCCTAATAAGAAAAATCATGTGGGGCACTCAATTGCATACAAGTTAATCCCTGGTCACACCACCTACCCACTTGCTCACAAAGAATCAGTGTTAGGTAAGCGAGCCGGCTTTATGTATAGCCACTTGTGGGTCACACCTAATGTTGAATCAGAGCGCTATCCAGCAGGAGATTATCCATTCCAACATGAAGGTGGTGCAGGTCTTCCTGAGTGGACTAAAAATGATCGCTCTATTGAAAATACTGACGTTGTTCTCTGGCATGTATTTGGAACTAACCACATTCCTCGCACAGAGGATTGGCCAGTAATGCCAGTAGAGCGCACAGGCTTTCACTTGAAGCCATCTGGTTTCTTTAGGAGAAGTCCTGCAATGGATGTTGCACCATCGCAGGCCGTTGATACTGCATGCGATTGTTAAAACTTCGCGCCTATTTGAAAGCGGCTCACTTTGGGCCGACATTGCTTATTACTGCAATTTCCTTTGTTTTAGGCACACAGCTCTGGTGGGAAGGCCCGGCATATTTCATTGCCTTCACAGTCTTTCTTGGCCAATTAATCATTGGCTGGAGCAATGATCTCTATGACTATGACGATGATTTAAAACATAATCGGACTAATAAGCCTCTAGTTGCAGGAACAATCACGCCAGAAAACTTGCGCAGAACAACCTTTGTATTCATTCCTATTGCAGTGATTGCAAATCTGATTGGTCCACTGGGATTAAAGGGTGGCAGTGTTTATTTGTTAGGTGTGGGATGTGGAATTGCATATAACTTCTACTTTAAGTTCTCTCCTCTTTCACCACTTCCTTATGCAATTGCATGTGCTGCGCTACCAGCTTCAATTTTCTATGCAGTCAATCGCACACCACCATTGTGGGTTTTGGCAGCTGGCTCACTACTAGGTGTCGCCTTTCATTTTCTCAATGTCATCAAAGATTTAGATCAAGATAGAAGTAGCGCTATAGGGGGCTTGCCGCAACGCTTGGGCAAGAAGATTTCAATTGCTATAGCAATTATTCTCGCCATTGCTGTCGGTTTTATCTTCATTCAAAGTCCCGTGAGCAAAGATTTCAGGTCAATAGAATTTCAAGAAAGTGCAAGCTCGTCTGTATTTAGCGTTGGGGGAGATCGTCCTACCTTTGTTACTTTGCCGGCCGGCTATTTACAAAGCGTTCCTGCGCCTTTGATCATTGATCTACATGGATATTCAGGTTCGAGCGCTGACCAACGAGGTTTTGCGAAGATGGACGTTGCCGCAAATAAGCGAGGCGTAATCTATGCAGCTCTCGATGGCCTTATTGATAGTCAGGGCAATCAATTTTGGAACGCCTCTGAAGCATGCTGTAATTTCAGTGCCAATCCAGTCGATGATGTCGCATACATTCAAGGCTTGATAGATGAAATATCCAAGAAGGTTTCAGTTGACCCTAAGCGCATCTATATATTTGGCCATTCCAATGGACATTTTATGAGTTACAAATTTGCCTGCACCCACCCTGAAACAGTTGCAGCTATTGCAGGATTAGCTGGGGCTATGGATATTGCATCAGATAAGTGCGGAGCAAAATCACCAGTAAGTGTCTTACACATTCATGGCACTAATGATGCTGTCATTGGTTACCAAGGTGGCCAGATTTTAGGAAATGAATTTACTTCGGCACAAGAGAGTGCAAAGCGCTGGGCAGGTATTGATCAGTGCTCACAGAATTCAACCTTGGGTAATGCATTCGATTTAGTTACAAGCCTTGAGGGGAAAGAAACTATTCCAACTATTTACAGCTGTCCCAGCGCATCGGTTGAACTGTGGACTATAGAAGATGGTTCTCACGGACCAGTACTTGATTCATCTTTCGCCCTACAGGTCATGGATTGGCTGTTAGCACACCCTAAGAGTTAACAGTTATCTCTAACTGATAGACCTTATTTGGATTATCTGAATTAACTAGCTTGACTGTGGTGGCACCAGATATCAGAGCTTTCAGGGCAGGATTTGTTATGAATCCACCTTGATCACCACCTGGAACAAAGGAAACAATTCCATCACTTAAAACTTCAGCGCTCCATTTAGCTGGGTCGGCAACCGTTAACACAATTGAACTACCAGCTCTCACAGAGACATCTGTTGTGGTGAGAGGATCAATCATGATGGGTGGTAGAACTTGAGCAAGTGGTCGACCGCTAGCCTTAACAGTTTTTAAACTTTTTGCTACAGCTACTAACTGGGCATAAGTAATTCCACCAATTCCTTGGACTTGAATCTCTGTTGCACTCAATCCCTTGACAGGCTTTGTTGTGAACATCAAATAGCCACCCACACGGCCAATATCTTCAATCCCGCATCGCTTATAAGCAGCTAGAGACATTTGAGAGGGATCACAGTAGGCATAGGCCTTAGCTTTGATTCCATTTACTAAGACTGTTTTTAGAAACTTAGAAAGACCAGGATCAGAGCACTTAACGCCAGCCATTGTTTGCATGATCTGCAGATAGCGCACAGTTCCACCGTATTGAGCAAAGAGCCAATTTTGTTCATCTGGCTGGCAGGGCAGGAGAGAAAACTTTGTTGTTCTTAATCCCAAAGTATTGCTTGGCTTATAGACCGAATAAGAAAGCGTGGTTTGAGAATCTGAGAACTTATCGCTAGCGGCCACGCCAGTGGCAGGTGCCAAAAACAGCAGCGCGAGAACGATGGCGATAGTTTTCTTCACAAGGGATAACTTAGCGCCCATCTCTGTCATATTCATTTGAAGTATGGGGTATTTTTTGTGGATAACCTCTCCACACACGCTCACCATTACACTTTTGCCATGGAATTACGCTTCACTAACGAGCTCATTGAGTGGCGTGGTCCTGCACCTTTCTACTTCATTCAAACCCCAGCAGATATCACTGAAGAGATAAAGGTGATTGCAGCAGCTAAGACTTATGGCTGGGGAGTCCTACATACCCATGTCACAATCAATTCAACCCAATGGAAAACCGCACTCATACCTAAAGATGGTGCTTATTTAGTACCCATCAAGAACGCTATTCGATTACCTGAAAAGCTAGAGCTGGGGCAGAGAGTTGATGTGAGGCTCTCTTTTGATTTCTAGATTGCTTTAACAACACAAAAGCCCCGCAGAAGTTAATCTGTGAGGCTTTTGTACTGTAACTCTTGCGCTGTGCAGGCCACCGACTAATAGAAACAATAACACGAATTTATCCACAGGAGATGTAATTCAAAAACGTAATAACACGCAACTACTTTAGGTTCCCACTTGTGTACCGCTGTAGCTCAGCGGATAGAGCAGGCCACCGACTATGGCCATGGGACGCGGGTTCGAATCCCGCCAGTGGTACACACTCTAAGTAGCCTCACGGTTAGTCGCGTGGGGCTACTTTTATTTACGATGAAGTAAGTTCTAGCAAAGGCTTTTTAGGTTTATCCTCTTCCAAACCCTTCAAGACTTCTGAGAGAACAGGCTTGACTGCGCTGATTCCCTGTTCTGCTGATATCAACGCTTGTGCCAGGAAGCGGTTAAATTCGCGGCCAGTACTTGGTTGAAACAAAATTCCAGAAGTCTTTTGACGATTACTCACATGGAAAATGTAATCACTCTCATCAACAGTTGTTGCAGCACCGTTCCATTTAGAAAATAGCCATTCTTTGGTATTCATCATGCCGTTAAACATCAAGCGCTCAGTTGTTAAAACTACTTCCCCCACCTCTTTATAAACCTGGATCTCAGTACCTGAAACGAAGGTTCCACGGTTGGCACCAACGCGATAGCGGATGCCTGCCACGATAGGAATGCTTACGCCCTGACTACTTCCTTCATAACGCCCAGCAGTTCTTCCAGTTTCATGGAATTGACCTTGCCCAGTCCACAAAACAAACTCACCTGGTTTTTGCACAGTTAAATTCGAAGCTGCATCTTCACCTTTTGCTGCTAAGGCAAAAGCTTCCTTAATCTTTGTGAAGATCTCGACATCACGCTCCCAATCAGCGTAACTGATTTCATATTCTCTTAAGGCGCTCTTATGTGCCCTCTTTGCTTTTAGGTTGGCCCAAAATCCCATGGCTTTATAGTGCCCTAATGCAGTGACAAATGCATCGATTGTTGCCTCTCAAAGCCAAAAGCCCCACAGAAGTTAATCTGTGAGGCTTTTGTACTTAAGAGCAACGCATTGACTATGCACTAGAACTGTAGCACTTACTTCTTCTAGGCACCCATATTGATGAAAGCCAAAAGCCCCACAGAAGTTAAGCTGTGAGGCTTTTTTACTGTAACTCTTTGGAAAGATCACTCTTTGACTAAGGTAGAAAAAGAGTAGCACGAATATCCACAAGGCTATTGAGAATGTATCTAGTGATCATGTAGACCCAATAACTTGCTCGATGTGTACCGCTGTAGCTCAGCGGATAGAGCAACGTATTGACTATGCGTTAGGTCGCGGGTTCGAATCCCGCCAGTGGTACACACTCTAAGTAGCCTCACGGTTAGTCGCGTGGGGCTACTTTTATTTACACTCCGCCAACCGTGCCTTAACCATCGCCAAAATCAACTTAGTATCAACATCCCAATCGTTGGGCACACCAATCGTTTTCTTTGTTAGAACCAAATCGGTCATCTTATGGGCAAAGGCAGCAATGACATCGGTGCTCCATGGGGAGATTGAGATGTGCTTACTGGAAGCACTTGCACCAAAGACGTAATGGCCATCAATTTTCATCATTGGTTGATTCCACGCAATAACTAGCTCTGCCTTTGGGTATTTGGTTGTGATTGCCTTAAAGATTGTGCGCATCGTTTTAGCTTGATCTTTACCAATTGATTGATAGAACTGTGTGGGAGTTTCAAAGCGATGAGCAGAAAGTGATCCTCTGGAATACATCACCAAAGCATTTGCATGGGCTTGGCTAAAGCCATGGTTTTCACGAAGGAATGCAATCTGCTCTGGATATTTAGCACCTTCTAGATCCTTCATTACAGAGAACCAATAGGACATCTTGTGCCCATACTTTTTCTCTATTGAAGGAAAATGCGCCTCACGGGAGGGATCTTTAGTAGCCACATGCCAAGAATACCCAATAACACAAGCGCTAACTGGCACTATGTACTCATGAGCAAAGAAATCACTTCATCCACACTTCGTCGCTACAACCTTATTGCTGGTGTTTTCCACTTAGCCCAAATGCTTGTGGTCCTAGCACTTTCTAATGACTTCTCACTTCCAATCGTTGCCCGCTATATGGCTGGTCCTCCAGGAAGTACTTTTGCTGACCCCATCACTTTACTGAACACCCCAGTGGGATTAACAGTTGCAATCTTCCTAGGACTATCAGCTTTCTTTCACTTTCTTGTTGCATCACCGCAGTATTTTGGTCGGTATAGCGCAGGCATTGCTGCGCAGCGTAACTATTTCCGTTGGGTTGAATACAGCATCAGCTCATCAGTAATGATTGTCTTAATCGCTCAGATATGTGGTGTGAGTGATGTGAGCGCTCTTATTGCAATCTTTGGTGTGAACGCCTCAATGATTCTCTTTGGTTGGTTGCAAGAAAAGTATGAAAGCCCAGGAAATGGTGGCTGGCTTCCATTTATCTTTGGCTGCATCGCAGGCATCGTTCCTTGGGTTGCCCTCATTTTCTATGTCTTTGCAATAGGTGGGCCAGGTGAGGCTAAGGCACCAGCATTTGTCTATGGCGTTGTTATCTCAATCTTTGTTCTCTTTAATACTTTTGCCATCGTGCAGTACTTGCAGTATAAAAAGGTGGGCAAGTGGAGTAACTACATCAGGGGAGAGAAGACCTACATCACGCTCTCACTGATTGCTAAATCAGCACTTGCTTGGCAGATCTTTGCTTCAACACTGGTTGGCTAAAAGCTTTCAAGGCTAGTTTCATTAACGAATAAGAAGGAGGCGCACATGGCCACAGCTAAAAAGGCCGTTGCAAAGAAATCTGTTAAGACAACGGTCATTGAGACCCACCACGATCGAGTGGATTGGCGC
>Ga0315909_10006505_pt1 | contig 13190 bp, 7 predicted proteins | sample LakEriMetagenome_11_FD_203527 | JGI IMG/M metagenome (GOLD analysis project Ga0315909, IMG submission 203527) | Freshwater fungal communities from buoy surface, Lake Erie, Ohio, United States - Buoy 2 MA125 | ecosystem: Environmental > Aquatic > Freshwater > Lake | place: USA: Lake Erie, Ohio...
GAAAATCACGGAACTGTAAACGCACCGCGTTCCACCGCCGCACTCAGCGGCGATGCCACTGCACCCGGAAGTACTGACGGCCGGTGGCCGCCGGAATCCGGTAGCGCACCACACTGAGCCCCGGCCGGACCGGATCGCGGAGTTCACTCTCGCGGACGAAGCCCTCGTGCGACCACGTGCCGAGGTCGGCGGAACCCTGCGGAATGCCAACCGCAGCGTCGGCTCCGAGGGACCGCCTGAATTCCAGAAGGAAATCCGGGCTCCCTGCCACGTCCCCGCCCACCAGCCGCACCTCCGTCTGCCCACCCATGGCATAGGCGAGGAAATCGGCTGCGTCGCTCCCGGAGAAAGCGACTGCATCGCTGCGCCCGGGTGATCCTGCGGGATCGACCGGCAGCCGCCAGCGGACGGGATCGTTGGCTGCCTCGCCAATGGCGGGCGGAGCCGCCACCAGCACGCCCTCCCCGGGCCATGGGAACACGGGCGCATAGCTGAAATCGAAAATCGTACTGCTCTCCGCGTCCTCCAGTTTGATCCTTTCTCCCGCATTATCGAGACGCGAGCCATTGGCAAAGACGCCCGCCACCGGCAGGCCGGCTCCGTAGGCCGCGGCAAAGGCTGACAGGCTGCGCACAATGAGAACACGCCCGCCGGGTGGGAGCGATCGGATCGCGCTGCCGGAAAATGCAAAGTCAATGCCTGCCGAGAAGCGGATGCCTTCCAGTTCGAGCGTTTCCGACGGACTCAGATTGACCAGTTCGATGAATTCCGCGGTGCCATCGGGTTTGGGATCGTACGCGAGTTCGGAAATGGCCAGCCATTGCTGCGCCGGCGAGAGCGAACCCACATAGCTGGCGGTGGCAGCAACTGATCCATCGGGCCGCCGCAGGACGAGCGTCTCTCCGGCATTGGAAAGATGACCGTCGTAATTTCCCTGCACGAGGAGCGCTTCTCCTGCCTTGGGACTGACACTGCGGCCACGGAAGGCCGCGATGTCCGGTGTCAGATAGAGCGCCGCCGCCGCCGGAATCACTGTTCCGGGATCCAGCGTGTCGCGCACCCCGCCGCTCAGTTCCCAGCCACTCACATCAATCGCTTCCGGGCCCGCATTGCGCAGCTCAATGAATTCATGATCCTGGTTCCCACCCGCAGGATTGAACTCGATCACGCCAAATACGGGAGCCGCCGTGGCGGCCTGAGCGTCCGGAATGCCGGCTTTCGTGGCATTCGTCAGTCCCGTCGCAAGGGAGGCATTGGCTATGCTGTGCTTTGTGTAGAAGTGATCGCGCCGCTGCGCGAGATACAGATTCTTCACATCATTGATGGCCTGCCCGGGGGCAACATTGCCGAGTCCGTACACACCGAAGCTCCCCGTGGTCGGATTGACGGGAGCCCAGCCCCACGTCGCCCGGTCAAGCACGGCCTCGGGAGCAATGTCGGCCCACAGCGCATCGAGCTTGTTCTCGAGCCCGCGTTCCGCGTAGGCCGTGCCAGGAGGACCATAGAAGCGATCAAGCAGGGTCCGCATGCGCCGCAGCAGCATGGCCCGGGTGGCCGGATGCTGAATCACGGCGTCGTAGAGCCGGTTCCACCATCCATTGTACGAAGGATTATTGGGATACTGCGGACGGCAGACACTGGAGCCATAGAGCGGGTGACTCTTGTTGTTGTCCATGTTGCCATGCACCACGGTGTTCCACGTCTGACCATCGTGAAACAACTGCCCGAATGAGAGATTCAGATCGAAGGGGATGGGCCTCCACAGGAGAGTGTCTTCGCTGTCGCGGAAAAGCACCATGTTTGCCCAGACGTCGTCCGCTTCCTGCGTGAGCCGGGCCACCGCGATGTAATTGATGACCGCAGCGGCATCCGCATGATCCATGAGCCCGGCAGCCCGCTGTGCGAGCGGCCGCGTTTCCCGGATCGCATCGGCAAAGGCATTGTAATCGGCATTCGATTCCCATGTGCGGTTCTCTTTCTCCGGTGAACCCGGGGTCAATTGTCCTACCTGCTTGTAGAGCGCGCCGCGGTCATCGAGTCCATTGTTCCGGAGCAGTTCGCGGTCGGCTGCCATGGTATGAAAGGCCAATTGCCAGAATCCGCCATTCATGTGCACGCGGACCGGAAAGTGCGGGGCTCCCACGCCGCCGGAATCGCGCTGCATCCAGAGCGAAAGATACTGTCGGCAGTACGCCGGGTCGACGTACTCGCTGTTCAGATTCAGTTCGCGCAATCCGGGTTCGCTGCCTGACCATGCGAATTCGTGGCCGGGATTGAATTCGACCCGGTGCGAGCGTTTGCGCAGGTAGCGGCTGGTGGTTCCCTTGATGCGGAAGAGGACGTTGTCGTGCAGCACGCCATTCCATGCGAAGGCTCCGCGCGTTCCTCCATCGCTGTCCGCCGCATGAAATGGACCGGAGGCGGACGCCGGGATCTGATAGCCGGGCACAAAGACTTCATAAAGCGGAAGGCGCGTGCTCGCGGTCTGACGCACCGTAGTTCCCTCATAAAGCGGCAGCGCGGTCACAGCATTGCGGTTGAGAGGCCAGCGCGAAGCCACGCCGCCCGCCGTAACCGCCACGCGCCACCGGATCATCTGACCAGGCGCTGCGGCCGCCGCCGGGATCACCGCGACCTGTCCCTCGGGCCCAGCCGTCATCGGCACAGCCACTTCGGCTCCGTCCTGCACCCGGTAGAATAGCGTGGCCTCGGTCACCGGTCCCGTGACCGGAACAATCGTGGCCTGCACCACCACATCGTCGGCATCGCCCGGCCACGCGGGTGCATGATGGAGCGACCGGATGGCGGTGGCGGGAAGGTCTGCGGTGGGGTTGGCGCTTCCGGGAGTCGGTTGAAGAAAGTAGCGCCATGCTGCTGCTCCGTCGGCAAGAGCGACTCCCGGCTGTGGCCCGAACGAAACGTTGGCTTCCTGCGCCGGATAGCCAGCCATGACATGCGCGGTGGTGCCATCGGGTCGCAGCAGCGCCAGATGCCCACCGTCACTGGAGATCCGGAAATCCGTGTGCAGTGGCGCGCCGGTCTGCGCCCGGTTCTTCCCGGACGCAAAAACCAACAGCCGTTCCCCGGCCCGGATCGTCGCCGCCGGAAAATTCCAGCGCGTGCGGCCCGCGGGATCGTCGCTGAGACTCCAGCCGGCCAAATCGGCCCGCCCAGGTCCAGGATTGGTCAGCTCAATCCAATCGGGCGTGCTGTAGTCTTCGTCTTCGAGTCCGCCTGCGTTGGAGGCAAGAAATTCGCTGATGTAGACCGGGGGCGGTGGAAGGGTGGGATCGAGCACAGCCGACCAGCCAGTGCCTGCAAAGGGCCGGCCGCTGCGGTCGGCGATGCCATGCCCCTCGGCCCATGCAAAGGTCACATTTCCCACCGCAGGCGACGCAAAGGCAAAGCGGTACCGCGAACCACTCAAGGCGACCACAGCCGTGGCGGCCTGACCATTGATCAGCAGGTCGGCGGCTTCTACGCCCACGACTTCGCGGCTGAAGGTGACTTCCGCATTGCTGAGCACCGCCACGGTTTCACCGGACAGGGGATCGGTTCCCGCCAGCGCCGGAGGAGCCAGCAGCGGAGCCAGCCCGCCTGCATGAATCTGCGCAACCTCCGCAGCACTGAGCGCATGACTGAAGACCGCTGCTTCATCCACAAGGCCAGTGAAGGTATGATTGGCCCCGTTCTGCCGCGAGCCAAGGTTCAGTTCAGCCCCCGTCCCGTTGGCGATCGTGGCGGTGAGACTGTTCAGTGTGGCGCTGGCGGCCGCCACGGCACCATCGATATAGACCTTAACTCCCGCGGCGCTGCGCGATCCATCGTACGTGAACGCCACATGATGCCACGCATTGTTGAGCACATTGACCGGGGAACTGACCTGAATCGCATTCGATGGATACGCATTGAGCAACCAGATGGTGAGGCCCGTGGCACTTCCGCCATTCGCGGTCGTGCCGGCATGCAGTTCCCATCCCCGGAACGTTCCTCCCTGCAGCATGTCCCCCAGAACCGTCGCATCCTGCGGCCCGCCCCGGATCCATGCCATCGCGGAAAATGGCTCGGTACCCGTGAAATCGATTCCCGTGCCTGCCCGCACAAAGCGCTTCGGACTGACGGCATTGCTGCAGTCGCCAGCCCGCTGGCTTCCGGGTGCCGCTACTGCGTTGCTGTAGACCGCACTGCCATTCCATGTCCCGGGATTCCCGCCAGCCGCGTCGGCCGCATGGTCCTCCAGTGGCCACCACGACAGCAGATCGGCACGCAGCCCAGCAGGACAGAGCAGGACCGCAGAGAGAAGGAGTCGCAGTTTCATGAATCGGAATCGGTTGGTGGACCGAACAAAGGCCGCAAGCCGCCCGCGAACGAACGTCATGCGGCCCCGGGTCCTCAGTAACGACAGTAAATCAACGGCGGCGGCGGCGCAGCAGGCCCACCGCTGCCGTCAGCACGAGCATGCCGCTGCCGGGTTCGGGTACGTAATCAAGGCGCACGTTGTCGTACCCCCAGTCGCCACTGGCTCCGCCCAGTCCCTGAAACCAGATGCCGATCGGTTGCCCGGCGTAGGCCGCACCATCGGGCACATCAAGGGTCACGGAGAAATCCGTGAGCGCATCCGGACGGATCTGCGAAGATGTCACCGTAGTGGCGGCCAGCACAGCGAGTCCGGTTGTCCGTGTGTCGCGCTTGAAGAGATTCAGGCTGAAGGCGGACGAGGCGGACGGCTGATTGTCGATGCGGCCGAAGACCCCCACGGTGAGAGTGTAGGTCCCGGGCTTCCAGTAAAGGTCGGTGGCTCCGGATCCATCGTAGGCCGCCGCATCCATGAAGAGACCGCCGGCCTTCGCTTCAAGGTTGCCATACTGCTGGCCGAGGATGCCGGACGGCGTGTAATTCCATGGATTGCCGCCGCTCGCAGCATTGACGACGGCTCCAAAGGCATTGTACTTGAGCCAAGTCCCGGTGGCCGCATTGTCATCGTCGGCAATCAGCGCGAAGTTGGCAGTCGCCGGTTCTTCGAAGGACGCATTGGGAATCGCAATGCTGGCTGCGTGAGCTGACGCCGCGGCGGCAGGCAGCAGAAGGAGAAGATGATGTTTCATGGCAGAAGGGGGGAGGGGATCAGAGGAAACACTATCGCTTCTCGGCAGGCCGGGCGAGACAATCCGCATACGCAGACGCCACATCCTCATGCCCCGGAGTCAGCGCGACCTGACATCGCGGGGACGGCAGCCCATCCAGCGCACAAAGGCATTGGAGAGCGCAAAGGCCGACGAGTAGCCGCTGTCGCGCGCAATGGTTTCGAGTTTGTCGTCCGTAGCGGCAAGCAGGCGCGCGGCATGGCGCAGTCTGACCCATGCGAGCTGTTCCTGCGGGCTGCGTCCGAGTTGTTCCTGGCATAGGCGGCGCAGATGTTCTCGACTGCATCCCGCCACCATGGCGAGCTTTCCCACGGTCCACGCTTCCGACGGCTGCTGTTCGACCGCCTGCCAGAGCATTGCCAGCCGCGCATCTGCCCGGTGTGCCCCCGTGAAGTTCCAGACGGCTGCCATGAGGGCTTCAATGAGATGATGCAGCACGGTCGGATGAGCATGCGACCGCTGTTCGGCTGCCAGCGCGGTTACCATGGCGTGAAGCGGTTCCGCATCGAAGGCCCGCAGAAGCGGGGTGTCCGGCCGGGCCAGTGCGGCCGGGTTCGCTCCCTGATCCCAACGGCACCACACAAATTGCCAGCGGCTTCCGCGGGCCGCATGACATCCCTGCAGCACCTGCGGCGGCGAAAGACACACCATGCCCGGTCGGCAGAGCCGCCAGCCGCCATCTGCCCGCACCCAGCCCTCGCCTCCCATCGTCCCAATCAGAAACGCACCCGGAAGATGCGTGCGGATCATGCAGAAACCTGCGCCCGCATCTCCCGTCCCCACATGATCCAGCCCGTGCAGCGCCAGCGCCGGACATTCCCCCGCCGTCAGCCGCAGCAATCTCGTGCTGCGTCCGTCCTCGCTGGTTTCCACCAGCTCCGGATGTGGTTCAGGCACCGATTTCATGCTGCACAAAGCCCCGCATCCTAACGCATCTTGAGAATGGCGTTGATGAGCGACTGCGCGGCCACCGCGGCAATCGCAAGGATGCTGATGACGAGGGCGGCGTCGTAGAGCCTCGAAGGTTTGAGACTGGCGGGCAACTGCCGCAGCCGGAACCACGAAGCGGCAAAGATCACGACCATGAGGACGGCCATGGTGGCGATCCCGCCGATCACGACCATGAGGGCGGAATTCCGCACGACGAGGTAAACGATCGCCCAGAGACAGGGAAACAGCCAGATGCAGAAATTCACGGCCCGGTTCCGCTGCGCAGGATCCAGGAAATTGATGATTCCGAATTGCCCGGCGGCATCGGCAAACTGCCGGGCCCATGCTCCGGTGGCAGCCACCATGGTGGAATAGAGTACGGCAAAGCCTCCGGCGAGGTAGATGACGCGGCCCCATGGACCGAAGGCGGAGGTGTAGAGGAGGGCCAGTCGTTCGATGAGATCCTTGTCGGCGGGCAATTCTCCGCTGCGGTGCAGAATGGCGGCACCCAGCAGATAGAAGACCGCCGTCACAAGGGTGTAGATCCCCATCGACAGCAGCGCATCGAGCGTCATCACCCGGATCCATCCCCGCGCCCGTTCCGCCCATTCCGGCGATCCATCATTTGGCCCGGTGCGCGCCGCATAGCCCTTCTCAATGAGCCAGTAATTGTAGACGAGAATCTCGTCGCCACCAATTCCCGTGAGCGCAAAGGCCGCCCATGCATAGACTGCGACTTCATGCGGCAGACGGAATCCGAATCCCGACGCCAGCTCGGGAAACGTGACCGCCTTGTCGGTCCACTGCAGCGCCACCAGAGAGATCAGCGTCAGGATGGTGAAGCTGACCGTGAGGATGAGGGATCCCTTTTCGATGGCTGCATAACCCCGCGAAACGAGCATGCCAGTGACGCTCACGGCGAGGACAATCCATGCGAATTCAGGAACCGCCGGAAAGGCGAGATGACCAATCAGAGCGACTCCGCCCACGATGCCGCCGACCTGCAGGAGTTTGGCGCACATGACGGCCAGCCATACCCAGATTGGCCAGCGGCAAGGTCCAAGCTTTGGCCCGGGCAGGCTGTTGAGGGCGGCCATGGTGCTCCGCCCTGTGTAGATGGCGTACTTCCCGAATTCCAGCTGCAGGGCCACCTTCACAAGGCAGCTCAGAATGATCACCCAGAAGCAGATGAAGCCGGCCCGGGCCCCGAACAGAGTCGTGCCAATCAGTTCCCCCGATCCCACAATCGACGCGGTCAGAATCAGGCTCGGGCCCAGATAGCGGAGCCGTCCGGCAAAGCTGACCGGTGGCGGGAGAACGCGCTCGGCGCTCAGAATGTAGGGATTCTCGGGATTCATCAGGGTGGAGCGGCAGACATGCGGGATTTCCGCGTGATCTGCCAAGCCCGATCTCGTCCGGAGATGCGCCCCGTGCCGCCGCCGTCAGAAACGGTAGCCCAGCCCGCCGCCGACGGACCAACCGCTCAGATCGAAGCGCCCGGTGGAGGCTCCCGCGGAGACTTCGACGTCGCCCGCGTAATCGTACCGGCCAAAGACACTGAGATCCCAAGCGTCGCTCAGCCGGAAGCCCAGTGATCCCTGCACAAAGAGTCCGGGAATGGCTTCGGTACCGTCACCGCGGGCGTCCCAGCGGCGGTGCGCCTGCTGCGATCGTCCCTTCGGCCGCAGAAAAAGGGTTTCGCGCTGCGAGGCTTCCCAGTTTGCCACATTGAGGGTCAAGCCAGCCGAGGCGGTCAGGGCAAAGCGGTCGCGCGACCAACTGAGGGTGGGCCCGAGCGAAAGGGTCCAGAGATTGACGGAGACATCGGTGGTGATGCGGTTGAAGGCATCGACGCGGTCCCGGCCGGAAACGGTGTAGTCGGCAGTGCGGTCGGCAGGGCGGTTAGGGAGCAGGGGTCCGGGACCGCCGAGGGTTCCGGCGTAGGGAGCCGATGGCGGAATGGTTCCCATGAGATCGTAACGGTCGGTGTAACCAATCCGGTAGTCGGTGCGGTCCCGCGAGGCGCTGAAGGTGCTGCCGGTCCGGGAGACATCGGTATTGAGGAGGCTGACGGCACCCATCCAGCCGACGCTCAGTTCTGCGCTGGCCGCCATGGACCAGTCGAGCTGGAGGTAGGGAGCGACGCCGTCTGGTTCTGCGGACCACGATCCGGAACGGAACGATTCCGACGATCCGGCGGTGGCGGAGGCTCCGCGTCCGCCCTGAAAGAAGAGGCTGCCGTTCCGGTGCTGGGCATTGTCGTCGTATCCCCAGAACCATGTGTCGCCACCGAAGGCGACCGTCCCCGCATCAACCTTCACGTAGCCATCGCGGTAGCTGCGGTCGGCATAGTCCCCGGGGCTGCCGATGGCTTCCGTGCCTTGATAACGGAACCCGGGCGCGAGGGGCACGTCGGCCAGCGACGACTGCGTGCGCGCATGCCACGAGAATCCTCCCAGGGTCCGCTGCGCCGCACCTGCCGAAAACCGGAAGCCACTGCGGCTGGGCGCAGCGGCAGCCGGGGGTACCGGTGCCTTGGATGTCACCGGATTGCCACCGCCCAGCACGGGGACAGCGGCACAGCAAAGAAGGAGCGCAGGGTACAAACGCATGAAGTTCACCGTACAACGAGCCATCGAGGGAGAGAAAGCCCAAACTCCCTCATTTCGCACCAGCCCGGATCCACGCGATGAGATCAGCCATTTCCTGATGGCTCATTCCGGCTTCGAGTCCAGCCGGCATGAATGATTGGCCGGTGCTGCGCATGGATACGAGATCGCTGCGGCGCACGAGGCGCAGGGAACCATCGGGCAGGCGGAAGCCAATGCTGTTGCCGGTTTCGCTGGCAACGATGCCATACAGTTCAGTTGCATCGCGCAATTGCGCTGTGAAAGCGAAGTAGCCAGGCTGAACATCCTGCGAGGGATCGATGATGCCGGAGAGCAATTTGGCGGGAGGATGCTGCGCAGCGGAACGGAGGTCGGGACCGATGGCGGTTCCCTTGCCGGCGGCCTGATGGCAAGCAGTGCAGCGCGCCGAAAAAACATCCGCCCCGCGCGCGGGATCGCCCGGAAGGCCAAGTGCGGGCGCGAAGGCCGCGAGGGCATCGGATCTTGCCGGGGCCGCCGCCAGAACTTCCCCGGCCCGGTTGCGCACGGATTCGGAGGCATGCTGCCGCAGCCGGGCGCGCTGCACGGCATCGAGGGCATCCGCAGGGTGTTTTCCCAGATGCCCGAGCAGGGCCAGCGCCCATTCCTCGCGGTTCATGAGCACCGCGAGCGCTGACGATCGGCTCGCCGGTGACATGCCGCCGAGCGCTGCCAGCAGCATGCCCGGAACGGCTGAATCGCCGCTGGCTTCCATGGCCCGCAGCGCTCCTTCCTGCAGTACGGGATCGGCTGCCGCCTCCAGCCAGCCCTGCACCACCGGAAAAACGGCCGCGCGGAATTCCTTGCGCCGCATCAGCAATCCCGCCGCCGCGGATTTCTCCGCCGCACCAGCCGCAGACGATGCCAGCATCTGCTGGGCGACCGGGAAAACGGCTTCGGCACGGAGGTTGGTTTCAGTCAGGGTGTCGCTTCCGGCAGCAGCGAGTGAAGCCAGCGATTCCTTTCCGGCGTCCATGGCGTCCAGCAGGGCGGCGAGCGACATCAGCTGCGCAGCGGTGAATTTTCCATCGGATGGCAGAACGGATGGCCGTATCATGCCCGCCAGCACGGTGCGATTCTTCAGGGCCAGCGCCATGCTGGTGAGATCGGTGGCATATGCCTGCAGCAGGGGGCCGCCCCGTGCGGCCACGGATTGCGCGAGCCCGGCGAAGTGAGGAAGGGCACTGCTGAGCACGGCGGCCCGCAGGTGGATGTCATCGGGTGCCGTGGCCGCACAGGTGGCGAGAGCGGTCCCGATCCTGCCGTCGCCTGTGCTGCGCCACGACCCGGCACTGAGCGCAAACTGCAGGCGCACCGCGGCATCGGGATCACTGGCGAGGGGCAGCGCGGCTTCGACCAGAGACGGAGGCGCAGATTCATCGAGACGCCGCAGCATGACGATCCGCACGGCAGCCGAGGCATCGCGCAGGAACTTTTCCTGCGGGGCGTCGACGGGAAGTGTTTCGAGGGCACTGATGCGGCTGCGTGGATCGGACGAAGCAAGGGCACCAGCCACCAGATCCGTCCATGGCGCACGCAGCGCCGCAGATTCGTTGCCTTCCTTCATCCAGCCGAGGACCATCTGCGCGCGGTCGCGCAGCCAGCCATTCGGAGACTGCAGTGCGGTCGCCACGCTCGCGGGCTCGGTTGACCTTGGGAACACGGGCTTCCGCACAGTTCTGTCCGCAGGAACAATCCGGTAGATTCGCCCGCGGTCGTCGCCCAGCCGGTACTGCGCGCTCAGACTGCGCCGCGCTTCGTCGGGCAGCCACGCGGGATGTTCAATGATGCAGCGGTACATATCGACCACCCAGAGTGCTCCGTCGGGTCCGGTGCGCACCATGACCGGACGGCACCAGCGGTCGGTGCTCGCAAAGAAATCGTGCGGCCCGCCGTCGTCGGCCCGCTGCGCGGTAAAGCTGAAGCCATCGGCCGTGAGCACATTGTGCTGCACGAGATTGTGAAAGGGTTCGCAGGTGAAGGCATGGCGCTGCCTTTCCTGCCTCGGAAGGAGCAATTCGTCGCGGTAGATCATGCCGCTGCATGCGGAGGTGAAATGCCCGGCGTTTTCGAACGAATGAAACCGCTGTTCGGGACTGCTGGCAGGAAAGACCGGGGCATTGAGCGGCCGCACCAGCAGATTCGTGGGATCCGGGGCGGCCACATGAGGATTCCGCCGCAGCGCGGGATCGGGCAGGACATAGTGCCAGAGTGCCCGGCTGTTCTGAGTCCCGAACCAGTTGCCTTCGTCGTCCCGTTCCCGCCCGAACTGCGATGGTCCACTCTCGGCCCGGATACCGCCGTGGTCGGGATGAAAACTGAAATCCCGGCTCCCGATCTTCACGGATTCCCCGAAGCCGCGGAGCACGGTGTCGGCGGCATGCCCGCCATGATGCCCGCCCGCTGCACAGTAGACCCGGCCATCCCCGGCCCAGCGCAGTCCATTGGCCCGCAGTTGCTGATTTCCCTCGCTCAATCCACTGAGCAGCACGCGGCGTTCGTCGGCCCGGCCATCCCCATCGCGGTCACGCAGAAAGAGGATGTCGGGCGCGGCCGTCACCACGACCCCATCGCGCCACGTCAGCAGCCCATTCGGATAGGAAAGGCCCTCGGCAAAGAGCATGGACGACTCAAAGCGGCCATCGCCATCGCGGTCGCTCAATACCCGCACGCGACCCCCGGGCTTGCCCATCCCATCCATTCCTTCCGGATAATCAGCCATCTCGACCACCCAGAGCCGACCCTCCGCATCCCAGTCGATCGCCACGGGATCCACCACGGCGGGTTCACTGGCCACCAGTTCCACCCGGAAACCGGGAGGCACCCGGATCGAAGCCACCGCTGCCGCGGCATCCAGCGGAGCCGGTACCCTTTCAGGCAATGGCTGCGCCGCCGCTCCGATCCAACCGGGAACGGCCAGCATGGCCGACACGGAAAGCGTCCGAATCTTCACATTCATGCGGCACCTTACCGCGGAATGCCGCCGCCGGCACTGACGCCATCGCGGGTCGGGCTACGACTCCCGCACGACCGCATTCCGCTGACTCCCGAGGCCCTCGACGGTGCATTCTACCACATCTCCGGGCTGCAGAAATTCAGGCGGTTCACATCCGGCACCGACCCCGGACGGTGTTCCCGTCGAAATCACATCGCCGGGCAGCAGGGTCATGAAGCGGCTGATGTAGCTCACCAGATGCCGCACCGGAAAGATCAGATCAGTGGTCGTGCTGTCCTGACGCAGCCGGCCATTGACCCGCAGCGACAGCCGCAGCCGGTCAGGGTCGCCCGCCTCGTCCGGCGTCACCAGCACAGGCCCGAAGGGCGCAAAGGTGTCCGCACTCTTTCCTTTGGTCCATTGACCACCCCGTTCCTTCTGCCACGCCCGCTCGCTGACATCGTTCATCACGCCAAAACCCGCCACGTAATCCATGGCCTCGGCCTCGCTCACCCGGCTGGCGCGGCGGCCAATGACCAGTGCCAACTCGACTTCCCAATCGGTCTTCCCGGAATCCGGCGGCAGGACAATCGGATCGTGCGGCCCACTCCACGCACTGCTCGCCTTCTGAAAGAGGACGGGTTCCTCAGGGATCGCAGCGCCAGTCTCCTCGGCGTGCGCCCGGTAGTTCAGACCGACACAGACAATCTTCGACGGCCGCGCCACCGGGGTCCCCCAGCGCTCCGCCGCCGCAACCCTCGGCAATCCTGCCGCCCGCCCCGCGAGCCACTCCCGCAAACCCGCCAGCCCTCCGCCCGCAAAGAACGCTTCATCAAAATCCCGGCAGTACCCGGACACATCCAGCCTCTCGTCACCCACCAGAACTCCCGGACGTTCCGCACCAATGGCTCCAAATCGAATCAGTCTCATGCCCACAGAAATGCCCCAGCACCGCGCCCCGCGCAAGGCTGCCAAAAAGGGACCAAAGGGACCAAAGGGACCAAAGGGACGGAAGGGACCAAAGGGACGGAAGGGACCAAAGGGACGGAAGGGACGAAAGGGACGGAAGGGACGGAAGGGACGGAAGGGACGGAAGGGACGGACCATGGCGCGCTGACTGAGCCCGTGTGTTCCCGCTCGTTGTCGGGCGATGAAGGGTGGGCTTGTAGAGGATATCCTCACGGAGTAGGGGGGAGGCATGAGGACACCAGACCCAGCCAAGGCCGGTGAGTTTCAGAGCCGCCAGGCACCGCTCATGGAAGCGCTTTACCGTGAGATGTGCGCCTCCGTTCCGTCTGATTGGGATCTGGTGGTGCTGGAGGTTGATGTGAAGCATGCGCTGCCTGGCAGGGGGACGGAATACACCTTCCGGCTCTACAACCCGGCCTCCCGAAGGGTGCTGAAGGACATGCCGCCCGCCGTGGCGCGTGCCGCCGCCAGCGTTCACGCACTGTGCTGCGAATACCTGCACCTTTGGTTGCGTGGCACCTTCACGGTGGTGCGCCGCGATCGGTCCCAAATTGCCATGACGCT
>Ga0315909_10006510_pt1 | contig 13179 bp, 9 predicted proteins | sample LakEriMetagenome_11_FD_203527 | JGI IMG/M metagenome (GOLD analysis project Ga0315909, IMG submission 203527) | Freshwater fungal communities from buoy surface, Lake Erie, Ohio, United States - Buoy 2 MA125 | ecosystem: Environmental > Aquatic > Freshwater > Lake | place: USA: Lake Erie, Ohio...
ATCCACTATTGCTGTGAAAGCGATCTCCTCCTTCATAAATGCAGCAACTGCCACCTCATTTGCTGCGTTATAAATTGCAGCAACAGAAGATCCTAGAGCTCCTGCTCTTCTTGCAAGTTGTACTGCCGGAAATCTCTTCTCATCTATTGGCTCAAAATCCCAACTCTGCTTTGCGTTCCAATTAATTGGCGCCATAGCCCCGCCTACTCTATTTGGATAAGCAAGTGCATATGCAATCGGCCCCTTCATATCAGGAGGTGATGCTTGGGCAAGAGTTGAGCCATCTTTAAATTCCACAAGTGAGTGAACAATTGATTGTGGGTGAATTACCGCTTCAATCTTTGAATAGGCGATATCAAAGAGATAGTGCGCCTCAATAATCTCAAGACCTTTATTAACGAGCGTTGCAGAGTTGATAGTGACAACTGGCCCCATAGACCAGGTGGGATGGGCAAGCGCATCTGCTAATTTCACTTTAGATAAATCTTGCCGATCTCTAAAAGGGCCGCCGCTTGCGGTAAGAATTAATTTAGAGACATCACTGGCTCGCCCTGCGCTCATTGCTTGAAAGAGAGCAGAGTGCTCGGAATCAACTGGAATTATCTTCTCACTTCCATATGCCATTACTAAATCTCCCCCAGCAACTAGAGATTCTTTATTGGCAAGGGCTACTTTATTTCCAGAAGCTAGAGCTGCAAGAGTTGGAGCAAGGCCAATAGATCCGGTAATTGCATTTAGAACTAAGTCGCAGGTAAGTGATGCAATCTGCTCTGAGGCTTGGGCTCCATCTATAACTTTGACTCCAGATAGAGCGCTCTTTAATTCTTGCGCTCCACTACCAACTCCAACGATTGGGACGTTAAAATCTCTAACCTGCTTGGCCAATAAAGTTAAGTTATTTCCCCCCGCGCTAAGGCCAACTACTCTAAAGAGCTCAGGGTTTGCAGCGATGACCTCTAAGGCTTGAACCCCAATAGAGCCGGTGGAGCCTAAAATCACAATATCGCGCACGGGTCCATCTTCTCAGAAATAGGTTAAATAGATGGAAAAGATAGAATAGGCAGATGAGTTCAGGGCCACTTATCGAGCAGGTTAGAAAACTAATCACCCCAATTCCAGGACCAAAATCCCAAGAACTAATTAAGCGCAGAGCAGAGGCGGTCTCAGCCTCACTTGGAATGGCAATCCCAGTTGTAGTTGAAAGAGCTGGCGGCGGGGTAATTGTTGATGTTGATGGCAACTCCATTATCGATATGGGCGCAGGAATTGCAGTTGTAAATGTTGGAAACTCAGCTGATCGTGTTATTAAAAATGTGAAGGAGCAGGTAGAAGCATTTACACACACCTGCTTCATGATCGCCCCCTACATGGGATATATCCAAGTTTGTGAAGCGCTCAATCGTTTGACTCCAGGAGATCATAAGAAGAAATCAGCTCTCTTTAATTCAGGTGCTGAAGCGGTTGAAAATGCGGTCAAGATTGCTCGCAATTTCACCAAGCGACAAGCAGTTGTTGTCTTTGAACATGGCTATCACGGCAGAACGAATCTAACAATGGCAATGACTGCTAAGAACATGCCATATAAAGATGGTTTCGGACCATTTACTCCTGAGGTTTATCGCATGCCAATGTCTTATCCATATCGCTGCGACTCCTGCTCTGGATCCTGCCAGGAATCAGTTTTAGATACTGTGCTTCATAAGATTGAGAAAGAAATCGGTGCAAAAAATGTTGCCTGCATCGTTATTGAACCAATTCTTGGTGAAGGCGGCTTTATCGTTCCTTGCAAAGGATTTCTTCCAGGCCTTAGTAAGTTCTGCAAAGAAAATGGGATTCTCTTTATTGCAGATGAGGTGCAGACTGGCTTTGCAAGAACTGGCCAGATGTTTGCCTGCGAAGATGAATCAATCGTTCCAGATCTAATCACTACAGCTAAAGGAATTGCAGGTGGCCTTCCACTTGCAGCAGTTACAGGAAGAGCTGATGTAATGGACTCTATCCATGCCAGCGGCCTTGGTGGAACATTTGGTGGATCTCCCATTGCCTGCGCAGCAGCCCTTGGCGCTATTGCAACAATTGAGGAAGAAAACTTAGTCAAGCGAGCAAATGAGCTTGGATTAATTATGCGAAATAGCCTTGAGGCTATGAAGAAGAAGTATCCAATTATTGGAGATGTTAGAGGGCGCGGAGCAATGCAGGCACTTGAATTAGTAATCCCTGGATCTAAAGAGCCAAATTCAAGCGCTCTGACATCGATTATTAAGTACTGCCAGCAAAATGGAGTCTTGATTCTCTCTGCAGGAACCTATAGCAATGTAATTAGGCTTTTGCCACCACTTGTTATGCCAGAGCACCTTCTTAAAGAAGCTCTAGAAGTTCTTGAAGCAGGCCTTGCTCAGGCTTAACGATCAAGTAAGTTCTGAGTTGGCAGGTAAGTATCGCCTCTTTTTCGCTTTGCAATAGCGCTAACTGCCTCAAGAACTACTCGGTTTGCAAGAATTGCTGTGATATCAGCCGAGTCAAATGGCGGTGATACTTCAACAACATCAATGCCAACTACTGGAAGTTCTAGACAGATTCTTCTGACCGCCTCTAGTAGCTCCCTTGAAGTCATTCCACCTGGCTCTGGAGTTCCAGTTCCTGGCGCCATTCCTGGATCAACAACATCAATATCAACTGAGAGAAATACGCCATCACAATCTTTTGTAAGAGTTGCAAATGATTCATCAAGAACTTTAGATAGCCCGCGATGATGAATTTCTGTCATCTCATAGGAGCGCATTCCCTTATCTTTCATCCAATTTAGAGTTACATCATCAGGCCAATATCCACGAAGGCCAAGTTGTAAGAATCTATCGCCGCGAACATATCCAGAATCAATAAGTCTTCTCATCGGAGTTCCATGGCCAACTAAGGCTCCGAATTGAAGATCTCCAGTATCAGCATGGGCATCAAAGTGGATCATTGAAACTCTGCCCTTACCTAAATGCTCTGCAATTCCTGCAACATCTGCAGATGCAATTGAGTGATCTCCCCCAAGAACTACAGGAATTGCTCCAGCTCTAGAGATCTTCTCTGTTGCTTTCTTGAGGACTAGTAGCGCCTCTTCAAGATTTCCTGGAGGCATTAAAAGGTCCCCAGCATCAAATATTTTTAGCTCTTTTAGCCCATCAATTCTTAGAGCAAGATGTGGTCGCTCGCCATCATGAGGCAGGTAATCGCCCATACGAATAGCTTGTGGACCAAACTTTGCGCCAGATCTATGAGAGGTCCCACTATCTATCGGAGCACCAACGATGATTACATCAGCGCCTTTGTAACTCTCGGGCCTATCTAGATCACAGGCAGGAATTCCAAGAAAGGTAAAATTCGGGCCATACATATTTCCAATATTGGTCATGAATTAAGTATATATGAATGGAATTACTGCTTAATTTGAAAGAAAATGTAAAGGAAGGTATAAAAAATGATTGATAGTAATAATATGCATTTAGTCTTCTTTGGCTAATCGTTCCCAAACGCTCAAAAAATAAGGTGCTGCTGCTTCATAGAAGCCCTGCTTATCAATTCCAACTGTGAACTTTAAATTTTCGTTAAAGTTGGAGGTTTTTGGAATATTCATGTTGAACTCAATCCATTTTTTGAAACCGTATGTGCCGATGAAGTACTCCCACAAAACTTGGCCGGCGGAGTAAGAAAACTCTTGGCTCATCTCTGTGTTCCTGGATTCAATCAACTTGAAAAGTGATATCGCATCCTCTTTGTTCCTTACCGATATTTGTGACGCATACCCTCTTATTCCATTCTTGAGAATTTTATCCATCTCATCGCTGTACCAGGGCAAGATAGGAAAGGCTATGGCCATGCCTATGGTATTTGCAGAACCTTCAACTGAATGTCCATGATATTTACTGCACTCTAGTCCTTCTCCGCAATTACTAGAATTTCCCCTTGATAAATAGAATTGAAGAACATGTGCCATTTCATGAGGAGCTATCTGGGGCCAGAAGGTTTCTAGCTGTGCAAAGCTTGCAGTGTGACCAAGATAGTAACCCCGATTTTCTGAGTCAATGAATCCAGCGGTGCCTCCACCGGTACCACTCCTATTATAAAATGACTCCTGAGTTGCATAGCTCTTTAGGTTATCCACAACAAAAGCGTTATATCCATAGTTAAGCAATTTTGGTAGATCTTCTCTTAAGAAGCGATCATCTTTTTCAGTAAGCAGAATCAGATCTACATTCACATTGCTGGTTAGATATTGAGAAATAATCTTGTCGAAATCTTGAATAGCGTTTTGGATATAACCTGCTAAATCTGATGGATAGTTTTCTGCGATGTTGTTCTTAACCACAAATCTATAAGCAGGGGTTGAGCTGGGCAATAAACGAATCGAATCAAATGCGGCTTTTCTTATTTGGTCGAAACTACTTACTGGGCGTGAATCATCAGAGCGCCAAATACCATCTATATTTTTGCGTTGCATAACGCCTTCTACAAAACGGTACTGAAATCTGCCTGTTGGGCCATTTCCAGGATCATCTGAAATTGCTTTTGGAGTTGGAGTTGGAGTTGGAGTTGGAGTTGGAGTTGGAGTTGGAGTTGGAGTTGGAGTTGGAGTTGGAGTTGGAGTTGGAGTTGGAGTTGGAGTTGGAGTTGGAGTTGGAACTACCGCGGCCTGCTCTACCAACTTTCCTTTTCTCCAAACCAATTTATTCTTAGATTTGAAGCATTTGAAAGTCTTGCCCTTATAGACCTTTGTAATACCCTGCTTTGAGCAAACAGATCCAGCCTTGATAGGGGTGGCCGAGTAGGCGGGTAAAAGAGAGATAGACATGAGAATAGTTAGGCAAAGGATTGCTTTTCTCATAGTTACAAACCTAGTTTCACTTCTTCCTATCCCCTTTGGGACACTTTAAATTTACTGACGTGAATCTCTTGGTTAGTTTGCCTCTAACGCAGGTGATTGTTTCTGTTTGACTCAAGGCAGTCAACTTACTTTCTCTACTTTAATTAACATACCCTCAACTCCCTCTTCTAGAGCTGAAACTCTCCACCCGTCAATTACAAGGGATTTTCCTTCGTACAACAATTCTTTTTGGGCAGTGATTGGTCCATCCCCATGGTTTATTCTTGAGTCAATTTTATAAACTAAGGCACCCAGCACAGGTAGGTAGTCTAACTTGCGAACCTCAACACCAATTGTTACCCCCTCCTGAAGGTTTACAAGGATTAGCTTGGGATTCTGGCTGGAAAGTTCAAGACTTTCTAAATAGTGAACTGTACTTATTTGATTACTCAAGCACCTTACTTGACGGTCCTCTAACCAACTATTCAAAAACTTGCTCCAGCCAAAAAACTCTGGGGAGGCATCACTCATCATATCCCAAGTCCCTGCTGGGTTTGGGCCCCCGGGTACTGATGGACGTCTCTCATTTAAAAACACATAAAGGTCTTCTAGGCCGAATAAGGTATGGCCCAATTCGTGAGTAAGTGTTTTAAAGTTTCCAGCCGCATTAGCTGTTTCTAGAGAGACTCCTTTTGCGATTCCATTTCGTGTCGAGAATTTCTCACCTAAGAATGCTTGTCCCACGCCCCTTCCAGGGTAGCGAGCAGTTTCAATAGTAACTCCGTCATATAAATCAAAATTAATCGAAGAATCAGCTCGAGTCAAAATCTCTTTTAGTGCTTCTATATTATTTTGCTGAGGTCGAGGGTTTGTCAGACCATAAGATTCAGCAGATTTTTCCATGGTGATCCATTTGGATTCCTCTAATATCTCATATTCAACATTTACTAAACCGTATGATGTTTTTTTGTAGAAATCCTGCACCCTTTTTAGAGTCTCTTGAACACGAATTGTGTCGGCCTCAGAAAACTTTGGCGTATCTGGGAAATTGAGTGGAATGAAAAGAATCTTTGGAGTGACAGCACCACTTAATGCACCTTGAGGACGTGGAAAACCATTGTTCCCACTACTAAGATTTGTTAAATCTCTAGTTTTACACACATTTAAGCTTGTTAATTCATTTGATGAGGTAATGGCACTATTTGTACTTAAGTTGCTTGGTTTTGTCGGGCTGGGTGTTGGTGTTGGTGTTGGTGTTGGTGTTGGTGTTGGTGTTGGTGTTGGTGTTGGTGTTGGTGTTGGTGTTGGTGTTGGTGTTGGTGTTGGTGTTGGTGTTGGTGTTGGTGTTGGTGTTGGTGTTGACTTCTTTATGGCAACACCCTTGTTCCAAACCAATTTATTCTTTGATTTAATGCATTTGAAATTCTTGCCCTTATAGACCTTTGTAATACCCTGCTTTGAGCAAACAGATCCAGCCTTGATAGCGGTGGCTGAGTAGGCGGGGATGAGAGAAATAGTCAGTAATAAAGAAAGACTAATTACCACTCTTTTCATGAATAGAAGAATATTCGACTCATTGAAAACATCAAGGATGTATGAGATTTCAAGCGCCTATATCCGTCCAAATAGACTTCTATATTCCCAAATAACAAACCTGGGCGGTAAATTAAGAGCTAAGTCTTGAACCCTAGAATATTCATACATAGACCTAATATGTGTGAATCAAATAACTACTCTAGTGGTGAGATTGCTATTTACTTCTCTAGGACAGGAAATGGCTCGAGTTCCTCACCACCCACTTATGTAAGTGAATCCGAGTTCTATGTCCAAACATTGGATGTAGTTCAAACCCTGAATAGTGGATATATCTGCCAAACCTTTATATCCAGTATTCAGTGAATTACTTTTTCTTATAACCCTTCGGGCAAATTGGTGTCACACCTGTTACCTTCTTAACTAATTTACCTTTGATACATCTAATCGTTGTTTTCTTCAGAGTTGTAGTCTTTGCTATTGCTTCCTGCTTTGCTTTCAACTCTGCTGCTGCCTTGGCTTCCTGGTTTACTTTGAGTTCTGCAGCGGTTTTTTCCTCTAAAATGATTTGACCTGCAAGGTACTTGTTTGCTTCTTCGATTACTTCAGGAAATGCTTGGGCTGCAAAGTATTGACCCCCTGGCCCACCTGTTCCTCTTGTTCCCCAGAACAAATCATCCCAGATTGGATCACTCGGACTCGTTGCTGGACTTGGTCCCATTGCTCCTGATAGAGCGCCGATGTAAATCCATTGCCCATCCTTTTCAAACCAAATGGGGCTTCCAGAATCACCGCCGCCGAGATAAATATCCTGTGGCATGCGAGTTTGAACAATCATGTTGGCAGGAAACGGTTTTACCAATTCGTCACCACCCTGCCAAATATACGATTTTCTAATATTCGCATTTGCCTTATTTGGATTTTGATTTCTTTTCTCTCCCCTAGATTCTGAATAAGAGGTTATTCCATATCCAATCGAAAGCACACTTGAACCTAATGATTTTAGTTCTTCAATCTCATCCGAAGTAGCATATCTAAATGTTTTTGTACCTAATGGTTTTTCTAAAATGAGCACTCCGAAATCGTAGCGAGGTCCATGGCATTTCGACTTGTCTCCATTGTCACATCCAGAGTTTTGAAATAGTGGTGACACAAATTGTGCAATTGCTTTAACCTTGTTTGGGGTTCCCCCAATTGGAATAATGATCCCTGGACTTGAAACCCACCTAGGTCCTCCTGTTAGACAATGTGCCGCAGTAAAGACTATTCGAGGTGCAATAAGTGCACCGGAGCAACCTCTCTGGGCATTCTCACCACCGATAATTCCTACTACACGCTCATCTCCAGTTGCATCTTGTCCGCCCATCATTGAATTGGCAGGCAGAACTGATGTGAATGCCAGGAAAATTAACAAGCCTTTGGAGAGGCTCCCTCTAATTCGCATTCCAAAAGGGTAAGGGAAAGTCATGGACAATTGGGAATTGTGAGCAGTCATTTCTGCTCTTACCTCCCAAATGGCTTGGCTACCCTCCAAACCCCTTGATTTGTCCCTGGCTATCCCTAATATTGGAGATGAGTCAAGATCGGATATATCCGCATAGTGGGTCATAGGGAATGGTTTGAAGGTTTGTAGCCGAGTCCCTCACCACCCAGTGATGTAAGTGAATCCGAGTATTGACAATATTGGTCATCATCGTCTGGTTTGACGCCGTTTACTAATGACTTGTCCGGCAAAAACTATGGCTAGGGCGATCACAAACATGAGTGTACCGATGACATTGGCCTGTGGTGGGACACCGCGAAGAGATGCAGTCCATACATACTCAGGAAATGTGTTTAGCGTTCCAGAATTGAAGTTTGTGATGATGAAGTCATCAAATGAGAGGGCAAAGGCCAGCAAGGCAGCAGCGGCTATTCCAGGTGCAACTAGTGGGAATGTGACTCTACGAAAAGTCTCCCATTCATTGGCATAGAGATCGCGAGCTGCCTCCTCAAGTTTTGGATCAAGGCTTGCAACGCGCGCCTTTACTGTGACCACCACAAATGAAATACAGAACATAATGTGAGCAATTATTACTGGCACCAACCCTGCGCCAATTTGAATGTTAATAAACATGGAAAGTAGTGATGCGCCAAGGACCACCTCTGGTGTTGCCATTGGTAGAAAAATCAAGAGATTTGTCGTTGCACGTCCCCGGAAGTTATACCGTCCAAGGGCAAATGCAATCATGGTGCCAAGAATCGTGGAGGCAATCGTTGCTGTAATTCCAACCTTAAATGAGTTTCCTAAAGCTTCACAGATTCCGATTGGTTCACAAGGATTTAGCCAAGCCGAGAGGGTAAAGCCCTGCCAGACAATATTGCGCTTATCAGCATCATTAAATGAGAAAGCTACGGTATAGAGAATTGGCAGCAAGATATAGAAAATTGCAGCGGCTGCATAGATACGAATTAAATTCTTAGAGAGCCAATGCTTCATACCAGCTCATCCGTTCCGGCTCGCCTAATATAGATAACAACTAATACCAGAATGCTTGCCATCAATACAAAAGATAGCGAGGCGGCAGTTGGATAATCCACCACCCGAAAGAATCTAGAGTTAATTACATTTCCAATCATAAAGTTGTCTGGACTTCCCAAGAGCTGGGCATTTATATAATCACCAGATGCTGGGATAAATGTGAGCAGCGTTCCAGCAACGACTCCTGGCATGGAGAGCGGTAGGGTCACCTTGCGAAATGTTGTTGCGCTATTTGCATATAAATCTCCGGAAGCTTCAAGTAATCGATAATCGATGCGATCAAGTGAGGCATAAATCGGAAGAGTCATAAAGGGAAGGAAGTTATAGGTAAGTCCCATAATCACAGAGAAAGCGGTAGCTGTAATGGTGGCATCTGCTGGCAAAATCCTTAAGAACTGCAATACCGAGACCACCGGACCTTCTGCTCCAAGAATCTGCTTCCAGGCCAGGGTGCGCAGGAGAAATGAGGTGAAAAATGGCGCAATTACCATAACGAGCATGAAGTTCTTCCATACTCCGCTTCTAAATGCAATTGCATAAGCAAGTGGATAAGAAATTGCTAGAGCCAGCACAGTAGCGCAGAGAGCATAGAAAAATGAGCGGAAGAATTGTTCTTGATTAGCGTTAAAGGCATCTATGAAATTTGCAAACCTAAATGTCTGGACAAATTCACCAGTTTCAAAGGATGGAGCCGGCGTCTTGGTAGAGGTCTCAGCTAAATTCAATAGCGGAAAGGCAAAGAAAATTAGAAGCCAGACAAGTCCTGGAGCAAGTAATAAATAGGCGGTGCGATGAGATTTCTTAGCAGGAGCAAAGACTTTTTCACTGCTGCTGGTATGGGCAATAGACATCTTTAGCTACTTATTCTGCGTCACCGTCGAGAGCGAAGGTGAACTGCGGCTCCCATGAGAGAGTTACGGCATCGCCTTTCTCAAGATCAGGTGCGCCGCCATCGTTTTGTTCAAAGACCATTAACTCTTGCTTCCAGGGCATCTCAACTAAATATTGCGTGCTTACCCCAAAAAATGAGATATCGGTAATTACTCCACCTGTTAGGAAATTGCCGGAGAGTTTCTCATCTGCGGTATGAAGTCTGAACTTCTCTGGTCTAATGCCAAGTTTTAGCGAACTGCCCTTTGCATTGTTTCTAGATTTTGGTAGTGCAACCTTACTTCCCTTCAAGTTGACAACTAAGTTCTCGCCATCACTTGCCTCAACCTCGCCATCAATAAAATTAGATTGGCCAAGGAAGTTAGCGACAAAGACAGTCCTTGGGTTCTCATATAGATCTGCAGGCGAGCCCATCTGCTCGATTCTTCCGTTATTCATAACCGCAATCGTGTCTGCCATTGTCATGGCCTCTTCCTGATCATGGGTAACATGAACAAAGGTGATGCCAACTTCGGTCTGAATCCACTTCAATTCAATCTGCATCTGGCGACGAAGCTTTAGATCTAGCGCTCCTAGCGGCTCATCGAGTAGTAAGAGCGCAGGGCGATTAACTACTGCCCTTGCAAGTGCAATACGTTGCTGTTGACCACCGGAGAGTTGACCTGGTTTTCTATTCTTTAGATGTGCAAGTTCGACAAGGTTCAAAACTTTCTCAACTGCTTCATTAACATCTTTTATCCCTCTTCGCCGCAGGCCGAAGGCAACATTTTCAAAGATAGTTAGGTGAGGAAACAAGGCATAATTTTGAAAGACTGTATTGACTGGCCTTTCATGAGCTTTGGCTTCGGTGATATCAGTATCACCAATTAAAATCTTGCCCGAGCTAGGTTCCTCTAGCCCTGCAATCATCCGAAGCGTTGTGGTCTTGCCGCATCCCGAGGGGCCAAGTAGGGCAAAGAATGAACCCTTCGGAATTACTAGCGAGAGATCATCGACTGCAACGAAATCACCAAAAGTTTTGCTGACCCGATCTAGTCTGAGATCACCCTCTACTTTCTTCTTCTCGCTCACTTATCGACTTAGTCTATGCACCGATAGCTTCTTGGAAAGCAGCTGAGAAGTTAAACTCTTCTTCAGCGCTCAAGCCGCGAAATACTTGCACCTTAGAGAGAGTCTCATCATTTGGGAAGATAAATGGGCTACTAGCTAGCTCTGGATCAATCTTCTCCATCTCTGTTTGAGCTCCTTTTACAGGGCAGATGTAGTTAACCCATGCCGCAACTTCAGCAGCGATCGCAGGATCGTAGTAGTGATTTATCAACTTCTCAGAATTCGATTTATTCGCTGAGGTTGAAGGAATAAGCACGTTATCACTCCACAGAGTTCCGCCCGATTCAGGAATTGCAAAACCGTAGTTCTGACCAGAAAGATTCTCAGAGAACATATCACCGCTCCAGCCAATAACTGCAATGGCATCGCCATTAGCCATATCCTCTAGATAATCATTCCCTTTGACTTGGCGGATAAATCCATCAGAGATCATCTTCTTAAGGAAATCAATGGCTGTCATAAACTCATCTTCAGTAAATGGCTGAGAAATATCAACGCCCTGATATTGCAGGATGATTCCCATCGTATCTCTCATCTCAGAGAGAACTTCTACCCGACCCTTATATTTAGCGCTGAAGAGTTGATCAACAGAGACGATGTCTTCCTTAATAACATTTTTATTCCAGCCAAATCCAGCAAAGCCTGATTGCCAAGTCATTGAGTAATTTCTTCCAGGATCAAAACTTACATTTGCCAGAGTATCTAGGATATTTACCTTATTTGGAATATTTGATGCATCAAACTCTTGGGCATAACCCAGGCGAATCCAGCGAGCAGCCATCCAGTCAGTTGGGGTGACAATGTCATAACCAATGTCATTGCCTGCCTTTAAATTCTCTTGTACTTTCCCATAGAACTCATCATTGTCGTTGTAATCAACCAGGTAATCGACATCAATTCCCGTGGATTGAGTAAAAGCATTTAGCGTGGGATAAGTTTTCTTACCATCAACCTTTTTCTGATCAAGATAGCCAGTCCAATTACCCCAACGAACTGTTCCACCAACATCCTCTGGTGAGGTTACAGTTTCAGTATCAGAATCACTTGAGCAAGAGGCGAGAAATGTTGCAGCTCCAATTGCTCCTGCGCCAACTAGTAGTGAGCGGCGAGTGACTTGGGCGCGGATGATAGAGCGCGCCTCTGGTGATAATTTATCTAGATCTTTTCTCATCTCTTCACTTTCTCTAGTTGGGTTTGCTTCTAATTCGGGGGAAATCTATCAGGCGTTGAGATTTGTCATCACGTGTTTGATGCGCGTGTATTCCTCAAATCCATAGCCTGAGAGGTCTTTGCCATGTCCGGAATGTTTAAATCCGCCATGAGGCATCTCAGCAACCATTGGGATATGAGTGTTGATCCAGACGCAACCGAAATCAAAGGCCTTGGCCATTCTCATCGCACGGCCATGATCTTTCGTCCAAACACTTGAAGCAAGTCCATATTTCACGCCATTGGCATAACGAACTGCCTCTGCTTCATCAGTAAATTTTTGCACTGTGATAACTGGTGCAAAGATTTCACTCTGAATCATTTCATCATCTTGTCTTAAATCAGCAACAACAGTTGGATTCCAGAAATATCCTGGGCGATCAATAGCGCTTCCACCAGCTGTGATTCTGGCGTGTGCTGGTGCGCGATCTATAAAGCCCTTAACTCTTGCTAGCTGGCTAGCGTTATTAACTGGTCCTACCAAGACATCTTCATCTGGCATACCTACTTTAATAACGTTTTTAGCCTGCTCACTTAGCAGCGCTACTACATCTTCATAGGCACTTGCCTCAACTAGAACTCTCGTTGCTGCAGTGCAATCTTGTCCAGCATTGAAATATCCAGCAACGGCAATCCACTCACAAGCTGCCTCAATATTTGCATCATCAAAGATAACAACTGGAGCCTTGCCGCCAAGTTCTAGATGGATTCGCTTTAGATCTTTAGCTGCGCTACTTGCAACTTCCATACCCGCTTTAACCGAGCCGGTTATAGAGACAAATTGCGGAATCTCATGTTCTACTAAGTGTCTTCCAGTCTCTCGATCTCCAACTACAACATTTATTACACCCTCAGGGAGAAACTCTTGCATAAGCTCTGCCATCCATAGCGTTGAAACTGGGGTGGTATCACTTGGTTTTAGAACAACAGTATTTCCAGCAGCAATTGCTGGGGCCCACTTCCATACCGCCATCATCATTGGATAATTCCATGGCGTAACTTGCGCGCAAACGCCAATTGGCTCACGGCGAATAAAAGATGTGTGTCCTTTGGAATATTCAGCAGC
>Ga0315909_10006511_pt1 | contig 13176 bp, 23 predicted proteins | sample LakEriMetagenome_11_FD_203527 | JGI IMG/M metagenome (GOLD analysis project Ga0315909, IMG submission 203527) | Freshwater fungal communities from buoy surface, Lake Erie, Ohio, United States - Buoy 2 MA125 | ecosystem: Environmental > Aquatic > Freshwater > Lake | place: USA: Lake Erie, Ohio...
CAATCCGCGCTTCCCGCATTTGGCTGCAAAAATTTTATATTTCGGTTTACTAATATTTCCGTTCCATTACCGCTGAATGACCCGCCTGCTACGCTTGCCGGGTTTACACCCAAGGCAATGTCGCGGTCCGATAGGCCGAGCCTCAAGGCAGAATAATTGCCATATCCAAACTCAGCCCATTTTAGCATATCTCCCTGTGTTGACGATGTAAGTGCGTGAGACGTGTATACTGTCACTGAACCGAGCTTTATTGCCCCTCCCGCCCGCAGCAGTTCCGACCCAGTCGGGTCCGTCCCGATTACCAGGCTGCCCATCTGAAACGCCTGTGACGTTCCGAGCCATAGCGGGTTTATTTTTGCCGACCCGTCCGCTATCGGCACCCGCCCTGCTCCTGGGGTTACTGATGCGGCAGTCATGCTGCCTCTACGTATTGTGGGGTATCCACGTCTATATCTATGACCACAGTTCCGTTGTCGATGTCAACTACGACACGTCGCAAATCTGGATATTGCCTGTGATCATCACTCCCCAGGCCCAGTAGACCTCCGTGCTGGTGTTCGTGCGACGTTTCCGCGAACCGGGCCACGGCCCGCATCATGGTCAGGTACTGCGGATGATCGTCTTGATCGAGACCCACCAGCCCCGAGTGCTCCAGCTCCTCAGGCGTCCAGCCGGCCAAGGCCTGCGCGATCAGCTCAGCCATGGCGACGATCAAACCGGGATGAGGATCCGCCTCGGTCCTGTGCTCTGCGATAACACGAGATAGCGGTCCCGGCATCCCCCCAGGCTACGCATCCTCCTTTCGCTTGGCAATGTCCTTTGATGACCCTTTATGTCCCTTTATGGCCCCGATCACGTCCAGATAGGCCACCCGATGCACCCGACTGCCCGGCAGTTGGTAGCTGGGCAGCGTCCCCTTTGCGATCCACTTGCGTACCGTTTTGGCAGACACGTCCAGCATTTCCGCCACGCTCTTGGCGTCCAGGAATCGTTCTGTTTTGTCGATCATCGGCATGCCTTCCGCAAGATCCGGCCGTCGCCAGGCGTGTTTGGTTTTATGTCAAAAACCGGTTTATTATTTGGCATGCCTTCAATCGCATCCAGTGCATCCAGCATGACATGATCCATTTTCTGCGCTTCTCGTATCGTCTTCACCCCCATGGCCACGATTCTTTCGGCCAGCGTCCTTCGACTCAATTTGGTAACGTTTTTATTTTCTATGATGCGTTTCTCCCCTGTTGCCAACGCCCCATCCTTTTTATTTAGCAATCTCATATACATTCTTTTCAGGGATTCATGTTCATTATTCAGCATGATCAGTTGTTGTTTCAGGCTTTGGTTTTCGAGTCTAGACCCGTCCAGCATGCAATGGATTTCCTGGTTGCTGAAGTCGCTCATCTGCCCCTCCACATCAGTTTTGGTCCTGCATCCACGGTGATGGTCTTCGGCCTGGGCCGATCCGCTGCCGACCGTGGCGTCAGTTCCGGCGGTTGCGTCGGCCGCTCATTGCTCGACATGATCCGGTCGAACTCCCGAAATAGCACCCCACCGGCATCCACCAGGTCATCCGGTTTCCCATCTTCCCCGGTGAAGATCATCATCTGATCCCGCAAATCCGGCCAAAAGGAGGCTCCTTTGGGCACCCACACCAGTCCCTGGTTCACGGCTGCCGCGAAGGCCAGATTCTTGGCTACCTTGTCGTGCATGTGGCTTACCAGCGACCAGCACGCCAGCTCACCGCTCTCGCTGTACCACTGCCGCACCAGGGGATCCACGGCCAGTCCGGCCGGCCCACCCTCGCAGCAGATCCGCCACACGTTGGGATAGGCCTGCCGAGCCTTGATGATCTTCATGGCCACCACGTCTACCATCCATCGGCCATGCTCCAGCCCGATCAGCCAGTACTGACCGTTGGCGGCCCTGCCGCCGGTAAGTCCCGCAGACTCATCGTTGCGCGTGTTCTCTGTGAAGGCCGTATCCCAGCCCTGGATCAGGTAGTCCAGCGGCGGTTGCACCTTCCCGAAGTTGATTTTATCCACGTCGAAAATGCCGCCGGTCGGCTGCACGTCCCAGTTGCCCTTCAGCCACGCCTCGACCAGCCACGCCGGCCCAGCCCCGGCCAGCCGCTTTCGATACTCCGGCGTGTTTAGGTACTTGTTGTCCTCCAGGAATGACGGAATGAAAACCCGCTCGATCCCATGGGCATCGACATTGACCGTGCCTGGATCCGCGGGGGTGATGTACCTGGCCTTGATCCAGGCATGCCCCGCACCGCCGGGATTGCAGCTCAGGCGGAAAAACACCGGGATCCCGGCCGCCGACCGGAGCGCACCATTCAGCAGGTCGATCACGTCCGGCTTGGCATAGTTGCCGGCCTCATCTACCCCGATCCAGGTATATCCATGCCCCTGGTATTGCTCGGCATCCTTCGTCGTTTCCAGGTAGCGCAGCCGAATCAGCGCCCCGGACGGGAAGTGCCAGGTCTTTTCCTGGACATTTTCCCACGCCCCCAGCCTGGTGAACAACTGCCTGCACCGCTCGATGATCTCGGCAAGCTGCGGTAGGGTCTTGCGCACCAGCAGCCCCCTGCACGCTTCCCCGTACTGCCGCTCATGGGCAATCCAGTCCCCGATCAGGGCATCCGTCTTCCCGCCCCCGCGTGCTCCCCCAAAAGCAACGTCCCCGATGGGGCATGACAGCAAGATGGCCTGACGAGGGAGCGGGGTCCAGACGGGCATTTTTTTTCAATTCATTTTCGGGTCATATGTCATCATGTACTCTCTCAAGACATGCAGCGCCTCTAAAGATGCCTTCACGGCGCCCTCATCTGGCGCCATTTTTTCTAATGCTGTTATTTCTATAACCAACATATTAATATGTTCTTCCGTTGGTGGCCATTCCAACATCATAAATCCGGCGATTGCTCTTGCCATTTTGTGTACCATGTCGTTGCTCATTTGGGATTCTCTTTCTCTTTCTCTTTTTTAGGTTCTTCCTCTTTCTTCCCCCACAGCTTGTCCCACTCCTCGCGGGTGAGCTTTGCCGGCACCACGACCTCGACCCTGGCCGTCACCTCACCCTCGACTCCGACCTTCCCGGAGTGTTTCATCTTCACCTGCTCGACCTTCCACCCCATGGTTTCCGACAGGGCCTTGAAGGCATTGACCCTGGACGCATCCGAGAACGGCCGGACAGACGGACCCTCCGGCCCATCCACCACCGTCTTTTCCTCTCCCAGGACCACCCTCGTCAGCCACTCCTTCCCCCGCACCAGGGACAGGATCTTGGCTTCCCTGTCCTCGATCTCCTGGCGCATGGCCTTGATTGCCTCGCGTATCCTCGATTTTTTCAGGTTTGCCCTGGCGATTCTGGCGAGGGTATCATCTTTCCCTGAGTATCCTGCCTCTTTTGCTGCTTGTGTACCATTTCCGCACCTGACATACGCAGTCACAAAGGCGTCTTCTCGTTTGCTGAGATACCGTCTTGTCTTGGGCATTATTCCTCCTTCCCCGCGTACAGCAGTCGCAGGATGAGTATCCTAAGGGCTTTCTTATCCTTCGTATTACAGTATTTACTCCATTGACGGTACAGCATCACGTCGATTTTCAAAATTTCCTCCAGTCGCTTTTTCCATTCGTCTTGCCCCAGCTCACTTTGTGCGATGGATGCGGCGATCACTCCCGCCTCGATCCGCCAGTCCGGCAGGGCCATCATCCGTCGTTTGGCTCTTGTCGCACTTTGCACCCGGACTTTTTTCATGATTTTGGCCGCCAGTCGATCCATTGCCGCAACTGTTCCTGTTTTCCCGACCGCGTATCCGGCCTCCCTGACTGCCACCCGTAGGTTACCCCATCGATTGTAGGCCTTTACGAATCGCTTCTCCCGTCTGCTCAATCTGTCGCTCATTGTGTCCCCTTCGTAAAACAAGGCGTTTTTATGAAAATCAATCCGCGCGCATTATTAGTCCCTTGTCCGGACTTTTTTAGTCACGCTCTCCAAACGACTTGTGGCTTTGGGGTCGTTTTTTGGTCTTTGTTATCGGTCACACACATGGATGGGTTGGGTGACATAACTGCGAGTTGTACGACATTCGCGTTTTCCCGCGTCGGGATCGCCGGCAGCTTCAACTCCCGCACCACATAGCACCGCAGCGTCGTCTCCATGTTCGTGTGACCACAATGCCGCCGCAGCGCATCTAGATCCGCCCCAACCTCCATGGACAGCGTGACGAAGCTCCGACGCAAGTCATGGCTGGCCAATTCCTTGCGGCCAACCGCGGTAAGGGCTTCCTTGGCCCACCGCTGCACCGACCGGGCCGTCACCCCGTTCCCCAGCATCCGCTGGGATCCGCGCTTCCCACGCGCCTTCCTGGCCTCGGCCCAGGCCTCGATCAGATCCGGGTGCTTGATCTCCACCCGGCGCGTCTTCCCGCCCTTGCCCTTTCGCACCCGCAGCCAATGCCGGCCATCGTGGTCCCGCATCCAATCTGCAGGCCGCATGTCAGCGATCTCGGCCGACCGCATCCCGCCCAGCAAACCCAGCAATGGGGCCAGACCACGCACCCCGCCTCGTTTGCGGCACCAGGCCACCATGTCCGATGCCTCGGAAAGCGTCAGGGCCTCGCGCACGCCGTTGGCCCTGGTGATCGCCTCCTGGTCCACCGGGTATGCCCTGGCCAGCCGGCGGCTCCACCGCTGCCGTGGGATCAGGCACTCCTCATACAGCCAGGTGTCCCAACTCCGGATGATGCTCATCATCCAGCGGACGGTGCGCTGGCTGAACCGCCCGGCCAGCTCGTCCAGATAGGCCCCCATGTCCTTGGTGGTGTAGGCCAGGTGCGCCTCGATCGTGGTCCCGATCCGGGCATCCCACAGACGAAGCTGCCGGCGGTACTTGGACAGCGACGAGTCCTTCAGGCGCTTGTCGCGCTCGAAGGCCAAGCGCAGGTCGTCCAGGGTTTTCGGAGCTTCAGACATGCGACCCCCGTAGGAACTCATGGTTGATTTCTTCTCTTGACAAACCCAAGCGGCTTGGGATACTTCGCTCATCACCCCAGCGGGCCGCGTGCCCTAGGAGCCAGCCATGACACCAGCCACTATCGCCTCTCTTGAAAGCCGGGCCGAAGAAATTGGGAAGGCATCCGCAGAATATTATGCGGCATGGCCAGCTTCCCACGACCTGACCCAGCTCATAAACCGCGAGTGGCAAGAAAATGATCTTGATGCTCTGTGCGACGGACTCGGAGAGGATGACCGTGAAAATGTTTGTAATAAAAGTGGGAGTTATTTTGCGATTGCCGTTTGTTCTGCGCACAGTGTGATTGAAGATCAGGTTGATGATGTTGCAGAGTCCATCATCGAATCCGCCCGTATTTACAAGCATGGCCCCGCCGACCGCGACAGCGATGGTGACCTGTACGACACGGTGATGATCGAAATAGACTACATCGGTTGCTATGGTGACCTCAGCATCGTCACCAGGGATCGCATCGAGTCCGCCATCGCGGAACGGTTCGGCCTGGTCGATTGGCGCATGGACGGGATCGTCACGGAAACCGGTGAGTGCTGGACCTATTACCGCCCGGCCGGTGAGTGACCCATGGACCCCATCAAATCGTATCTGAGCACAATCGGTAAAAAAGGCGGCAAAAAAAAGTCCACCGTCAAGTCCGCTGCCGCCAAGGCCAACGGCAAGAAGGGTGGCCGTCCGAAAAAGAAAATAGTGATTCACGGTCCAACCTGACTCGGCCCAACAATTCGATGGACGGGAGCAGGCGACGCGCCTGCCCCGTCATCTTTGACGTTGGGCGACTTGATCAAATCCTTCGTCAAGATCACCATCTCATCAAAGCACCCCTGTTCCCGCGCCTCCGGTGGCACCAGGCTGAACAATTTCCCCACCAGCCGCACCAGCCGCAGGCGCAGGATGTACGGGCAGTGCCGTGACTTGCGGGTGGTGAAGACATTCAGGTGCAGGTGGTACACCACCTGCTGTTGCACGTCGCCTAGGCAGCGCATCAGATCCCGCCACCCGGCGAAGCTATCCGGGATCTGATCCAACGTCTCCGGAAGGTCTTCGCTCAGAGACAGACTATGCGCAGCCCCTACCATGAGCGCATGCATTGCCGCAGAGCAGTATGATTGCCACGCCACCGGCCCGCCCGGCCAGGACAGCCCCTGGCTGATCTGATACACCGCGATGGCGAATCGGACCTCCTGCGACCTGGGCACGATCTCGCTGTGCTGGTAGCACCAGCACCACCTGACCAGATGCTCACACGTCCTTGGCGTTTGCGGGATCATGCCGGCACCGTTTTCATAGCGATCTCCTGCAACCGATCCCGGACCTGCAACAGGGCCATTGGCGGGACTACCCCTTCCTCCACGCCATTCCGCAGCGGTTCGATCCACCGGCCGAAAATCTCGTCAGGGATCTCCATCGCCCGTATGTCGTCCAGTATCCCCTTCGCCATGGTCAACCGATCCTGTGCCGCCTGCTGCGCCTGCTCCCGGTACTCTGCTTCCCGTCGCTCGGCCTCCTGCTTGGCGATACTGTCTTTGGCCTCTGCCTCCCTGGCCAACTCTGCCCGCACGGCAGCAGCCTGGGCCTGCTCCTGGGCCACGGCGTCATCGGTCAACCGCTGCCGGATGGCTCTGACCCGCGTGTCGGACTCTCTGCCGCACCGCGCCCGATGCGCTTCGGTCCGCACCGCAGCCTGCACCGCTTGGAACCCCCAGGCCTCGACCAGTCCAAGCCACTCCGGCCTGTCCTGGTCCACAAACCTTGCACCATGCCGGCGCAATCTCTCCAGGATCTCCGTCTCGCTCTCCGGTGTCTTCCCCGCCTGACCATTTCCTGGGGGTGGGGGGGTGTTCCCCTCCTCCCCCTCCGGATCTGGATCCGGATCCGGATCGTCGGACAAAGCTTGTCCGGGGTCTGTCCGGGGTGTGTCCGGGGTGTGTCCGGGGTCTGTCCGGGGTTCGGTCGTCAATGTCCGGGGTTCGGTCGTCAATGTCCGTGGTGCCTCTGTCCGGGGTTCGGTCGTCAATGTCCGGGGTTCGGGCGTCAATGTCCGGGGTCCATCCTTCTCCGGACATTCTGTCCGACGCCGATTCTCGATGCTGGACCTGATTTCCGCCCGTCTCTTGCGCGTATCGTCGCTACACCGCAGCAGTTCATCCACCACCAGGAACAGCCGCTTGGTCCTTCCCGGCCGAGACTCCACCTCGATGGCCCTCCGCTCCACCAGACGATCCAGCGTCCGGCGCACGGTTCGTTCATCGCACCCGCAGCACTCGGCAATGTGCTGGGCCGATGGCCAGCAGCTCAACGCCTCGTCGGCGTAATCCGCCAGCAGCACCAGGATCAGCTTTTCAGCGATCGTCTGGCACGGGAAGTCCCAGGCCAGGGATAGGGCGCGTGTGCTCATCTCTCATATCCCATCTTTGCCGACTCATTCGGTAATGTGCGCAACTGCTCCATGGCATCACCGATCATCAGGCGGTAACTCATGGCCACTCCCTCATGATGGTTTTTATGATTTTCTCGTATTTCCTGGCCGTCTGCATGGCTGTAGACCGCCTGACCGACCAGCGACCAGCCCACACCAGCAGTCCGCTCACCAGGATCAGGGCCATCCATCTCGACGGCCCAATACCCTGGCACTCCTCGATGGTCTGAATGTCGATCACCGCAGCCCCTCCGGAAACGCCTGATGGATCATCCCATCCAGCACTGGAATGACTTCCGGCCTCTTGTGGCCTTCCTGGGCATACTGCTTGAAGAAGAACGGAACTCCGAAGGCATCGCACTGATCACGCAGCGACCGCACCCACTCCGGATCCATCGGTCTGGCATCCGGACCGCTCTCGCCCCCAGCGATGACCCAATCGATCGCGCTGTGCGGTATGCTGCCCAGATTCAGCTCCACCGGTCCCAAAAGCGGTTCAAGGGACAAGAACCTGCCACCGCACGGGATCTCCAGCAGTTCCCTGATCCGTACATTGGCTCGCTGCTGATCTTCCACGGACAGTCCCACCCACACATGTGCCAGGTCCATCAGCCCATACATGGCATTCACAATGGTTCTGGCGGCAAATGAACGCTTGCTTAACAATAGCCAGCGCAGGTTCCGGCACTTATTGATAACATGGAACAGTCGATATTTCCATTCGTCCTTGACTTCCTCATCGAAAACATCACACAGCGACCCGCAGAACACCCGCGGCCTGGTTCCGTCGCGCTCGGCCTTTCGATTCCACCGCTCCGGCAGATCCCAGGTGCTCCTGCACAGATGACGCGGAAACCCATATCCCCATCGCACCATCCCGCGCCGGTCATCGAACTCTCGCCGGGCATAGCAGTTCGCGCACCCCGGCGACACCGGCGTGCATCCGATCCACGGATTGAACGTGTGATCGCACCAGGGTATTTTGCTGTTCTCGCCCATATTGCGCTGGCAGGAATCGAACCTGCGACCTTCTGCCCATGAAGCAGCCGCGCTACCACTGCGCCACAGCGCCATCAAAGCCGGCCATGCTGGGTACGGTGCGGTCCTATTCGGAACGCTGCCACTAGTCCAGCATGACCGGCAAACTCGTCACATCCCGGCTTTGATCGCTTCCACCTTGCACGCCCCCATGGCCACCGGCAGCGCCGTTTCCTTGGCGATCTGCTCCACCACCTTGGCCAGGGCATCCTCAGCGATCACATCCAGATGCAGGGCCTTGTAGTGCATCTTCAGCTTGCCGCCGTCGATCCGATAGCGCAGCCGGCAGTCCACCGGATACCGTGCGCACCCCACGAAGGGCCGGATCCCGATCTGGAACTGCGCCGGGATCTCCTGATTCGACCCCTGCACCCGCCCCTCCACCTGCTGATCCCAGGCCAGGGTTAAAGACCCATTGGCCTGATTGATCGCGCTCCTGAGCGTACAGTTCTGGTTGGCCTGCAACCCGGTTGCCACCTGCAACATCGTCACCGGATCCGGAGTCACGATGTCCCGGGCCTGATCCTCGATGAACTCCGCGAACTCCACCTGCCCCATCGGCTTCTCGTTCTTCGCCAGCCACGCCATCCATTCCGGAGAGCTTTGCAGGTGGAGTCTGGCGATATGATCTCCGTACCGAGCGGTGGATGGGGTGGGGTTGTCGGTAGGATCATCCAACAAAGGGGGACGATGGAAATCAATGATGGCCTGGAACTCGCCCTTTTCATTGTACCACACCCGAGTCCCCTGGTCCTGCCAGCTTTCCAGATACGCGATGAACTGATCCGGCTCATAGAACATCACATCCGCGGTCAAAAACCGCGGCCCATCCGGCAGTTTTTCCGGCACCAGCGGCACCAGCTTGCACTCCTGGTGCATGGCCACGCTGGGCTTGAAGCCGAACTGGTGGATCTCCTGCGTCTGCTGACGCCCCGCCTGGATGGCGGTATGGATGTTGTCGTGCATGGTTGTTGCTCTTTCGTTCAAGCGGTGGATCCGTCAGCCCTTGATCGGCTGCGGCTTGGGAGCCTCGGCCAACGGGGCCGGAGCCGGTGCCGGCTGAACCGCCGGCTGGGTGGTTTCGCGCATGCCGATCACCTGCGGGGCCTCGGACTTGCCGCCGCCCAACAGGAAGGTCGTCTGGTCCATCAGCTCCTTGTTGGGGCCGACATGGAACTGGCTGGCAGGGGCCGGCAGCCTCGGCAAGGCGGTGGTGATGTCGGCCCGCATCTCCACGCACCCCAGCTCCTCGCGGGGCTGGATGGTGATGGTCAGCTTCAGCTTGGCCTTCTTGCCGGTCTGCCCGGCGGCGTCCAAGCAGGCCTCGATGGCCCGGGCAAAGTCGGCATCAGCGGAACCGCTTCCGATCTTGCCCAGCACCTCGCTGGCCAGGTTGGCGGAATTGAACTTGCTCATCGGTCGCTCCTCGCGCTTTCGCGCTCATGGGGTGAGGGTGTTGATGGGTGCCCCGTTCCACGGGACCACGGCCCTGGCTACCGACCAGGGCACCGGCCTGTTCCACAGGCTTGTCCCCGCTCAGGGCCGGGGCCACCCGGCATGGATCACTTCTTGATGGCCTTCTCGGCTTCTTCCGGGAACCACGCGAGCAGCAGGTGCTTGCAGCACGCATCCTTCAGGTGGACCATCCCGTTGGTGATATGCTGACCGGGAGCGGTCTGCCGCAGGATACGCATGGCGCGTCGGGTGGTGCGCCAACGGCGCAAGGCGGCGATGAATCGTCGCATCGTGTTCTCCTATCCCGCCGTGTTCTGACGGCAGGCAAACAGGATCAGGGGCAGGATCACCACCAGGTTGACGGCCACGGCCCAAGCCAGGCCTTTCAACAGCAACCGATCCCTGCGTTCCTGAACGCGCAGGCGCAGTTTCCTGGCCAGAATCAGCGTCTGGATCTCGCGGTCGGTCATCGCGCACCCCCGTGACGTTTGTGCAGGCTGATCCACGACCGCGCCCAGCGGGTGTCCTCGCGGGCCTCCTGCTCGGCCCGCAACCTGAACACCGGGCACCGCCGCACCTGTGCAGCATGCTGCCGGATGCAGCGTCCACGCCCGTTCAGCGCCCCATTGGTCAACGGCAGGCGTTCGCTCATGGCCGCCCCCGCATCTGGCCGGTCGTATCGCCCACCACGATCCAGAAGTAGATCAACCCCTGAAGGCAGTCCATAGCGTTGCGCGCCTGAATCGCCACTCGCATCGAAGCCGCCAGCTCCGGCTCCTGCTGCTCCACCGCCGGAAGCAACTCGTTGATCTGCGGCAGGATGTCGGTCTGAGCCTGCTCCCACAGCTTTTCAGCCTCGCGGGCCTGATCGTCCCGGACCGCCACCCGGCTGGCCCGTTCCAGATCCAGAAGCGCGGCGGGTCTGGCCGTGATCACAGCCGACCCTTCCGTGCCCTGCGCTCCGGCAGCTCCGGAGCCATCAGGTTCTCGACCGGCTTCGACAGCCCCAGGATGGTGTAGAGCCGGATCCGGTGCTGGATCTGCTTCGGCTGCCTTTGTTCCTTGAGCCAGGTGTTGACGGTCAGGGGGTTCACCCCCACCCGCCGGGCCAGTTCGGCCACCGTGAACCGGTTGGCGATGGCGCTGACCATCGCCGTGTGGACCTCGGAATTGGGCTTGTCGAAAGGCATCGCTCGCTCCGTGGGATGGACCTATAACACAGAAAACTGTGCTGTCCACAGAAAACTGTGATGTTCCCAAAAAAGCTGTGACGCTCCACTTTTATGCGGTATATTCACAACATGCGCTTAGGTGAGTATGTACGTAGCCGCAGAGCCTATCTCGGACTTAAACAGTCTGAACTAGCAGAGCGTGTTTCTCGCCATGCCAATTTAATTGGACAAATCGAAAAAAATCTGGTGAAAATCAACCTAGCCGACTTCGACGCCTGGGTCCGCGCGCTGGAGCTTCCTGACACCGAACGCGACAACTTCTATGCGCTTTGCTACCACGCCAAGCGCCCCGACCAGCCGATCCCATCCACCCCGTCGCCGCTCAACCAGCCGGTTTCCCCGCCGGCCCTACCCGCCTCCCTGGCCGCCTGCATCCGCCAGACCCGTGCCCTGGTCCTGAAGGCGCACCTGACCGTAGCCTACACCTACGGGGTCATCCCCGGTGGTGCCCCGGAACTGATCCGCCGGGCCGGCATCACCCCGGCCCAATACAACGCCTGGGTCCAGGGCCGTGAAGGCCAGGATCCGGTCGCCCTGGACAAGATGGCCGCGGTCCTCAAGACCTCCATCGCCTTCCTCCTGGAAAGCGACGGCCCCCTGCCCGAATGGTACCGGATCCCGCCCCTCATCGCCGACGAAACCGGCTCCCCGCTCCAGCCTATTGATGCCGTTTATGCGGATCTACGCCAGAACTGTGGAACTCCGCATACGGATCATGGCCACACGCCCGCAACGCCTCCCGTACCAGCGCCAGCCCCAGCACCGGACGCTGCTCCAACACCTGAGTCCTCCGTTCAATCTGTCTCAGGACCAACTCACCCATCCACCGAGCCAGCCGTGGCCGCCGTGAAAGCGCAATCTCCTCACGCATCCAACGCAACGTGCGCTCATCCAGCAAGGCACCGGAAGCGCGGACCTCAGACATGACGGGGACCAGCATGGGATCCTCCTTCTCCACCAGTTGTCCTATCGCACCAGGGTCGTTTCGCAAGAAACACGCTCGCAATCATATTCTTTTCACAAAAGGGAAATGTTGATGCTTGTTCTGGCCATCGTTCTTTGCTTGGTTTTTGGACTGGCTATCAGCCCGCTGGTCCTTTCAGTCATAACGATGCCTTTCCTGGTGATGTTCAGACGCATGAATTGTTTGCATCTTGCCAAGTATATGCTCATGGTTTCCAGCTTTTCCATGATGCTGCTGGATCTGGCGGTGTGCTATCTTATCCACCACTGGCTTAACGTGCATTTCGGTTGGGTTTCCCTGACGATCATCGGACTGGTATTGTTTTTTGGCGAAATGTCACGGCTTGGTCGCTGCCCCGAGGATGATCCCAGGTTTTCCATGGTCCAAGTGCAGACTTCGGCTGCCATCTTCGGCCTTTTTGTCGGCATTATCAGTCTGATCTCTTGGTGACGTATGCCCTGGCTCAACCAACACGGCCCCGGCTGGCGCATCCGCGACCGCAAAGACGGCAAGATCGTCACCCTCTCCCCAACCCTACCCTTGGCGGAAGCCCGCCGTTGGCTGGCGGCTCACGTCACCGGCGACACCCACCTGACCACGCTCCTGGATACCTGGTCGGCCTCGATCCACCACAGTCCCCACGCCAAGGAGTCCTCCTTCCGCCTCGCCGCGGTCTTCCTTCGCCACCAGTGGACCCACCTGGCCGACCTGACCCCGGCTGCCATTACCGCCTGGCAGTCCTCCGACCGCTTCTGTCGCCGCGACCTTCAGGTCCTCCTGACCATCCTCCGCTGGACGCACCGGGTCCACGGCCACGCCGTCCCTGACGCCCTCCTGGAATGGCGGCTGCCGCGCCAGGCCCCACGGCCAGCGGCCCCGCTCTTGACCGATGCCCAGGTCCAACAGATCCGCCTGGCCGCAGCCAGCTACGGCCCCCGGACAGAAGCCCTGATCGACTACCTCTTGACCTACGGTGCCCGCCCCGTCACCGCCTGTCGTCTCAAGATCACCGACCTCCGGCACGACGATGACGGCTG
>Ga0315909_10006514_pt1 | contig 13173 bp, 12 predicted proteins | sample LakEriMetagenome_11_FD_203527 | JGI IMG/M metagenome (GOLD analysis project Ga0315909, IMG submission 203527) | Freshwater fungal communities from buoy surface, Lake Erie, Ohio, United States - Buoy 2 MA125 | ecosystem: Environmental > Aquatic > Freshwater > Lake | place: USA: Lake Erie, Ohio...
CTCGCCACCACCCGTGCTGCGACCGGAGATCCCGTGGCTGATAACCGCGCGGCGCTCATGGTGCTGTCAGCCTATGTCGGGGGCCGCTCGCTGAAGACCCTCGCCCCCGAGGCGGCCGACTGGCCGGCTGCGCGGCGGGTGTCCGTGCGCCTGCATGGCCGGGTCGATCTGGCCAAGCATTTCATCAACTCGGCGGTGCTGGCCGCGACCGGTGGCGAGCTCATCTCCCAGGCCATCGGGCTCTCCAAGGAGCTCGACGATTCGCGCGGGGGCAGCGGCTTCAGCTTCATCGATCTGCTCGCGGATGAGGCCGGCACGCGCCTCGGCAAACGTGTCACCGAATCCCGCGTGATGGCGCGTGAGCTCCAGCAGCGGGCGGCCGCCAGCACGCGCGAAGCGGACTGGATGCCGACGCCGGACGGGCTTCAGGAGTCGATGACGGAAGCGGAATTCACGCAGCGCTATGGCGGCGTGGGTGGGGCGGGGTACGAAAAGGTGCTGGCAGACATCGAGGCCCGCATCGACGCGGCACCACTTTACCGCTGAGCGGGGAAGTCCGCCCTACCGCAAGGGCAGGGCGGACGAATCACACGCGAATCACTTCAGCGCGACGATCTTGTCCAGCACCGGGTAGAGATAGCGGTTGAACACTTCCGGATTTTCGCTCATCGGGAAGTGGCCGATTTCTTCCATGATGATGCACTCGGAGTTCTTGTGCTTCTTCGCGGTCTCTTCGGTCATTTCCGGGGTACAGGCGAAGTCGTAGACGCCGGTCATGTAGTACACCGGCACCTTGCCCGAGAGCTTCTCCGTCTGCCCGCGGAAGTCGTGGTCGTAGCTGTAGAAGTAGAGATCCCCCTTGAAGATCCCCGGACCACCCTGGGAGTAGTACCACCAGGTTTCCCAGCGATACTTGTCCGGGCTCTGCGGGGCCATCAGGCCGAACACGGAAGTCGCGCAGACTTCGCCGCCATGGATGTGCGCATGGCGCAACCAGTCAAGGTGCCAGCCCGGCGACCATTCACAGGCTTCCACGGCAATGAGTGCTTTCACATCATTCTCGTGGTCGCGCGCCAGGTGCATGCAGATGTTGCCACCCATGGAGCTGCCCATGATCACGGGCTTGTCAAGGCCAAGTGCCTTGCAGAACGCCATGATGATGCCCGAGAAATACTTCGCGGTGAGCTTGTATTCCTCGTTTTCCTTGTACCAGTCGTAAGGCGGGATGGACTTGCCGTGCCGCGGCAGGTCGATGGCGATGACGCGAAAATTCTTGCCGATGCGCTCATCGCACAGCTGATGGCGCCACTCGCGGCCATCCGTGCCTGCAGTGTGCAGGCAGACCATCGGGATCCCGTTGGGGTTGCCCGCTTCCTCGAAATACATGCGGTACTCGGTGCCTTCATAGGGCACCCAGATGTACTTGCCGACAATAGGTTCTATTTTTGCCACGTTGATTCTCCGGTTATGCCAGCAAGGCGGCTCAGATTTCGCGCATGCGATCGAAGGCCCAGAACATGGCCCGCATGTTCTGCCACAGGACCTTCTGGTCGCCTTCGATCTGCAAACGGCCGTGCAGAGGGTGCGCCATGGCCCAGATGTCGTTGTACATCGGGGGCGGCACTTTCTGGCAGAACTTCTCCCAGCTCGCGGCGGGCGCGCGCAGGGCGAGGTGGTAACAGGTCTCGGGACCGAGTGTGTCCGTGAAGCTCGCAACCTTGCCGTTGCGGAAGGACACGACGTAGTTCTTGTCGCCGAAGCCCAGCAGGATGTCGGTGGTGAGATGCTTGCCGATGTGGCTCATGGGACCACTGGCGTTCACCGCGTCCTGCCAGCGCTTCATCCAGGACTGATCGAACATGGGGTTCTCCCTTTTTCTAGGATGGGTCTGACGCGTGAGGCCCGGCATTGGACCGTAGGCTCTGCAACACTGTCAAGCAAGGTACGGTGGCGTATGGGATGGTGCAAAGCAGCGATTTTCCCCTGTGAAATGCGCTTCTGTGGCAGGTGCGCATTACCTTGCGTGACCCGCGCCAGAGGGTAAGAATACGGCCCGCCCGGGGCGCACCCGGATCTCCCGCAGAGCAAGAGGCCGCCATGACTTTCCTCTCCAAACCCGCCTTCCAGACGCGCTTCGTGAAGGCGCTCAATGCCAACGCGACCTTCGTGGAGCAGACCCGCTGGTTCGACGGCTCGGTCCTGCTGGAGGTGGATGATGACCGCCTCTGGCTCAAGATTTACCGGGGCAAGGTCATCGATTCCCTGCCCGGGGTTCCGCCTTTCGGCTACACCTTCAAATTCCGGGGCCCGGTCGCCTCATGGCAGGCGCTCATATCGGGCAAACGTCGCTGGGCCGACCTCACGTTTCCGGGCAAGCGTGACTTCTCGGACGATCCGAAGCTGAAGCGCGTGGGCGAGCTGTCGGTTGACATCGCCACCGAAGGCAATCTCATCGAGGCTGGCCGCCTCACCGAGGCGATGTTCGAACTCGCCTACACCCTCAAAGAAATCGCCGGCAAGCGCTGACGCCGGTTCAAGGGAAATCCACCCATGGCAACTCCAGAAGATATCCGCGGCCACTACGTCAAGGTCAACGGCACCCGTACGTTTTATGACGAGATCGGTGAGGGTCAGCCGATCGTGTGTGTGCACACGGCGGGTGCCAGTTCGCTGGAATACCAGTACATCCTGCCGCTCTTTGCCAAGGCCGGCTTCCATGCCTATGCGCTGGATCTGCCGGGTCACTCGCGTTCGTATCCGGTGAAATGGAAGCAGCATCGCAGCATCCACGAACACGCGGAATTCGTACACGCCTTTGTGCAAGCCCTCGGCCTGGTGAAGCCGGTCATCATCGGCTGCTCCATTGGCGGTGACATCACGTTGGACTATGCCGCCCACCACTGGCGCGACATGGCCGCAGGCGTGCCGATGGAAGGCTGCGCGCGTACGCCTACCTTCCCCTTGCCTACCGAACGCATGCTGCCGGCTTGGGCGCCGGGCTGGCAGGACCAGATGGAACGTGCGGCCATCGAATCACTCAATCGCAAGTGCTCGGCCGCCAAAATTGAAGAACTGCGCTGGCAGCACCGCAATGCCCAGGTATCGGCCGTAGGCGACCTCGAAGCTTGGGCCAAACATGATGTACGCGCCAAGCTGAAGAGCGTGGCCTGTCCGATGCTGGTGATCAGGGGTGAGGATGACTTCTGGGTGCCCCGCGAACTGGTCGAGGAAACCGGTCAGCTCCTGAAGAAGGGCGAGGTGATGCATCTGAAGAACATCGGCCACTACCCGATGTTCGAGGATCCAAAACTCATCTGCGATCTCGTCACGCGGTTCTGCCACAAGCACGGTGTGCTCTGAGGCATCACTTCAACCGGGTGGCCGTTCAGCCCATCGTCGGTTATCGCAAGGCGTTTGGATTATTCGCGGAGGAGATCACGTCACGCCTCAAGTAGGGCGTGCGGATCTGGAGGGGAGAGAACAGGCGGCCTGCGGGCCGCCTGTTTTTTGGGGAGTCCGGCTCAGCCCTTGCGCATGCCGTCGAGCTGGGTCGACCAGTTCTCGTAGGAGCGCAGTGGGATCCAGTTGACCTCCGGCACGATGTGCGCGTAGCCAAGTTTCCAGATGGGCAGGCTGTGCACGATGGCGTCCAGATCATCGCCACTGGAGACTTCCATCACGGCCACGACCTCGTACTTGCCGGCGACCTTCCAGATGTTCTTGATGGCACCTGCCTTCAGCGCCTGCAGCGCGGCAAGCGACTCCTGGTACCACACATCGAAGAATTCCCGGTTGCCGATGCCTTCCGGCTTGGCGAGTTTCGCCCACATCATGATTTCCACTGTATCTTCCTCCCGCTGTTGTTGAGATGAGATCTGGTTACGGACAGCGGGCATTTAACCATACGCCGGCGCATGGCCCAATGGCAGCACGGCCTGTCGGCGCCTGGTCCAACAGCGGATCAGCTACAATCGGGGCACCCCGATGGAATCGAATACGGAGAGACCCCGGACATGCATCCCGATGACTTGAAGGCCTGGCGGCGCGAGCATGTGCCGGTCTACAACGGCAACCGCCTCAAGCTTGGCATCTTCGGCACTAATTGCAGCAACGGCTGCACTATCACCCATGCGCCAACCACCTTCGAGCCCACCTACGAGCACAACGTCAAGATAGCGAAACTGGCGGATTCGCTGGGCTTCGAGCTCATGGTGCCGGTGGGACGCTGGAAGCATTTCGGCGGCACCACCCAGTTCAATGCCAACAACATGGAGGTCTATACCTGGGCGACGGCGCTGGCCTGCAATACGGAGCACTTGATGGTGTTCGCCACCTCCCACGTCCCGACCGTGCACCCCCTCCTGGCCGCCAAGCAGGCTGCCACCATCGACCAGATCTCGCGTGGGCGTTTCGGACTCAATGTGGTGTGCGGATGGTTCCGGCCGGAAATCGAGATGTTCGGTGTGACCCAGTTGCCGCACGAAGTCCGCTATGACATGGCGGCTGACTGGCTCACCTGCATCAAGCGGGCCTGGACCGAGCAGGACTTCGACCATCACGGTGAATACTTCACGATCAAGGGTGGTTTCCTCCTGCCGAAGCCCGTGCAGCAGCCGCATCCGGTGGTCATCAACGCCGGCAACTCGGAAGAGGGCCGGGAGTTCTCCGCGCGTCATGTGGATTTCAATTTCATCACCATCGCCACCGAGGAGCAGGCGGGGGGGCTCGTGCGTGACATCCAGCGCCGTGCGGCCGGGTATGGGCGCGAGGTGGGGGTGATGAGCTACGGCCTTGTGTGCTGTCGCGACACCGAAGAGGAAGCCTGGGCGCTCTACCGGAGCATCGTCGACCAGGGCGACTGGGACGCCACCCACAACATCATGGGCCTGCTCGGCATGGAGAGCAGCTCTTTCAACGAGCAGATCAAACAGTTCGGGGAGCGCTTCATTGCCGGCTGGGGAGGCTTCCCGCTGGTGGGCACCCCGGAGCAGGTGGTGGACAAGATGCTGGCGCTGGCTGATCTCGGTATCGAGGGTTTCATCCTCACGTGGCTCGACTACCATGAGGAACTCAAGTATTTCGGCGAACGCGTGCTGCCGCTGATGAAGCAGGCTGGTCTGCGCCGCTGAGGCGCAAGCGTTCAGGCATTCCAGGGACATCATCAAGAGGAAAAGACACATGGCTCGTCTTGCCAACAAGGTGGCGCTCATCACGGGCGCATTGGGTGGCCAGGGACAGGTTGCGGTACGTCGTTTTGTCGAGGAGGGCGCTCGCGTGCTTGCCAGCGACCTTGCTTCACAGCCCAACGGAGAGGTGGCCGCACTGGTTGCCGGCCGGCCGGGCGACGTGGTTTACGTGGGCGGAGATGTGCGCGACGAGCAGGTGCTGGATACTCTCGTGAAGACCGCGGTCGAACGCTTCGGTGGTATCGATATCCTCTTCAACAACCACGGCATGATGGTCGGCAAACCTTTCCTGGAAACCACCCTTGAAGAACTGGATGGCCTGCTCGCCGTCAATCTGCGGGCTCCCTTCCTGTTGAGCCAGAAGGTGGCGCGCGAAATGGTCAAGCGGGGCGGGGGATCGATCATCCACAACTCCTCCGTAGGCGGTATCGTCGGTTTTCCCACCATGGCGGCCTATGGCGCTTCCAAGGGCGGGCTCGCGCAGCTTGCGCGCAGCATGGCGACCGACCTTGCACCGCACGGCGTGCGCGTCAACGCCATCTGCCCGGGCGTGGTGAACACCGACATGCCGCGTCGCTACCTCAAGGATGTGGAAGACAAGGACGGCGCCTTCCGCCAGATGGCCGCCATGCATCTGATGAATCGCCTGGCCGAGCCGGGTGAGATAGTCGCGCTCGCCCTGTTTCTGGCTTCCGACGAGGCCTCTTACATGACCGGGGGAGTGATCCCCATCGACGGCGGGCTCACCGCAATCTGATTCAACGCATTCGACAGCTACGAGGACCCGTGCCATGGCCGCAGAGAAGATTTTCAGTCGCGAGGACGAGAGCCAGATCCTGGCTTCCATAGAATCCTGGCTGGAGAAGGAAGTCCGCCCCGTCACCAGGCAATACGAACAGGCGGACGAATATCCGCATGATCTGGTCGAACAGATGAAGGAGCTCGGTCTGTTTGGGCTCACCATACCCGAGGCCTACGGTGGCATGGGTTTGCCACCGACCACCTATGCGAAAATCGTCACGGCTATCGCCGAGGTGTTCATGAGCATCGGCGGCATCATCAATTCCCATCTGATGCTGGGCACGCTCATCCACCGTTTTGGCACAGAGGCCCAGAAGGACCATTTCTTGCCGAAGCTCGCAACCGGTGAACTGCGCGGCGCGCTGTGCCTCACCGAACCCGATGCCGGCACCGATCTGCAGGGAATCAAGACCCACGCAAAGCGTGACGGTGATCACTACGTGCTGAACGGCTCCAAGATGTGGATTACCAACGGCATGTACGGCAGCCTCTATGCTGTACTGACCAAGACCGACCTCCAGGCCAAGCCCGCCCACAAGGGCATGACGATGTTTCTCGCCGAACGCGGCCCGGGCTTCACCGTGGACCGCAAGTTGAAGAAGCTCGGTTACCGCTCAGTGGAGAGTGTGGGCTTGAGCTTCAATGATTTCCGTATCAGTGCCGACCGCGTACTGGGCGGCGAAGAAGGTCATGGGTTCCAGCATGCGGTGGGTGGGCTCGAGCTCGGGCGCATCAATATCGCCGCGCGCGGCGTCGGTATCGCCAATGCGGCACTCAAGGATTCCATCCGCTACTCCCAACAGCGCAAGACCTTCGGCAAGCCCATCTGTGAGCACCAGGCCATCCAGCTCAAGCTGGGTGAGATGGCAACCCGGGTGGAGGCCGCCCGCCTGCTGACCGACCAGGCGGCGAGCAAGTACGAGCGCGGGGAACGTTGCGACATGGAGGCCGGCATGGCCAAGCTGTTTGCCTCCGAATGCGCACTCTTCTGCTCCCAGGAGGCCATGCGTATTCACGGCGGCTATGGTTACTCCGCGGAGTTCGATATCGAACGCTATTACCGGGACGCCCCTCTCATGTGCATAGGCGAGGGCACCAACGAGATCCAGCGCATCGTGATCGCCAAGAGTCTGGTGAAGCGTTTCCCGATCTAGGATTGGCAGTCGGCCGGGGTCGGCCTTCGAAGGCTTCGCCGGAGGGAGTTTGGATAAATCCCTCCGGCGGAATGGTCGTTCAATGGAGCCGCGGCCGTGTCTGTGGCCGCGTACTCCGGGCCCTGCTTCAGAGCTGCAGGGACTTCACTTCCAGGAACTCCTCCAGCCCGAACTTGCCGGCTTCACGGCCGAGGCCCGACTGTTTGTAGCCACCGAAGGGGGCGAGCGGATTGTAGCGGCCACCATTGACTGAGATCTGGCCGGTACGAATCTGCTTCGCCACTTCGATACCGTGCTCCTTGGTGCCCGCCCAGACATTGCCGCCGAGACCGTAGATGGTGTCGTTGGCGATGCGCACCGCATCCGCCTCGTCCTCGAACGGAATGATGGTGAGCACCGGCCCAAAGATTTCCTCGCGCGCGATGGTCATCTCATTGTTCACATCGGCGAACACGGTCGGTTTGACGTAGAACCCCTTGTCGAGGCCTTCGGGTGTTTCCGGTCCACCGGTCACGAGGCGCGCCCCTTCCTCCACACCCTTGCGGATGTAGCCTCGAATACGATCCCGCTGCGCGGCGGAGATCACCGGGCCGAGCTTCACGTCGCCGTTGATCGGGTCGCCCACGGTGAAGCTCTCCGCAACTTTCTTCGCGAGCTGCACCACTTCCTCGTATTTCGACCTGGGCGCGAGCATGCGCGCCGGAGCAATGCAGGCCTGACCGGAATTCAGATAGCACTCGTTCACGCCAGCCTTCACGGCCTTTTCGAGATCCGCGTCTTCCAGGATCACGTGCGGGGATTTTCCGCCGAGTTCCAATGCCACGCGCTTGATGGTCTGAGCCGCGAGTTCGGCCACGCGACGCCCGGCGCGGGTGGAACCGGTGAAGGACACCATGTCCACCTCCGGATGCGAGGCGAGCACCTCACCGATGACCGGACCAAAGCCGGTGACCAGATTGAACACGCCTTTGGGTAGGCCGGCCTCGTGCAGCACTTCGGCCAGAATGAAGGCCGTGGTGGGTGCCACTTCGCTGGGCTTCAACACCACGGTGCAACCCGCGGCCAGTGCCGGCGCAACTTTCAGCATGATCTGGTTGATGGGGAAGTTCCAGGGCGTGATGGCGGCCACCACCCCGATGGCCTCACGCACCACCAGCGAGGTGCCGACGGTCTCTTCGAACTGGTAGGTCTTCAGCAGCTCGGCATAGGTGCGGGCCGCGCCGATGGGCAGCGAGGCTTGGATGGCTCCGGCCATCTTGATCGGCATGCCGACTTCCGTGGCGATGGCCAGCGCCACATCCTGCTTGCGGGCCTCCATGCCGGCGGCGATCTTCTCGAGAAATTCGACGCGGGTGGCGACCGGCGTCTTCGACCAGCTCTCGAAAGCGGCTCGGGCGGCGGCGACAGCGTCGTTGGCATCGGCGGCGATGCCCTCGGGAATGCGGGTGGCGACTTCCTCGGTGGACGCGCAGAGGGCGTCCATGGTGCCGGTGCCATGCGGGGCAACCCAGGCGCCGTTGATGTACAACTTGTCGTAGATCTTCATGCGTGCTCCAATTTCGAAGGTCTGGCGGGCGACGGAATGTGCCCGAAGCGCGGTAGTGTAGACCTTCGAATGCGGGGCGGCACAGCCGAGCCTGGCCCTGCCGAGGAATTCATCGTGTCCCTGCAACCCGCAATGTTTTTCCAAGGGCAGTTCCCATCCTCGCCTGCAGGCGGGCCCGTCAATCAGGTCTGCAATGGAGTGGCGACATGAAAAGAACAGCTTTTCAGCTCTGCCTCTCTCCGTTGCAGGCAACAGCCTCGCCCACCGCATATCACCCTCTGCACGCATGATCAGCACCCTCTGTCATCACGCCGAAGGCTTGCGGGCGCATCAAGGCTTCATCACTGCCAGCCATCTGCGGGATGCGCGATGGATCGATCTCCTCGAGCCAACGGAGGAGGAAGAGCTGCATGTGGAACACCTGCTGGGACTGGAACTGCCCAACAAGGACGAGTTGCGCGTGCTGGAAGAATCCAGTCGGCTGCATGAGCGTGATGGAGTCCTGTACTTGATCGCCCTGGTGGTGGTGAATTCGGAGTCGGAATATCCGCGCTCGGATCATCTCGCCTTTGTGCTGACCCGGGAGCGTCTGGTGACCGTCAGATATGCCAGCCCCAAGGCTTTGGCCCTGTTCGAGGAGCGGGCGCGACGCCAGCCGGTATTGGCGGCGAGCGGCGAAGACGTGTTGCTCGGGTTGGTGGAAACCCTGCTGGAGCGTATCGCACTGAATATCGACACGGTCGGTGGGGATCTGGACAGGCTGTCGCATGAAGTGCTGAATCCCGAGCCCGGACGCCGCAGACGGCGCCCGGATCACGGGGCGATGCTGCGCCGGCTGGAACTCAATCAGGTACTGCTCGCGAGGGCCCGTGCCTCGCTCTCAAGCCTTGCCCGCCTGCTCGGTTATGTCAGCCGTCCTGCACTCGGTTTTGAATTCAGTCGCGCCTTCCACAAGCGCTCGGGCGTACTGCTGCAGAATGTGCAGTCCCTCATCGATCACACGAATTTTCTGGCTGGCAACATCAACTTCGAGCTCTCAGCCATCCTCGGCATGATCAATATCGAGCAGAATGCGATCATCCGGATCTTCTCGGTGGCTGCGGTGATCTTCATGCCGCCGACTCTCGTGGCAAGCGTGTATGGCATGAACTTCGAGTGGATGCCCGAACTGGGCTGGTCAAAAGGCTATCCCATGGCACTCGGATTCATGCTGCTTTCGGCCTTGGGGACTTACTGGTTTTTCAAACGTCGCGGCTGGCTCTGAGCGCGGCAGCGGCCACAGGAGCGTGATGATGAGCAAGAGCGCGAAATTCGAAGCAGGCATGAAGGTGCGGCGGGCGGTGCTGGGGGCAGAGTACGTGGACAAGGCCATGGCTGGCGTGACCGACTTCAGTGCCCCGTTGCAGGATCTCGTGACCGAGAACGCGTGGGGCACAGTTTGGACGCGCGAAGGGCTGTCGCTGCGCGATCGCAGCCTGATGACGGTTGCGATGCTGATTGCACTCAACCGGCCGCACGAACTCAGGATTCACCTGCGTGGGGCCCTCAACAACGGTCTCACCCGCGAGGAGATCCGCGAAATCTTTCTACAGGCAGCAGTCTATTGCGGGATGCCCGCAGCGGTGGATGCTTTCCGTACGGCGCAGGAATTGTTCCAGACGCTGGACGGACCCGGGAATTCCTGAACCCCGGTACGGCCACCCCATCCGATCTCCAGATTTGATCCGAACCGGAGCAATGAAACTGTCATGACCGAACTTTCCCAAGTCTCACTGGCCGGGCGCAGTACGCTCGGCAAGGCCTGGGCCATCGCCAAGCCCTACTGGTCGTCTGAGGACCGCTGGGTCGCGCGTGGCCTGCTGGCATCCGTAATCGGGCTTGCACTTTTCATGGTCTACATGGATGTGCTGTTCAACAGTTGGTACAAGGATTTCTACAATGCGCTGGAAAAGAAGAACGTTGAGGATTTCTGGACGCTGATTCTCTGGTTCACTTTTCTTGCCGCGGTATACATCGTGGTTGCGGGCTATAACCGCTACCTCAATCTGCTGCTCCAGCTGCGGTGGCGACGCTGGCTGACGGACCAATATCTGGACGGGTGGCTCAAGGACCGCGTGCACTACCGTCTGGAACTCAAGTCTGCCGGCACCGACAACGTCGATCAGCGTATCCAGGAGGACCTGAAGGACTTCGCCGGGCTCACCTTGTCACTGGGGCTGGATTTCATGAGTTCCGTGGTGACCCTCGTCACCTTCGCCAACATCCTCTGGACACTTTCCGGCCCGATCACGCTTCCCATCGGCGACGGCTTCGTCGTTCACGGTTACATGATGTGGGTGGCGCTGGTGTATGCGGTAGTCGGCTCCTGGCTGACACAGAAGGTGGGTGCCGCGCTGACCAGCCTCAACTTCAACCAGCAGCGCTACGAGGCCGATTTCCGTTTCGGCCTCGTCCGGGTGCGCGAAAATGCGGAGAGCATCGCCGCCTATGCCGGCGAGCCGGACGAGAAGCGCAATCTCATGCACCGGTTCCAGGACGTGTGGCAGAACTTCCTGCGCTTGATGATCTATTCCAAACGTCTGACCTGGTTCCAGTTCGGTTACCAGCAGCTCGCGATCATCTTCCCCATCGTGGTGGTGGCGCCGCGTTACTTCCTCGGCAAGATCGAGTTCGGGGTGATCTTCCAGACATCTTCGGCCTTCGGGCAGGTGCAGCGAGCGCTGTCCTGGTTTGTCACTGCTTATGGCGAAATTGCGCAGTGGCGCGCCACCTTGAATCGTCTCACCACTTTCCACGACGCGTTGGAAGAGGCACGCCAGCAGACTCGCAGCGGTGAGGGGATCAAGCGTACGCGCGCCCCGGACGGCGCCCTCGCCCTGCGCGACGCCACCCTGCGCCTGCCCACCGGCGACACCCTGCTGGGGCGGACCGGCGTGACGCTCAAGCCCGGCGAGCACACTCTGATCACGGGCCCCTCGGGAGTCGGCAAGAGTACCTTGTTCCGCGCGCTTTCCGGCATCTGGCCTTTTGGTGAGGGTACGGTGGAAGTTCCTGAAGGCGCACGACTCATGTTCCTGCCCCAGCAGCCGTATTTGCCGATAGGTTCGCTCCGCGCTGCAGTTGCCTATCCGGCCTTCAGTGAAGCCTTCACCGACGACGCCCTGCAGCAGGCTCTGCGTGATTGCCAGTTACCGGCGCTCGAGCCCCGTCTGGATGAGTCGGACCACTGGGCACATCGGCTTTCCATTGGTGAGCAGCAGCGGCTCGCGTTTGCCCGCGCCCTGCTCAACAAACCTGACTGGCTGTTCCTGGACGAAGCGACCTCGGCCCTCGATGAGGCCACCGAGCAGAAGCTCTACAGCCTGCTGCGCGAGCGCCTGCCGCACACCACCTTGGTGAGCATCGCCCATCGTGCTTCCGTGGCCCGGCACCATGATCGCAGGCTCGAGATCGTGCCGGAGGCAGGTGGCGCACGACTGGTGGAAGGCTCACTTCAATCATGACCCCGGGCAAGACCGGGCGCGGAATTCTCGACGGCATTCGCGTGCTCGATTTTACCGCGGTGATTGCAGGACCCTATGCCACGCGCCTGATGGCCGATCTCGGCGCCGAAGTGCTCAAGGTGGAGCCTCCAGAAGGCGAGCTGCTACGCCATGGCCCACCCTTCCGCGACGGTGTGAGCGCACTCTTCAGCCAGTTGAACAGCGGCAAGCGCTGCATCAGTCTCGATCTCAAGAAGCCCGCAGCGCGCGAGGTCATCCTCGCCCTGCTGCCCGGTATCGATGTGGTGGTCGAAAACTTCAGTCCGGGCGTGATGGCGCGTCTCGGCCTCGATTACGAGACCCTGCGTACGCACAAGCCGGATCTCGTGATGTGCGCCATCTCCGGTTACGGGCAGACCGGTCCTGCGGCCGATCGCCCGGCCTTTGCACCCATCGTACAAGCCTGGAGCGGTTATGAGACTGTCACGCTCGGTTACCAGCCGGGGCTGACCAAGCCGCTCAACATGGGGCTGCCCGTGGCGGATACCACGGCGGCGTTGCAGGCGCATGGTGCTGTGATGGCGGCGCTGTTCCACCACGCACGTACCGGCGAGGGCCAGTTCATCGACATCGCCATGCATGACGCGTTGCTCGCCACCATGCACAAGGATTTTCAGCAGATGCTGAACCCCGACGGGCGCGAACGGCTCTACGGCCCGGTCGCGACATGCGACGGTTTCGTGCTGGTGATCCTGCTCTCCCAACGCCACTTCGAAGCCTTGGCCGATGCCATGGAGCAGCCTGCCCTGAAGCGCGATTCGCGCTTTTCGAAGACCGCGGAGCGTATGTACTGGTATGCGGATTTGATGACGCTGGTAGGGGAGTGGGTGGCGGGGCAGACGACGGCTGAGGTGGTGGGAAGGCTGGAAGCCGCTGGTGTGCCGGTGTCACCGTATCGGGATCTGCGCGCGGCGCTGACTGATCCCCAGCTTCATCACCGGGAC
>Ga0315909_10006515_pt1 | contig 13172 bp, 8 predicted proteins | sample LakEriMetagenome_11_FD_203527 | JGI IMG/M metagenome (GOLD analysis project Ga0315909, IMG submission 203527) | Freshwater fungal communities from buoy surface, Lake Erie, Ohio, United States - Buoy 2 MA125 | ecosystem: Environmental > Aquatic > Freshwater > Lake | place: USA: Lake Erie, Ohio...
AACTACAATCGCGCGATCAATTAGGTGAAGAAAGAAAATCTAAATCACGTGGTGGTAAACGTAATTCCAATGATAGAAAATCTTTTTCAGATAGAAAACCTTTTGGTGAGAAAAAATCATTTGGTGAGAAAAAACCAAGTGATCGCAAATCATTCGGCGATAAGAAATCTTTCGGCGACAAAAAATCATTTGGAGATCGATCCGCTTTTAGTGACAAAAAACCTCCTAGAAAAGAATTTGGGTTTAATGATGCACCAAGACGTGATTTCGAACCTCGTACCCCTCGAAGCCCTTTTGAGAAAAAAGCTGTAGAAAAAAGATTATTTGGAAAAGCGTCTGATAAGAAGCCTAGCTTTAATAGATCAGATGCTGATAAAAAAACATTTGGCGATAAAAAGTCTTTTGGTGAAAAAAAATCATTCGGTGTTAGAAAAGTAAATGACAGAAAACCAAGTGACAGAAAAACCTCTGATCGAAAGCCAGCCACTAAACGTGAATCATCTCCCAAAACTTTCTCTAAAAAACCATCGACGATTAGAACGTTTAGAGCCTCTGATTCAAAACCAGATACTGCAAAGCGTAAAGCACGCGTTTAAAATAATTTACTGATTTCTCATGAAGTCAGCGATAGGATAAAGCGCATTCAAAAGCGCTTTGATCTTTGCTTCCTCCATCTTTAAGTTAAGCATGCCCTTTGTCATACAATAAATCCATTGATCCCGTTCTTCCTCCCCAATCTTAAAGGGTAAATGACGACGTCTTAAAAAGGGATGTCCATAGCGTTCAATATAAAGTTGAGGTCCGCCTGTCCAACCGCATAAAAACATGAAAAGTTTTTCACGAGAGGAAGTTAAATCTTCTGGATGCATCAAACGAATGGTTTTCGCTTTTTCATCCTTTTCCATCACATCATAAAAAGCTTCAACGATCTCACGGATTTGATTTGTCGCTTTCGGCTCACCTCCTAATAAATCATAAAGAGATTGAGGTGTTGATGATGCGGCTTCAGACATAAAAAAAATTAAACGGAAGTTTTAACGAGGGATGAAACTTTTTGGGCTCTATTTCTGGCTTCAGTCACATTATCAGCTGACGCTAATGCGACACCCATGCGACGACGTTTAAATGAAGTCGGCTTTCCAAAAAGTCTTAGATCAGATTCTGGAACACTTAAGGCTTTGTCGATATTTTCAAAAGAAATCGCATCTGCATCATGATGGCCATAAATGACTGCACTTGCAGAAGGTCTAGTTAAAGTTGTATTCACAGGTAAACCTAAAATCGCACGTGCATGGAGTTCAAATTCATTCTGACGTTGACTTGCTAAAGTGACCATACCGGTATCATGAGGCCTTGGGCTCACTTCAGAAAACCACACTTCATCATTCTTTACAAAGAGCTCCACACCAAATAAACCTAATCCACCTAACGCATCGGTAATTTTTTTAGCGATGTCATGCGCTTTCTTTAACGCCACTTCATGCATGGGTTGTGGTTGCCAACTCTCCACATAATCACCCTCAACTTGCTTATGTCCGATAGGCTCACAGAAGTATGTTTCAATGTCACCCTTTTCATTTTTGGCACGGACTGTCAGTAATGTAATCTCATAATCAAAATCAATCTGACCTTCGACAATGACGACACCCTTATTCACGCGTCCTGCGGAAGCTGCGTAATCCCACGCATCTTTCACTTGTGATGCATCTATAATGCGAGATTGTCCTTTGCCGGATGATGACATGGTAGGCTTCACAAAACATGGATAACCAATACCACTATCAATCGCTTGTTGTAATTCATCTAAACTTTTAGCAAACGCAAAGGGAGAGGTAGGGAGTTTTAATTGATTAGCGGCTAGATCACGAATACCTTCGCGATTCATGGTGAGCTGAACCGCTTTAACGGTAGGAATCACAATCGCATCCCCACGCTTTTCAATCTGCGCTAGTACGTCGGTATTGATCGCTTCAATTTCAGGGACGATGTAATGCGGTTTTTCTGATTGAACAAGATTGAGAAGCGCTTCGCTATTCGTCATATCAATGACATAGGATCTATGAGCAACCTGATGACCTGGTGCGTTCTCATATCGATCGACTGCAATGACTTCCACGCCTAAACGCTGCAAAGCAATGATCACTTCTTTACCGAGTTCACCACTGCCAAGAAGCATGACACGTGTGGCATTTGGCGATAAAGAGGTTCCAATTTTCATAGGTAAAATCATATCATGAGGAAAGGTGCCTCATTTACCTTCAACAATAAAAAAAAAGGGATTCAAAAATGAATCCCTTTAAAAAAACCCTTTCCTCGTGGAGTCGAGTGCAGTCTCGTTATAAACTTTTATGGCAAAGTATTAAGACAAGAGTAGTTTAACTTCCTCCATAAAATGGTGCCTGATCTTAACTCCCAAAATTGTATGAGAATTCTTCCCGAAAAAACCTAATTTTTAATGACACCTGCCTTAATCGCATAACGGATGAGTTCAACCGGTGTATTAATATTGAGTTTTTGTTTAATCATAGTCTGGTAATTAGATACCGTCTTAGAGCTAATATTAAGTGTGGTTGCGATCGCATCAATCTCAAGGCCTTCGGCTAATAATCTAAAAATTTCAAATTCACGTGCTGAGAGTTCATGAATGGGATCTTGTTCGCCTGATATCGATTGCATGGCCATCTTTTTGGCAATCTCGTCACTTAAAAACACTTCTCCTCTTGACACAGTTTGAATGGATTTCACTAAGTCGTCACCTAAGGTATTTTTAATGAGATAACCCTTCGCCCCTAATTTCAATGCCTGATTAGCGAAGGATAAATCCTCATGCATGGTGAGTACCAAAATCCGAGCGCGCTCATGACGCATCAAAATCCGCCTGATCGCTTCTAAACCACCCATACCCGGCATCGATAAATCCATGACCATCACATCAGGTTTTAATTCTCCGAACATGTGGTAAGCCTTTTCCCCACTTTCAGCTTCCCCGATCACTTCAAATAAGGCTTCCTGCTCGAGAAGACGTCTCACTCCTGCTCGCACCACCGCGTGATCATCGACTAAAACAATCGTGACTTTTTTACTCATTTATTTTTGGATTCTTTTTAATGGGAGTTGAATGTGAAGCGAAACACCTTGATTCACTTCGCTCACAATTTTAATATTGCCATTCACTTCATGAATGCGCTCTCGCATGCCTGATAAACCAAAGCCGTCACGATGGGATTTAGAGAGTCCGATACCATCATCTTTCACATGAATGTCTATCAATTTGGAAGCACCATTTTTTTTAATCATTTGAATTTCAATCTCTACATGTTTAGCTTTGGCATGTCTTGAAATATTCGTTAAACACTCTTGAAGGATGCGATAAGTGGTAATGGATATTATTTCATTCGCTTTAGGTAAACCCTTTAAATTAACTTGATATTGAAGTTTGATTCTTGGATGTCTTAATTTCCAAGTATCCATTAAATCGATCAATCCCTCTTCCAAACCTAATTCATTTAATACACCCAGTTTTAAACGATTAAGCATGCCACCCACAAGATTCATCAGATGTTTGGATAAGTCTGATATCGCATGCGCTGATGGCTTAATCTTTGGATATTCTTTATGGGCGAGTGTTTTTAAAACAGCCGCATCTGCATGAATCGCCGTTAAAGATTGTCCGAATTCATCATGAAGATCTCGTGCTAAACTTTTTTTCTCTTCTTCTTGAACTCGGATGAGCTTTTGTGTGAGGCGATGATTTTGTTCAATACTAAGCCTTAACGTTTTCACCATATGATTAAATTTAGAACTGATCGCGGATAATTCAGATGTTTTTAAATAAGGCATTTTGACTTTTAGGTTTCCCAATTCAAGTTCAGTCAAAGCTTTCAAAATAAATTCAACAGGACTTAAAGCTCTAAACACAATCCATGCCACCAAAATATTCGTCAAGATAAAGAAGGCGCCCGCCAAATAAAAAATACCTGTTAATTGATTCCAGATCTCCCCAAACTCATAACTAGGGTCAGGCGTAATAATAATGGCACCCTTCGCTTGGCCTAATATTTCAACAGGTAAGCGCTTCGATTCCCAAGGTTCTGAAATAAGCCCCATAAAATTCACGAACCAAGATGGCGCTTGATCCATCGTCTGTATACGTGATTCTGAGATATTACTTTCGACCAATTTACCCTCTAAATTATAAAACTCAATCTTGAGGTGTCGCATATGCACCAAGCTTTGCAAATTAAGCGGCTTATACTCACTCTCGATCGAATAATACTTAGGATTATTTAAGACACCAATTTCAAATAAATAAAGGGTGAGTTTTTCAGAAGATGCCACCTCTGCCCGCACATTTTTTTTGGCCGTATCAATCGCTAAAATCGATCCGAGTACCAATATCAGAAGCAATACCGCATTGATAATTAAAATAAGGCGAAGCTTTAAGCTCAAAGGTAATTCCTTCTCATTTCATTGTCTATTTTGTCGTACATTTTATAAAAGCATATCAGGAAAACTTCCCAAATTATTTAAGGATGAATTCATGGATTATTTTAGGAAAGGCAATTTAGGATAGCTACTTTGAATTTTAAAATGAAATAAATCATGATTTGTCACGAATGCGAACATAGAATCAAAAGAAATTTTGCTAACTTTTGTGATCACTGCGGATCTGATTTAAATGAAAAGGTTAAGTCTAAAGCTTTAAATCAACAACCAGCAAAAGAAACTATCAATCTTAATGATGAAATAGATCGTGTGACTAATCTATTTCTTCTCTGGAATTTTAATATCGCCGCCTCATTCATTTTTTATATCATTCATATGAAGACAGATGATTACGGCTACCTCTTTTTTATCATTCTTTTTATGTTGATACTCTCTTGGATGCTTCTTTTAATGAAACTCCATGATATTGCACTTCTAAAACAAGATTCCATGAAAAAATTTATATTGGCTAATTTTGGTGTGCCAATTATAGGAACATTTTATTACTTCTTAAAAATCAATCATAAATAAAAGTTTTTCATCTATAAAAAAGGGGCTTTTAAGCCCCTTTTTTATTTTCCTCTTACAAACTACTTCGCTTCTGGAGCACCACCAAACTCATATCGGAGACCAATCCATGCTGCACGAGGTGCGCCTGGGATCACACCTCTTGATTTAATTTCTGGGCCATATCCACCACTTGCATCAAACATAGTTTCAGCTAAGCGACCAGCTATAAAGTAATCGTTGTCAAAAATGTTGACAGCCTTAGCAAACGCTTTCCATCCACCACCAAAGTTATATTGGGAGTCAAGATTGACTACTGTATAGTCTTTAATTTTTCCTGAGCCGCAAGCGGCAGTATTATTTCTTAAACTCCCACTTAGACATGCTGCGGTATTACCTTGATGCTGGTTATTTTCATTACCAATCACAAACTGATCGGAAAAATAAACTACGTTGGTGCCAATCGACCATTTTGGAGTAACATCAAATTGCGCTCTCAGCTTAAATTGATGCTCAGGAATGCTTGGCATTCTATTTCCTTTTCGAACTTCGAAAACATTTTTATTATCGCCATCATCAGGTGCTGATGAGTTAGATCCATTCACTAGGGAAAAGTTACTATCAAAGGTCGCGTCGATATAACTATAGCTTGAATTCCATCTAAAACGATCATGCTGACCACTCAAGCCTAAATCGAAGCCCTGTCTCTGCGTTCTACCCACATTATTATAGTAACCACGAGATGTTGAATCACCGGCTCTGATAAATTGGAGATCTTGGTGATTCATCGCGTGATAAATCGAAGCATTCCACTTAATTTCATCTGTAAGCGAACCGCGAGCTCCAAAATCATACGTTTTAGCTACCACTTGTTTCAAAGGTGGATCATCCGCCATCGCTGAGGGAAGTAAGCATCCAACTTCAGGATTTGAACAACCTAACTCAATGGAAGTTGGCGCACGACTTGATTCACTGTAGGAACCATAGATTGAAAGGTTATCGGTGGGTGTATGTGTGATTCCAATCGTAGGATTGAGCCGCTTATAGTCGTCAGTAGCAGTTAATGATCTCTTGTTATCCGCAGAATAAGGGCCTCTTAAAATATCATTATTATCAACTTTGGTGTGATTGTAGCGAAGTCCAGCATTCAAGTGCCATTTATCACTTAAGGATAGCGTATCGGTCACGAATAAACTTGCTGTCCATTGTTTTCCTGTTAAGCCGACAGTTTGTGTTTGGGGCAGTGCGCCAGGTCCAGTTAATATTGCTTCTCGAGAGGCGTCAAAAACAAATTCAGTTAAAGGTTCTCTTCCATAAACTTCAATATCACCTTCACCTTCTTGAGAGAGATTTACTTTCTCGTTTTGTCTAAATCGTATCAGGCTATAATCAAACCCTGTACCCAGAATAAATTGATTCTTCATGCCCTTAAAATCTTGATTAAAAGTAATTTGTCCTGAAATACCATAGTTATCCTGCTTTGTGTGAGAAGTATTTAATACAGACCCAACAAGTTCGCAACCTGCGTCAGCTTCCTCTTCTTGACAAGTAATGGAGTTACCATAATTTTCATGGAGGCCCCCATCAGCCATATCTGACTCATACAAGTCGCCATTTTTAGTATGTCGATTTGATTTTCTCCAATAAGTATTTCCTGATAGCATCACATCATTATTAACCCAATGGGAGCCATTAAGGGCTAAGTGATGGTAGTAATTATTCGTCCAATCGGGTCTTGTGTGGATCTGGTCACGGTCACCGGATAGCATATGCTCAGGTGTAAATCCATTGCCAATGAGTTTATTGTTTGTACCGATGTAGCTCAAATCAAGTTTAGTTTTTTCGCTTTGCCAACCTGTTTTAGCAAAAGTTTGATTTAAGTGACTTGGTGAGAATTGACGCCATCCATCTTCCTTAGTGGTTTGGTGTCCAATATAAAAATCCATGGAACCATCTTTGGAAACGCCGCCATATTCTACTAGAGCACGTTGACGATTCCAAGAACCATACTCAGCTTCAATACCCACGCCCTGCGCCTGACGTCCACTCTTTGTTTGAATCGCTATCGCACCGCCCAAGGTATTAAGTCCATACATTGGATTAGAGCCTGGAACAAGCTGCATACCGCCAATCGCAAAGTTAGGGATCTTGTCCCAAAGCGTCACATCACCGAAGGGTTCATTCACGCGAACTCCATCCACATAAGTGGACATCCCCTGAGGCATGCCTAATAACGGTGACGCAGAGTAACCTCTAAAAGTAACTTCTGGTTGCCATGGATTGCCGCCCATTTCTGTCACAGAAACGCTTTGCATGTTTGTACTCATGTAGTCAGCCAAACTCACGCCTTGTTGTGCATTGATCGCCTTAGGTGTGGCGATTTGGATATTGGCAGGGATAATATTGAGTGGCAAACCAATCGAAGGAAGAGGTGTTGCGCTATAAACATTAATCGTGCTTGTCGTTAATTTTTCAGCGGCACCAAGTGATACTGAAGAAGTAAGCGCTAAAGCCACGATGGCAGATAATTTGAGTTTCATGAGGTTTAAAATTCTTACATATTTAAAGATGTTGTGACTTTAGAGGGGTTTTTAACGAAATTCAATATCTTAGGCGCTTAAAATGCATAGGAAAACTTCCCGAAGAAAGACCCCCCCTATTTCTTATATAAAATATTATATAAATCAATAGGTTAATGTATAGAAAAAAACCCGATTTGATGAGACATTTGTTGTAAAAAAGTAACGATTTTTGTATACCTAAAAAATCACTTCCAAACCCACTTCTTTGGGCTTGGTTTGGAACTTCATATCGATACCGAAATTAGGGACAAAAGCCAATTCATCGCCTACAAAAATTAGAGGTAAATTTTCCCTCTCCCAAGGAGGTAAATCTGATTCCTGTAAAAGCTGTTTAATTTTTTTAGTAGGTCTTTTGGCATCCGGTTTAAAAAATTCCCCGCCTTGTCGATTTCTAATTTTTAAAGTTTGTTCGTTTAAAAATTTTAAATTAATACCTCGACCTTTTACTTTTTTGAAAGTTAGTTTTTGTCCATTAGGCAAAATCATTTCGGATTCCCCTGCCCAAATCATTTCATAATTTTTTTGATTGTGTTGATTTTTTGGAACGATAAAAATCGCATCTTGATAGCGACGAATTTCGCATACTTTTGAGAGATGAATTTTTATTGTCGCATCTTTTTTAGCCGTTAAAATCTGCCTTAAAAGCTCGTCTAAAAGGTCTTTTGTTGGCATCATTTGATCATTTAATTCTAGCCAATAACGTAAGACATTTTTAGCTCTGGATGGTGATAATTTCATTAAAGTTTTTACTTGAAGTTTATATTTATATTGATTTGATTTTAAATGACTTTTTAAATCCATTTTTGCTAAATCATCGAGCAGATGTTGTGCTTCTGCTAAGTGGGATGCTGATCTAGAAATCACTTTAATAATATGACTAAACCTATTCTGTAATATAGGTAAAACTTTAGACCTTATGAAGTTTCGATCAAACGCCGTATTTTGATTACTTTCATCCTCAACCCACTTTAATTTGTGTTGTTTAGCATAACTTTCAATGTCCATTCTTGAGGTATTAAGAAGTGGTCGCCAAAGATGTCTATCTTCATCAAAATAAGCCATGGATGACAAACCTTTCACCCCTGCCCCACGGATCAATTGCAATAAAAAAGTCTCCGCTTGGTCGTCTTCATGATGGGCTAAAACGACTAGATCAGTTTTAGCTTGAAGGAGTTTTTCATAGCGAAGTCGCCTTGCTTCTCCCTCGATACCGAGTGACTTTTTTTTCGGTAATTGGATATGATGAACCTCTAGGGCGATAGACCATTTTCTACATAATGCTTCACAAAACTCGACCCATTGATCTGCGTGCTTACTTAACCCATGATGGACATGCGAGGCTTCTAAGGTAAAACGATGTTTCTTTTGAAGTTGATGTAAAAGATGTAAAAGGACAACTGAATCAACACCGCCACTTAAAGCGACTGTCATCGATTTTATCTTTTTAGGTGATTGATTGAATACTAAAAAAGCCTTCTCAACTAAATGAAGTAAGGGTAGCTGTTTAGTCTTTTTTGAAGTGGGGGCTTTAACGTTTTTACTTAGCGGTTTCTTTAAACTTGCCATAGCTAAGTAGACGTTCGTGTCTCATATCGAGGAGTTGTTTGAGTGATTTCTTTTGAAGTTTAGTTAAGTGTTCTTTGAGAGATTTTCTGACAGTTTCCATGAGTTGATTGGGATTGCGATGCGCGCCACCTAAAGGTTCATTCAGAATAGTATCCACCAAACCTAACTCTTTTAAGCGGGTGGCTGTAATCCCTAATGTTTCTGCCGCAGTGGAAGCCTTATCTGCACTCTTCCATAAAATAGAAGCACAACCTTCAGGCGAAATGACGGAGTAAGTTGCAAATTGAAGCATGATCAGTTGATCCACCACACCTAATGCGAGCGCCCCTCCTGAACCACCTTCACCAATCACAATGCCAATGATAGGTACTTTAAGTTCTGCCATCACATATAAATTACGGGCAATAGCTTCTGATTGACCGCGCTCTTCGGCATTGATACCAGGATAAGCGCCAGGCGTATCAATGAAAGTCACGACGGGCACATTAAATTTTTCAGCTAATCGATAAAGACGTAAGGCTTTGCGATAACCCTCAGGCTTTGGCATACCAAAATTACGTAATTGTCTTTCTTTGACATCACGCCCTTTTTGATGACCAATCACCATCACAGGCATCCCTTCAAAGGAAGCTAAGCCACCGACAATCGCTGGGTCATCCGCAAAAGCGCGATCGCCATGCAACTCTTCAAAGTCCGTGAAAAGTTTTTCAATATAATCAAGGGTATAGGGTCTTTGTGGGTGACGTGATACTTGGGAAATTTGCCAAGCGTTTAAGTTATCATAGATTTCATGAAGTAACTTTTCAGTCTTAGATTCGAGTTGTGATAACTCTTTTGAAATATCAAGATTCTTATTCTTGTTATGCGTCTCTTTAAGCTTCTCGGTTTGAGCCTCGAGTTCGGAGATCGGCTTTTCAAAATCTAAATAACTAATTTTCATAGATTTAAAACTTTTAAAATCTGGAGATTAATTATAAAGGATTTTTACGTTTTCTTCGCTCAACCATTGGGTTAAACCGTCTATCAATTCATCATGTAAATCCACTTGCCAATCTTGGCCTAACATGAGTTCCACATGACCCTTTTCGTTATGGTAGTCAATTTTAACCCGGCAGCGTTTGAGGTTATTTTGAGATGTCCCACAATAAGGCTTTAAGATATCTCTTAATTTAAGCGCGTCCGATTGTCCGTTACATGAAATCTTTAAGTGATGCGCGCATTGGTTTCTCGCAGTCGCTAAATCAAAGAGTTTTCGGGCAGTGACACGAATACCGCCTGTGAAATCATCGTGGCTCACACGTCCTTCCACGATTAAAAGTTGATCTTCTTGAACTAATCTTTGCGATTGGGTGAGAAGTTCATTACCCACCACGACGTCGACTCGAGAAATCGCATCATCTAAGGTGACGATAGCCATCTTGCCACGCGCTGTCATACGCATACGTATAGCTACAATCACACCTGCTATTAAATAAGGTTGTTCTTGCGGTTTGAGTTCTTTGATCTGGGTTTTGATAAAAGGCCTGACACGCTTTTCAAAGAAGGTAAATGGATGGCCACTAAAATAGAATCCAAGCGCTGCTTTTTCTTCTTGTAATTTTTGTTGGGGCGTCCATGGTTCTACTTTGACCATGTCAATACTTTGTGTTTGCTCGTCACTAAATAAACTATTTTGTCCTCTATTGGCTTTACCCTGTTCGGCCGCTGTAATCGCTAAATTCACACTCGCAAGTAACGATGCCCGATTAGGATCTAACGAGTCAAATGCGCCACCACGGATGAGAGACTCCACCACGCGACGATTCACTTTTCTTAAATCAAGTCTTGCACAAAAATCAAAAAGATTTTTGAAAGGACCTAATTTTTCACGAGACTCTAAAATAAGTTCGATCGCAGCTAACCCTGTGCCCTTGATGGCACCCAGACCATATAACACTTCTTGGGTATTAATTGGAATAAATTCAAATCCACTTTGATTAATATCGGGCGCTAATAATGCCACACCATTGGGTTTGCAGTCTTCAAAAAAGATTTGAATGTTATCTGTGTTATTCATATCAGCCGACATGGAGGCCGCTAAGAAAGCTGCAGGGTAATGTGTTTTTAAATACGCCGTTTGGTAAGCCACCATCGCATAGGCCGCAGCATGAGATTTATTAAATCCATAGCCAGCAAATTTTTCTAATAAATCAAAAAGTTCACGCGCTTGTCTCTCATTGAGTCCATTTTTTAAAGCACCTGCAACAAAATCTTCGCGCTGCGCATCCATTTCCTCTTGTTTCTTTTTACCCATCGCACGTCGTAATAAATCTGCAGCGCCCAATGAATAACCTGCTACCGTTTGTGCAATTTGCATCACCTGCTCTTGATAAACAGCAATACCATAAGTTTCTTTTAAAATAGATTCTGTCGACGGATGCGGATATTGAATCCGTTGTTGTCCATGTTTACGTTTACAGAAATCTGGAATCAAGTCCATCGGACCTGGACGATAAAGCGCTACGAGTGCCACAATATCCTCAAAGCAATCAGGCTTCGCTTGCTTTAACATGTCTTTCATACCTCTTGATTCAAGCTGGAAGACAGCGGTGGTATTCGCATTTTTTAAAAGTTGGAACACTGTCTTATCATCAAGGGGTAAATGATTTAAATCGATTGGTGGTAATTGCGCATTCGTACGTAAAAGATTCGCGTTCTTTAATGCCATGGCTAGAATAGTGAGTGTACGTAATCCTAGAAAGTCAAACTTCACTAAACCTAAGGCTTCAATATCGTCCTTGTCAAATTGGCTCACTAAACTCTCGCCATTGGCCTGGCAATAAATCGGCGTAAAGTTTGAAATTTTGCCAGGGGCGATTAATACACCCCCTGCATGCATACCTACATTTCGAACAATACCCTCAAGTCTTAATGCAAGATCAAAGAGTTCTTTGACTTCCTCTTCTTTGTTATAGCGATCCTGAAGTTGCGGTTCTTTGTTCAAAGCATCTTGTAAGGTAATACCTAATTCCATAGGAATCAGTTTTGCAATCCCATCGACAAAATTAAATGGAAGATCAAGCACACGTCCGACATCTCGAATCACAGCCCGCGCTGCCATCGTACCGAAGGTCACAATTTGTGAAACCGAGCCTGCACCGTATTTTTGTTTCACGTAATCGATGACGCGATCTCGGCCCTCTTGGCAAAAGTCGATATCAAAGTCAGGCATGGAGACACGATCAGGATTTAAGAAACGTTCAAAAAGAAGTTGATATTGAATAGGATCAAGATCGGTAATCCCTAAACTATAAGCGACTAACGACCCTGCACCGGATCCTCGACCAGGACCAACAGGCACGCCATTATTTTTAGCCCAATTGATAAAGTCAGCCACGATTAAGAAGTAGCCTGCGAACCCCATTTGATTAATGATGGACGTTTCAAAAAAAATGCGCTCGTCGTATTGTTTTCTTACTTCGTTTCTTTTTGCCTCATCCGAAAAAAGTTCTTTTAAACGAACCTCTAATCCTTTTTTAGATTCTGAAATTAAAAAGTCTTCGAGCTTTTCTTGATTGGGTGTGGGGAAATCAGGTAAATAATTTTTACCTAAAGTAAATTCAAAGTTACAACGTTTTGCAATCTCGACCGAATTTTGAAGTGCTTCTGGAATATCAGCAAATAAAGCTGCCATCTCAGTTTCATTTTTAAAATACTGTTCGTGTGAAAATAATTTAGGTCGACGTTGATCTGCCATGATGTAACCTTCAGCGATACAAGTTCTTGCTTCATGTGCACGATAATCGTCTTGATCCATGAATTGAATGGGTTGTGTGGCCACCACAGGAATTTCTAAACTTTGTGCTAAGTTTAAAGATTGATTGATAAAACATGTTTCATTTTTTTTATCATCTCCTTCAGCAATGCGCTGAATTTCGATATAAAAACAATTCTTAAAGTGAGTGGCCCAATCCTTCATGGCATGTATGGCCGTATCTGTATGCTCTTGAAGTATTGCTTGACCCACATCGCCCATAACCCCGCCTGAGAGAA
>Ga0315909_10006517_pt1 | contig 13171 bp, 33 predicted proteins | sample LakEriMetagenome_11_FD_203527 | JGI IMG/M metagenome (GOLD analysis project Ga0315909, IMG submission 203527) | Freshwater fungal communities from buoy surface, Lake Erie, Ohio, United States - Buoy 2 MA125 | ecosystem: Environmental > Aquatic > Freshwater > Lake | place: USA: Lake Erie, Ohio...
AAGGATAAGGAGATATTTAAAGTTCTTATCTGCTTTTTCTTTATTCATCCTACATGCATCCAAGTAAAGTGATCTTTGCAGACATCTATGATATTTCCTGTCTGGCTATCAGGCTGAGTAAATACAGCATCTTTGTTACATTTGCTACATATTGGTTTCATGGTTTATCTATTCTAGCATAAAAACTGTACCGTTTTTTAAATAAGGATATATAATAATCCAATGCATCTACACAGATTTAATACCCATATATCTGATACTAAGATAGTCCACTTTTGCCAAATGTGTGGATGGGAAAAGATAGAAATACCAGAGACAGTGTGAGGTTTTGTTAGGTTTGGATATAAACCTCACATAGGCTTGTAAGGTTTTAGGACAATTTTGAAACGGTATCTGGCAAAAGACACAACCATATCAGTAGACATCCTACCCCTATAGATATATATCCCCCATATGTATTGATCATCCCTATAGGAATATATACGTTTCATTTATAGGATACTTCCACAGGAAATTTATATTGTGTTTTATTTATAGGTGCTGCAGATACTCTTCTACCACCAACACGTAGTGTGGTTTTAGATTTTATCTTGCCTCTTTTTCTACCCTTGACTTTACCTTTAGACTCTTTTCTTGGTTTAAAGTCATGTACAAAAATGTTATGTTCATCTTTCATATAACCATTATATAGAGTTTATAAGGTTTGTCAAGCAAAGTTATCCACAGGTAAAACGATAAATTGGATAGCCTAAATTAGTGTTTTGGACATAGTTATCCACAGGTTTATCCACAATTAAATCTTACTGATATTTTTATGATCTGTTCTAGAAGTGGAGTATTGTGGAGGATAGTGGAGGATGGAGCATTTTCTATAGAGGGCGTCGTAAAACCCCATATCTTCAAACCTCCATATCCTCATATTGCCCATATACCACATATCCCCATATCTGTCAAATCCCCATATCCAAATTTGGGCAGTATACCCCATATCCACCTATTTGTCAACTCTTTTTGGTACAAAAAAATATGACAAAAATGTGGAAATTTCTGCCAATATCGTAATAAATTATTTAAAATGTTTTAAAAAATATCCAAAACCAAGGAAAAATTGTTTGTTTATATATAGGGGTTTTATAGGTAGATATGGGTATTCTTTTATATCCCGCCAAGTTTCAGGGATTTTTTTTGCGCCGTCGTAATCTTATTTTTTCTAAAACCCGCCCGAAAAATCGGCGGGGATCTGAAGAAGTATCTTTTTTATCAGTATGCATAGTATGAGGACTACCTACAAAATAAGGTCCTCCATATTTGGAGAAATGATTTCTTGGAGACATATCTTTATTATACACCTATTTGACAAATAAATCAAGACATGGTAGAATCTGGAAAATTTTTTATCCCTCGTAATATGGGATTTTTAAATGATCTTCGTAATACCCTGGTTTGAAAAATGTCTCGGGGCATTACAGATAGTACTATTACTCTACCTTGCCTGCTTCAAAGAACATTTCATCTAATGACTCATAGTCTTGTTCTTCAATGTCCAGGGCAGCAATAAGAAGATCAAATGTCTCACCTATATAAACCTCTGCCCGTGGAGTTGAGTCAACAAGACCTTCGTCAATAAAGGATGCAAGCGGTAAACCAATGTCGTTATATTCTATGAAGTCTTCAAAATCTTGATCATGTCTATAGTTAGACCATAACTGATTTAAGATCTCACATTTCTTTTTAAAGTCCAATGTTGTGCATCCTCTCCATGTACTCTTTGTTTTGGTGCATTTGCTTTTCATGCTCTGCAGCATGAGCAATCTCTTGGAATCTATTATACATTAGAGGTGGCATAGTGCGATACACATAATACCCCACCATATCTAAATCAAGATGTAAATCTGATAACATTTTGCACATCGCTACAGCAATCTTCTCTCCTGCTGTTATATGTTTTGGCATATCATCTCCTCATGTCATTGTATCAAAAAGAAAGGGGGGAGGCAAGTCCACCACAAACTGCCTCCCCGTGGTAGCGTGACCCTACGCTACTGTGTCGCAACTAAACTGTGATAACTAATAAACTGTTCAAATGTATGGCTGCCCGTCTCATCTTCTACAGTCTTATTAACTAAATCTATTACAATGTCTGGATGGTCTCCTCCATACATACCGTGCTCATTGCTGGCCCAGAGACCAAAGCCTGTCTCTTCTCCCCATTGGTCCCCAATCAATTGAGACACAATGATACGTGCAGCATATGATGAGTCATTCCACCTTGGCTCTGCAGCCTTCAGTGCACGTGCCAGGGATACAAATCTGTCATACCCACCCCAGTGGCTGTATAAATTTAAAGATAGGTCCTGGTCTTGTCTGATACTAAATACAATACGGTCGCCCATTATTCTGTTACCTCTTCAACTTCTAGTAGTTCTAACGGATACCAATCAATGGCATAGTTTTCAACATCGCCAGTTAGTTCAATCTGTTCTACTTGGCGTTCTGCTTCCATTTCATTTTCTGCTACAATCTCAAACTCATACTGAGTTTCTCTTTGGCAGGTTATTCTATATAGTGGCACTTGCTTCCCTTTCTGCTATGGTGAAACTAATATTATACGTCAAAGCGTATAGATTTGTCAAGGCGTCTAAATACCCCTCTGCGTAGGTGCGCTCCATAGAATCTATGGCATGACCTGTTTCTTCTTCCCGCTTTAAACACAGATCCAACTGCTCCTCTGCGTCCAGCATAAGTGTTTTCAGGTGCCCATGCATAACATCTATGCCACTGCTGCCTGCGTCTATCTGTCTAATTAGATGTGGTTCTAACTCTAGATTAATTGGTTGCATTATATTCCTCTGCTATTTCTAATAGGTGGCGGGTAGCAATAATCTGCCCATTGTTAGAGATATCCTCAATCTCTAAATCCTTATACTCATCATCCTCATAGTTCTCATACTCATCCATACGCTGTTGGAGGTATGCTGAATCTTGTTCTAAACTAATTAGATGTATCTTCATATATTCAATTAGTTGTTGCATATTGCTTGTGCTCCTCACACTCTGCTACTGCTTCCATATCTGATTCTCCCATATAATGACATGAATTGCAAATCTCACCACAATCATTATCACAATACTCCATAGTATTTAGTGCATCACAATCTCTACACTTATTGTCATACTCCTCTACCGTGGTCATTTCACCCTCAGTGAACAAGACCTCGCCACCCCAGCCAGTCTCCTCTTCATAAGATAAGGTTATCTCACATTGTGGATACTGTGTTGCTAGTTTATCTATTGCCTCAACAGGTGGAGACCAAGCGGTATTGAAGCGGTATGCAAGAGAAGTCTCATCCTCTTCCATAAGTTCAGTCTCAGGATACTCTTCTCCGTCTCTAACGGCTACATCCCATTTGGTTCCCCAATTACGAACATTCCAGTCATACCAGTTATCACCCTTGAAGTCAATAATAGAATTATCATGCTTAGGGTCTTTCTGTAGTTGATATGTTTCTATATCAGTAGGCTTGATGATGTTCCAGAAAGCAAATACAGGATTAGAATACATGGTATCTACTAATTCCATTTTTTGTGTTTCCATACTCCATTGGTCATGTTGGCGTTGGAAAGGGGTATTGAGTTGAGACTTGATAGCAGAGATATCCTCTTTACTACCAGTAATCATTAGGCTATTATATGTCCAGTTTGGCATTATTCTCCCCAGTATTGTAGAATGGTATTCATAGTCATATGCAGGTTACAATCACAGTCTCCGCCGTTCATGTTTTCCATAAATTCAAAGTGGTTTAGATTATCCTCATAGATTTCTGTTACCAGTTCATCTATGGTGTATGGTTTGAATGTGGTGTTCATATATTTATTCTACAGGAATATGGGAAAAAAAGCAACTTACCGTAATAGGGTTTAGGGAAAAATATCATGTGATCTTAATCACACCCGCCGAGAAATGTCATCTCGGGATTTTTCTTGCGATCTGTACGGGACTTGAACCCGTGATCTCTACCGTGACAGGGTAGCGAATTAACCAACTATTCTAACAGACCATGTGGAGCAGTTTATACACTTGCTCAGGTGTTGAAATTACTTACGCAATTTCTAAAACGTTTTTCACTACTGTGAGCAAACGATTTTTTTCTGCTGTAATCATTGGGTCAAATCCACTCGCAGCAGCAAGGATAGATTCGTTATTGCCACCACGGGCAGAGCGATACCAATCAAGGCGTTCAGTTAGCGCATTGAAAGCACCCCAAGCAGAGCCAGCAATCATGCCGTTATACTCGCCTGTGTAGATGTCATTGATAACATCAACCTTGTTTTCCCACTTAGTGAAAGCACCCTTTGAATCCTTCTCAGGCTTAGGATACGCAGCAAGAATGATGTTATTGAAATCATTAGCGGTGATTTCTTTGGCAATCATGGCGTGTGCCATCTTGTCAAACTCATCCATGTAAACATTAGCAAGACCAAGAGTCTCACGTGCGATTTGGATTTTACCCTCAGCAGATTGTGTGTGGCGAATCTTGAAAGATTGCTTGACACCGCTACGCTTTTTCTTACCACCAAGAGCAAGATTGAGAGTGTTAGCGCACACAACACGAACAGGTGTTATGCTTGCTTGAATAGCGATTGAGCCATCATGTGATGTGTTGATGAGCAAATAAGTTTTTACCTTATCAGCAACACCGCTAGGGTCTAGCACTGTCTCACGCTCAAGAGCAAGAGAGCCAAATACTACACGCCCACCACGAATTGCGCCAGCCGTTTCCCAACGTCCACCGCCATCTAGGATGTTATCACCAAATGAAAATAGTTCTTCATTTTGTAGTGGAACATAACGCTCACCAACAATTCCCAAAACATCTGTCTGGGATTTATTAGTAGGATTATCACGCACAACATACTGATAGTTTTTATCTGATGTGAGAGTAGATGGAATCTCCAATTCTTCTAATCTAACATTCCATCCGTTTAGATTAGCAGCAGCAAGCATTTCAGCCGTATTTTTTTCTTCTGTGAATACAGTTCCTAAACCATGCCAAGCAGGTTCACGGAATGAAGCAAAAGAAGCAACACCATTTTGTGTTTCTAGTTCATGAGCCATTATTTTTTACCTTTCTTTAGTTGATTTATCCATCTTAGCAGACAGGGGGGACAAAAGTCAAATAGCCTTAGTAGATATGGGGATAAAACGGACATTTCTTAATTGTGATCTTGGTCACGCCCCCCGAGATTTTTGAAGAGGCGGAGCAGTTTAAAGACGTGCTCAGGTCCTTTCTAGATAGCCCCCTATCAGAAATCTACACTGTCAACACTGGATGACAGCCAAGTAATTTTGTCGTCGTTATATGAGACGGTATCAAAATCAATATCATGAATGATATCTTGAACATCTTCATTAGGGCCAACGTTAACAGTAATTGAATACTGTACAGTTACTTCAACCTCAACTTCTTTTGTAAGTTCAAAGCCACATATGTCTGCAATGGCTTCTGCTTGTGCAGTTGAGATATCTTCTGATTCTAATTCACCCATGGTCCACTCATGCATGCCGTCACGCATTGCCTGCAAGGTGCCTGCAGTCGTGTAGTCACGTTGTGTGATTCGTTGAATGTGCTCTTCCAGTTGCTGGATACGTGCATTCTTTTCATTAATCTGAGTTTCCATAAATTCAGTTGTCATTGTGATTGTCTCCATTAGAGGGCTTCCTTTCCTAGTTCATCAAACTCTTTGATAACATCAATCATCTCATCTAATTGAGATTCTGTCAATAGCACATTAGTTGCTAGTGTTGCGGTTAGTGAGGCAATATGAGCAGAATAAGCAAACATCGCTCTTGCGAATTCGTCATCTGTCATTTGGTTTCTATTGTGATAAATAGAACTGGCTAATGTCATGGTTGATTCGTCCATAACTGCGTCTTGTGTTGCGGTCTGTAGGGCTAGGGCTGTGGCTATCATTTTTTCTTCTTTCTTTAGTTGATAATATAATCTTAGCATAGGGTTCTGACATTTTCAAATCCTGGTCTTAATTGATCCCACATAATGAGATGTGATATTGATCACAAAATCTCGGGCGCATTTTTGGAGGGGAGCAGTTTTACATCATGCTCAGGATGAAGGCTCTCAGGGGACTTTCGCAGACTGGGATCTGCCTTGAACGCAGAGAGCAATTTGGCTTTGAGGGGCGGAAGAAATGAACGAAGACCGCCCCCCAATTTTATTAGTAGGTTTTCACCATAGCAAATCTAGTTTGGTTGTTTGCCAATCGCAACATAACCCGTGTTACATTTTTTGTTTGTGGCACAAACTTTTCAATTCGTCCTGTAACGCCTGTCTTGCTTGTTGTGAATAGGTCACCGATTTGGTAAGTGTATCCGCCTAGTGTCATTTGTTTATTCCTTTTCTTGTTGTGGTGTTTGTTATTATTATTCTAGCATTTTTTAGAGGGGGAGTCAAATACCCTCCCCCATAGCAATTTAGAGATAACGAGCAATAGCGTTATAGGTGCTAGTGCTAACTACTTCCTCATCTGTCATCTTGAGAATACGAATAGCGTTCTCAATTTCCTCTACCATTTCACGATACTGCCATTGGTGGATAGTATCAAAATCCTTTTCAGGCTCTTTTGGAAACTCAATAGTTCCAGCAGGTAGTGAGAAAGATACATTTATTTCGCCATTGTAGCGAGTGTGAGCAGATACATCTCCAGCCTTAGAGATAGCAGATAGAGCAAGTTTGCCTACTTCCTTCTGCCACTTCTCAGTTGCCTTCTTGTGCTTTGCTTCGTTTGCTTCTTGACTAGCATAGTTCTTGTTGATTTCTGCTAGTTTAGTTTCTAAAGCCTTGATAACTTTAGTTGTAGCGATTTTCACGCTAATTGCTTTTTGTCGTGCCATTTGCTTATTTCCTTTTCTGTTAGTGGTGTTTAGGGGGTTTTGTGTTGAGCAGTTTTAGTAGTCATGCTCAGGACTTTTAGCGTTAGTTGCTAATTACTTTGCTGTCCAAGTTGTCCAGCGAGTCTGTCCTTCTACATCTAACTTCACACGCACACGGCTTCCGTCAGAGTTTGGAACAATCTCCTTGATAGTGCCTGTCACCTTTGACTTCTGTGAGGTGTATAGGTCGCCTACCTTGTATGTTGCTGTTGATACTGCCATTTTGTTTCTCCTTTGTTGTTGGTTATAGTATTTATTATTTCATTTATTTTTGGCTTTGTCAAGTTATTTCCCCCAATAATCTCATTATTTGAGATTTGTGAGGTAAATCACATTAGTGCCCTAGCCCTGCGAATAGCAGAACAAGGACTAATAAGGCTATTACTAATACTTCCATGCCACCCCTTACTTTTTCTTTGCGCTAAACACTATATCAGATTTATTGGTAATACACAAGCCACACGAAACGCAAGCGGATCCAGCCGTACTAATTAGAGGAATGGCTTTTTTATTCTCAGGACACTTTGCCCCTACCTTGCCAATCATCTCTTTCATGTCTGCCTTTCCTATTGCGAAAGTATCCGCAAGGTATGCCAATCTTATGCCGTTATCTTTATTTAGACTAATAGCGTCTTGCTTATTGTCTGCGTCTGTTGAGAAATAGAGAGATAGGTTATCTATACCCTGCAGAATTTTTGCTGCGGAGGGTACACGTGTATAAACCCAGAATTGAATGTCTGTATTATTAAGGATGACACTCTTCCATGCCTGTGTGTAAATATCGTTGAAGAAATCACCGTCCCAGTGGATACGGAATAACAAGGGAGCGTCTTTCTTTTCACAATCTTTTCTAAAATCATTAATCATCTCAGAAATTAATTGTTCCATTGTTTCTTGATTAGCGTCTTTCAATTGTTCCCAGTTAGACATGAGCACATTGCGTACGCCTTTGTATACCTTTTCTAATTTGCCTGCGTAGCATACTTTGGCGCATGTCGCTGTTTGTCCAGGGCATGAGAAATCTTTTCCTGCGGGTAATCCGAAGGTATTCGCAATAGTAGCAGTCTTTCCATTAGGTGAAACTGCATTGGTTACTTTTCTATCTTTGCTTCTGATAAGGGCCATATATATATTATCTCCTATTTTCTATTCTTTGTCAATATTTTTATGCTTAATTTTGCGAGAATATTTTTTCTTATTCTTAATTGGTGAGGCGGCATTAGATCTACGTAAATCCATAAGGATACGTAAGGCTTCTGCTGTCTTTTTTGTGTTCATAAAATAATCTTAGCAGAAATATGGAAAAATATCAAGTCACGTAATTGGGATAAAACGGACATTTCGCCCTCGGGATTTTTTAGTCAAAGAAATATAAATCAAAAACTTCAAAGTCATCACAATGAATGATGTCACGCTCACCAAAATCATTTACGATTTCTAGAGAGTAACCATCATCCAATGAGATAACTTCAACAACATTAACTATTTCATCGTTGACTTCAATTAAATCTTCTGGTTCAAGTTGCCCAATAGTTAATTGATCTACCTTACGATAATCCATAGTTTTCATTGTAGCACTTATTTTATAGTTACAGTGCCGTTGCGGTAAAAAGTTTTTGTATACATTTTACCTGTTGGGTCTGATAGATTATAAGTTGCGTATTCTTTAGCACTTCCAAAGTCTACGCACTTAGTCCATGCGTCTACTGCTTCCATCATGTCTGATACTCGCAGGGTATTTACTAATTCCCCGTCATACATTGTAGTAAGTGAGTAAGTGTATTCCATTTTAGTATTCCTCCTCTGGTAGCCACGCCTGTAAGTGGTGTTGGTCAATAATAGCCCATGCTGGGGCGGTAGTCAAACCCTTATAAGTAACGCCTTCAGGCATTTCAATCTGACGATTATGGTCGTCCTCATAGTAAGCATCAAGCGCATCTATACAAGGCTGTATCATGCTGCTTGGTACTGGTGGATAGTGATTAGCCTTTAGGTGAATACCAATCGCTGTTTCAAGGTCAAACTCTGCTGCTAAGTCTAGTGCTGTAGTAAATCCCATTTTAGTAAGCCTCCTGTGTTGTAAATAGTGTTCCGTTATCCCAAATTACATGTCCGTCATAGTCAAAGATTATCTCATGAGGGTTACATGCTTCGCAAGTCTCAAAGTCAAAGTCCTCGCCATTAGCCCAAAATTGTGAGCCTGTTCCTTCGCACTCATTACAATTACGAATTCGCTCTACTGCGTATTCTAGTTTATCCATTTTTCATTCCTTCTTTCATTTTGATTACTCTGTAATCCTATCAGATTAGACTGACAAACACAAAACGACACGCCGTAAATATGGGAAAAAATTTTTTTGTGAGTAATATCACATCGTCCTTAATTTATCCACAGGCTGTGGAAAACTTCTCGGGGGATTTTAGTTGAAACTTCAAGCAGTTTTCAATCATGCTTAGGATCTGAAAACTAAAACCCGTTTTCTTTTATGTCTTGAATTGCTAATCGCAATAAATAAATTGTTGATGTTACTAAAAGCAATTGAACAATTGTTGTTAGAATTCTAGTTGTTGTCATTGTAGCAAGCCTCCTCAAACTTTTCTGCGCTAAATCTTTCGTTATCTGCTAAAAACATTTCGCTGAATTCAAAAACTAAATCATCAAATTCATGTGAGTCAATTCTATCTAAAAACTTATTTAGAATTTTTGCGGTTTCAACATAGTCTTTTCGTGTCATCATGTTAGTTATCTCCTAACAAAATAAACGCATGAGAGCCACCAGCATTCACTACATCTAATTCATTTAGTAATTCATCATGAGTTAGAAGTGAAGCGTCACCAATCATTTCTGTTACTGCTTGAATGTTCATTGAAACAAAAACACCTTCAGGCAGGCTTTCAATTTTAGATAGTAGGGGAGAGTCAGAATAAACTCTTGAAACAAAATTCACGCCATTAGCGGTGAATGGGAAATCTTTATAAGTTGTGTTAGTCATTAGTTATTACCTTTCATAGTTCCACGAATTGTGCCTCTAACGCCTAGTGCGTCACAGGAAAGTTTTACAGAAATTCCAACGGGTAGTTGTGTTGGATAGTTGCTAATAAATTGAGCAACGGCTCCCTTGCTAGGGAGAGAGATTTTTTTAGTGTCACCACTAAAAGTTTCAAGTTGAATTGTGTAAGTCATTAGTTTTACCTTTCTTAGTTATTTTCTGTTTTTACTGCTACTGTGCGACAAGTAATTTTTCCACCATTACTAGGGCGCACCTCTACAAGATAACTTTCGCAATCTTTATACCATACCGCTTTAGGGTGTGGCTCTGCTGAAATTATTTCACCTGTTAGGGTTTTTGAGCGATAGAGTTTTCCTACAAGTAGGCTTTCAATTGAATAGACATTTGCTGACATAGTGTCACTTCCTTTTCTTTATTAGTTCTATTATACATTGGGGGGCTGACATTTTAGGGCATTTATTTGCTAGGCTCATTGTGATTTGTATCACACTTATTTGCTAGGCTCATTGTCCTAATTTGTCCTTTATTTAGTTTTGATACCTAGTATCCTATCAGATAAACTCTGAAAAGTCAAGGCGACACGCCGTAGGCGTGGTGTGATTTGTATCACTCATGGATACAGTTGGACTCAATTTCATGTCCAAATTCTGAGACAAGTTCCTCATAGATTTCGTCCATATAGTCTAAAAAGTCTGACATAAGTTTTCCTTTCTTTATTTTCTTACTCTGTAAGTTTAACACACTATGCTCAAAAAGTCAAGACGACACGCCGTAACTTAAATGTGTTTTACATCACACGCCCCGAGATTTTCCTCGGGATTTTTAGTGCAGATTTTACTCTGCATCTAAAACTTCAAACGCATCAAACTTTTCTAAATCTTCTTCAGAAAGTTTTGTGAAAATTTTATTTAGATTGAATACTGCTTGCAGATCTGTATCTGCATCAGTAACAAAACTAATCAAAACATTTTTCTTAGTCAAAGTAAATTCCTCCTCTCACATCTTTATGTGCAACACACACATTTCCTTTTTCAATTTCTTTATGACAAACAAAACACAACATTTGGAATTGCTTAGTCATTAGACCAAGTTCAATGTTTATTTGTTCATCTTTGGTTGCTTCTGAGAAATCAACCCAGCCAGCACCATTTTCATTTATTCTAAAAATTTCTATTGACATTTATTTATTACCTTTCTTAGTAACCTAGAATTTCAATTCCGTAGTATTCTACGGCATCAGTTACAGGCATTACGCCTTTATACTCACGGCAGCCACGGCATACTCTATCCCAGCCGTCCATTAGTGATGAGCAGAATACGCAGATGCTATCTGTCACGCAGATGTTATTTTCAATGAGGTATTCAATTACCTCTGTTTTATTTAGTGTAGTCATTTTATGACCTACCTTTCTTTATCTTGATACCTAGTATCCTATCATAGGGGTCTGACAAATTGGGGGGTACAAAACGGACATTTAGGACATTGTGATGTAAGACACATGTGACCTACGCCACAGGCCCCGAGATTTTGTGGTGTAAATCACATGCGACACGCCGTGCTGAAACTTGATTTTGTCAGGGTACTAGTGTAGAATACGGAGTATAAGAAATAAAGAAAGGGGTCAGAAATGACTACACTAGTACTAACAAGAATAAACGAGAATTACCTAACAGATTACTCACCAGTTATGTGCTGCGATACCCAATATCGCTACTACTGTGAGGCACACTTTGAGCCTATGGGCTGCCAATTCTGTGAGTTTGACCCATACGAAAAGTGTGACGAACAACACTAAAACACGGGGGGTTAAATCCCCCAAAATGTCAGTGGCAGGGTATAAGATACAAGGTATAGAAACTAAAAGAAAGGATAACCAAATGTTATCACTAAGTTACACAGTAGAAAAAGAGGGTAACCTCATTACAATTAAAGATAGACTCATGCTAAGTGAGTCACAAATAAATAACCTTATGGACTCTCTAGTGTCCTATGGTTTCAATGTTCTAACTATGGAGGTCAAATAAATGAAAATCACTTACTCACTTTGGCAAGGTAGCCAATTACTAAGCACGGATAACAAGGCAGACAAGCCAGAAGAAATCCTAGCAGTTATGAAAGAATTAGAAAAACTAGGTAAAGGATTTACCTACATAGTTAGGGCGGTAGATACAAAATGATAAACTCAGTACTAACAGTAGATTGCTCAACATGTCACGGACATGGGTTAGTGTTCTTTGGTGATGCTAACGATTACTCAGTAGAACCATGCGAGTGTGTAGCATGATAGAAGAATACGGATTAGCAATAGTTATCTCTCTCATTATGTTGGTAGGCGTGGTGTTTATAGGATGACCTACTCACATGAGCAACAGTTACGCAAAGCGTGGCTAACAAAGTATGGAAGCCCTGCGGGGTATCACAAAGCAACAGACGAAGAAAAGAAAGCGGTACTAAATGAAAGTAACAATAACTAGTATGAACGGCAAGACACATGACATGGACTTGCCTACAAAAGAAAATGTTTTTTATTTTATAGAATTATATAAAAACAATTTGAAGAAGAACCAAAGAGTGAAGATCACATGTGATGTGTTAGCACTTGATGGTTACATCCAAGGTACTCTCCCTATACACTAGGGAGGTACCCCCTCTAGTTGTGTGCTCACTATTTTTTTTATTTTTATTTTCTAAATATGTGTATCATACATCTGAACAAAAAATTCAGATTTTGTTAAAATGAAAAATTATTCAGATTTTGCGGTATACTAAAAACATGAAAAATATAAATTATCCAGGATGCGATGGAGTATATTTTGGTACAAGACCAGACGAATCTACGTTTAATAAAATGTTAAATCAAGAATCAGAAAACTTGGCTAAAAAAATATTTCTAGATATATGTTGTGATGGCTGTATGTGTCAATCCGAAGAAGATCATAAAAAAGAATAAAAATGCAATGGTATGAAGTAATAGAAGACCTAACCAAAAAAGCACCTGATGGAGATTTTGTAGAGTGCGGAACTTATTATGGAGTATCTGCAAGGGTATTAGCAGAAAATTGCAAGGGAACTCTACATCTATTTGATTCTTGGGAAGGGTTGCCAGATTTATCTGAATTTGATAGTGACTTTTATAAAACTGAAAAATGGGTTTACTCTTTAGAAGACACAAAAAAGAATTTATCACAATTTGATAACATAAAATATTA
>Ga0315909_10006526_pt1 | contig 13161 bp, 13 predicted proteins | sample LakEriMetagenome_11_FD_203527 | JGI IMG/M metagenome (GOLD analysis project Ga0315909, IMG submission 203527) | Freshwater fungal communities from buoy surface, Lake Erie, Ohio, United States - Buoy 2 MA125 | ecosystem: Environmental > Aquatic > Freshwater > Lake | place: USA: Lake Erie, Ohio...
CTGAACTTTCTGCAGTTTGTTCTCAGTCTGAAACTTAGGAAGAATCTGATGCAGAGCAATCAGACTTTCATTCAGAGGAGTTCCAGAAAGATACAAACGACTTGGACAAGAATAAGGACTATGATAAATATTTCCAAAGTATTCAGCAAGACGCCAAATATTAAGCATTTGACGCTCCAGTTCATTACCAGAAACTTTACTGGTAATAAGGTTCATCAAAGCAAAATCATCATCAACACAAAGCAAACTCTCTTTTCGCTCATAGTGAGGGGTACGATCTACTGCCATACGTTGTCCAGTTTCATAATCATATGAACCTCGGCGCCACTCTGAAGTGAAAGCATAAACCTCAAATGGAATAGAAACTTTCTTACAAAACCACACCAGATTGAACAGTTGCTTACAAGTATCCAGAAGAACATTTGCCATAGAACCACTCCAATCCAGAATAAAAACCAGTCCGTGATTTTTACCATCAGGAAGCACAGATACTTTCTTGAACAGATCCTCATTGAACTTGTAAGTGTGAAGACGCGCAGTATCAAGAACTCCAGTACGAGCAGTAGATGCACGAGCATATGCATCCGCAGATTTACGACACTCAAACTCTTTTACCAGATAGTTCACTTCCTTTTGAGCAGAAAGTTTGAACTTACGGAACTCAGCATCAGTTTCTGAGAAGAGGTTCACTTCAGGATTACCTCGTTCTTGCATAAGAAGATTGTAAGAGTTCTGCTGCTGATTGAAAGAACTATCAATCTCTTTATGAACATCAGAGTTCTTACCAATAATCGTTTCCAGATTAACTTTAGGAACTTCTACATAGACATTATCATATCCATTTTTGTTTGCAAGTTGACGGATTTTATCCTCAAGTTTGTCTACAGTACGAACTTCAGGTTCTTCCTGCTGACCAGTAGAAGTCGGCAGATTATCACCCGTTTTATTTACAGGTTGCTCATTTTCTGATTGATTTTCAGAACTGGTTTTATTATCCTCACCTTCTTCTTCAGAGTTTCCTTCCTGATTTTCAGTAGGATTTTCTGTTGCAGAAGTAGAGTTTCCCTGATTTTCTTGAGTATTAATATCGTCAACCTTTTCTTGTTCCTTTTCTTTCTTACAGTACTTATAAAGTTCTTCTGCAGCAATCAGAACATCTGCAAAGGTTTCGGATACTGCAATCAGATCAATAATCTCTTTCTCCTCAGCAGTGAAATCCAGAGAAACAAAGTTTCCTACCTTGAAGTAAAGATTTGCACGGTCAGCAAGGTTATATGTACTCAGATCATCATCTTTCAGAGAGAAGAAGTCTTGCTCATTCAGTTCCTTATACCCACCGAAGAAAGTTTTAGCAAGACCAGCATACCTACGCTTCATTAGTTTCTCAATGCGGGCATCCTCAACCACATTTACAAACTGCTGAGGAACTTTTACAGTTTCAGTCCAGTCTTCATCGGGAGTGAAGAGTGCGTGTCCAACTTCATGTCCCACCAGCATATCATATACGCCATTAGAAGCACGCTCCCAGAGAGGAAGGGTAAGAACACGGGTATGAACGTTAAAGCAAGCGGTCTCAACCTTTTTGTGCTCAACTACAAGGTCTTCAGTCGCAAGCAGTTTGGCGAGTTGGGACTTGATTTCGTGATTAACGGCCATCGGAGTTCGTTTCGTATGAGACCATTATACGAAAAAAGGAGGTCCGAAAACCTCCCAGTGGACAGTTTGAGAAGTGGTCTCAATGCTCTCCCATCGCTTTTTGCTTACGGAGTTTCTTAGGATTTGTAGTTTTGATTTTGACTTTATCTTGGTCTGCATAAGTGCTGACATTCATTTTTCTTGTACTATCACTAATCCCAGTTCTCCAATCTGCTTCTGGTTTTGGATTTGCTCTTTCATCTGCTTTATTAGCAAGTGATTGGTAAGTTGCTTTCCTTTTAGGAGTTTGTCCTTTTCTCTGATTAGCAAGTTTTTGTGCTCTATCTGCAACATTTTGTGCAGCACCTTCATCAAGCATTTCTTCAACAATACTCTCTCTCCACTCTTCACTCATATTCACCATAATTGCTTCTGCTGCTTGCTCAGTATCAGCATAACCCTCATCAAGAAGGTGTGAGAGAATGATATCGTAAATATCTTCCTTTATACCCATTCTTTTCCTTGCTCTTTGCTTTTCTTGCTCACTTGCGGCACGAACTCCTGATAATACTTGTCTGTCGTATTTGCGCTTACTTTTTGGTAATCTCTTTGGTCCTCTTTCGTAAGTACCACCACCAAGAGTTTCTTGACTACTTGCTCTTTGTGAAATTTCTGGAGTTATGAGAGGTCGTCCGTGTCTCTGATTATACTCAAATCTTCCCCCCTCTCTACCCTCAACAACTTCCAAATATGCTTCTTGAAGACTACGAAAATCTTGTGCGTCCATTTTTACAAATACTTTTTAGTTATTTATAAAAAAGAAGCGTCTCTATGATTGAGACGCTTCTTGAGTGATTGTCTTCGTGCTTTTGCTTGTCGCAGTGCTTGTGGTTTGAGTTTTCGTTTCTGTTCTTTTTTGGAGTGATGCTTCCAGTTTGGGACTTGCATTTGTCTTATTCAATCAGGACACTATATGCGAAAATCCTTTAACTTTCTCAAAACGGTGGACAGTTTCAAATTTGTCCTCAAGACCCGTTTTGTGTGAGATTACAAAAACATTCGCATCCTTGATTACATAGCGAATGATTTTGAGAAACTCATCTGTCCCAAATCCATCAAGAGAACTATCAAACACTTCATCAAACAATATGAGATTGGTATGAACTGAATTCTTGAATTTTGCTACTTCTCTCCAAGCAAATACAAGAGCAAGATTTATTCGTGCTTTTTCACCTTCACTAAAGGAAGCATAGGAAAAATCTTCGTGAATTGGAGACTGGACGGTTTCGTTAAATTCCTCATCAAGTGTGAAGTTAATGTAGAAGTCCATCATTTGCAAGTAGCGATTGACTTGCTGATTGATGAGAGGCAGATACTTCTTAATGATTTTGGTTTTTACTCCACCGTCTTTGAGCAAACTATACGAAAAATCGTAGTAGTTGATTGTGTCTTTTTTAGAAGAGAGTTCGTCGTATGTAGTTTTTAAGTTCTCTTTAAATTCCTCTAATTTCTCATGTTCAGTATTTCGGTTTTCAAGCTGTTCGGTAATAGTTTGAATTTCATGCTCAAGATCTCTGATTTGTCTTTGGCATCCAGCGATCTTAGTATTGTTTTGAGAAATGTCATTTGTGAGTTTTAAAATCTCCTTGGAAAGAGTGAGGAATTGACGCTCTCGGTCCTCTTCTTCTTTAATTGCCTCCTCTAGTTCTTTATAACCAGATTGCAACTCTTTTGCTTTAGATTGAGCGTCGTTAATTCTATTTATTCTAAAGGTCTCTTCAATAGACTGAGTGCAGGTAGGACAAACCGTATTTTCTGTAAAGAACTTATGTTCCTTTGTAATGGTAGATACTTTTTGGGAAATTTTACCTTTCAGTGTTCCAAGTTTTTTAAGTTTATCCCCAGCACCAACATATTCTCCAACTTCTTTTTGCTTTTCAAAAATACCTTCCTCAAGGATTGCACTCTCTCTCATAAAAACTTCCACTTCCTTATCCAAAGTAGAAATCAATTGGTTTTTCTTTTGAATATTTTCCTTTCCACGATTTTCAAGTTCACTAATAAAGTTTTCTTGCATTTTAAGTTTATCTGCAAGAGATTGCTTCTTAAGATCTAGAACTTTTATCTCATCTTTTGATTGACGAATCTTCTCCTTGATAACCACATTCATAGAAGAGAAAATCTTAATATCAAGAAGATCCTCAATCACTTCTCTGCGATGAGCAGCAGAGAGTTGCATAAAAGGAACAAAAGTACTTGAACCCAAAATAACGATTTGAGTGAAAGACTTAAAGTTCATTTTAAGAACATTCTGCTCCAACCATTTTTGCTGGTCCAGTGCAGCAGAAGACTGGTCCAGAACAGAACCATTTCTCCAGATTTCAAATATCGCGGGTTTAATTCCTCTTACAACTTTCCACTCAATATTACCAACACTAAACTCAACCTCAACTTTACAATCCTTTTCATTTACTGAATTGACTAGTTGTGGTTTATTGATTTTGCGAAACGGTTTTCCAAACAAGGAGAATGTAAGAGCATCCAAAACCGTACTCTTACCAGCACCATTTGTACCGACAATTAAATTAGTTTTGTTTTTAGTAAAATCAATCTCTGTATATTGATTACCAGTACTTAAAAAATTCTTGTATTTTATAGTCTTAAATAAAATCATAGTCAGTGTTTGGAGGAATTACGATATCATCAGGTGTAATAAGTGTGTATTGGTATCCGTGCAGATCGCAGGCTTTTATCATTACTTCATCTTCAATTTCAATCACATGCATCTCTGGATATCCATCTTCTTCTAACATCATAGCATATCTTGTTGCATCATCCTCTTCCTGAAAGAGATATAAGATATGTTCTCCTTCATCATCTATTACGGAATATGCGCCTTCGGTTTCTCTACCATTAATTGTTAGAATAAACATTTAAACTAATTCACATGCCTCTTGATATATTTCTTGCATCATCTTTTGAATAATGGATTTATCAAGATTGATTTCTGCCTCCTCAATATATCTATTCAGAATAGAAATCGTATCTTCGTTTTCAAATGCCTCAAAGTTTTCAGGTTCCTGAATATCAAAGTTTTCAATAATCTTTAACTCTGCAATATTGGATGCATAGAGTTTATCAATAAACTTCTCAAACTTTTTAGTATCAGATTTCTTACGAACAACAACCTTTACGATTTTGTTCTCATACTCACGAGTATCAAAAGTTTGATAGTTAGTATCCTCATAATAAATGTTATAGAACATCTTATAAGGATTATCAATTGGAGTATGCTCTAATGTTTCTGTATCGAAGATTGTAAACCCGCGAGTATCATTTACATCCGTCCAGTAAATCTCATAAGGATTACCGAGATAGAACACAGTTCCATTATTAGAACGAGTGTGGTAATGACCAGAAAATACCTTTTTGAAGTTCTTAAAAAGATTTGCTTCCAGTCCATGTTCCATTACGATTGAACGATTTACTCTAAATCCTTGAAGTTCAAGATGACCCATTGCAATTTTTGCTTTGGTTTTTTTAATCATCTTAAGTGACTGTTCTTCATTCTCCATACAAATCCATGGAAGAAGAAGAATATTAAGATTTTCGACTTTAATTTCTGTTGGAGAAGAATAAGTTTGAATATTTGGATAATCTTTTAGTAGAAGTTGTGGTGAGTTTGTATTGTTTGTATTCTTGTAGTAACTATCATGATTACCAACAATCATATGAACCTTATAGTTTTTAAGAGGTTCAAATACAACTCTTTTTGCCCACTCTAAACTTTGATAATCAATTGACTTCCGACTATCAAAAGCATCTCCCATGTGAATAACAGTTGTAATCCCGTACTGTTCTAGCGTCGGGAAAAAAATGTTTTTATAGAATTGCTCAAAATAATCATGAAAAAGTTTAGAACCCTTACGAGCACCGTAGTGAGTATCTGTTAGAATGGCGACTTTCATTCAATAACGAAGTTTCGAGTGAATATTATCCTTGATTGAATTATAATCGGAATAGTTCGCTCCGTCAATAGTGTTGTCGTCTCCAAATACTTCAGAAAACCCAGAACGCTCAAGGATTTTGTTTTTGATTTCTAACTGACGCTTTTCTCTTTGGATTCTGCGGAGGAAAGCATAGTGAATGATTTGTGTAAAGTATGCAAAAGGATTTTGTGACTTCTCTGGATTGAAGTTATGAATATACTGGACGCAGTTTTCAATACCATCAGAAATCATGTCTTCTTTAAACATGTAATTTACAAAGTTTGGTTTAAAGGAAAGATGATTTGCAATCTTCAGGAAACACTCTCCAATGTAGCGGGGAATGGGAGGTTTAGTATCCCAAGTTTTTGGGCGATCTTCTTTTGTTATTTCTCTACCATACTTCTTAATAAAGGTTATCTCAACATCTTCACGATACTTAGTAATAGCGGCAAGAAACTCTTTATTGTTGACGTAATGCTCTGACCTCTTTCTCTTGGTCATGACTGCTGTGGTTATCATAAGTTTTTATCATTATTATGTAGATATTATAACACTTTCAGAAATGCTTGACAAGGTGTTGAAATATCCGTATAATTACCTTTGTCGAGGTTGATAAGTTATAACTTTAAGTTTTAAGAGCTCTTAAAGATCTTTTCTAAAATCTCTTTAGCATCATTGACGTTAGAGAGATATCCCATTCTACGATTAATTTTAGATTGACTATTCTTTTCTTTATTTGATTGTCTCATATAAGATTGATACATCATTATCATCTCAATATCATATGATTCGGATAAAGTAAGAACATCTTCCAAATCAATAACAAACATATCCTCTGTGGTAGTCTTTAACCAAGGTTCTATCTTATATCCAACGGTTCCTACTCTGCCCTTTATTTCTGAAATAACAATAGGATTGGAAATAATTAAAATAGTTTTATCCTCTTCCTCAGAGGCTGCTACTTTAGCAAATATTTCTTCACCTGTTTTAAGTTTTACTGTTGCATAAAAGTCTTCTTCAATTCCCATTTTTCTTAAGTTGTATAGTGATTATTTCGTAATTAAAGTTTTCCTCATTATAGATTTTAATTCTTTCAATCAAGTGATTTAAAGTATAATTTTTTCTTGAGTTGTGAGTGCAATCGTCAGATATATCATAAAGAACTGCTTTTACTTTGTTTGTTCCCTTTCTAAGAACTCGTCCAATTGACTGAAGATTTCTAATACGTGATTTGCTTGGTGATGCGAAGATAACATTATGGAGATTTTTAATATTGATACCAGTACTAAAAGTTCCATAAGATGCTACAATGATTGCATCGTTTTCCCTTTCTGTAATTTCTCTAACTAATTCTCTTTCTTCGGTATCAACCCCACCATGAATAAAAAATACTTTACGATCACCTCGCTTAGTATTATTTATCTTCTCATATAAAACTGCTCCATGTGCTTCTACTCTTGAAAAAAGAACAAGTGTATTTCCCTTCAAATCAAGTGAAAGATTTGTAATAAATTTATTTCTTTGTTCGTGTTGAATGAGATACTGAATTTCATCCTCATAGGTTTCAAATTTTTGTGGAGGATGTTTGAGAACAAGGCATTGAATATCTAACTGAGAAATATGTCCTTGCTCCATTAACTCATAAGTTCTAGTGACCTTATAAGATGGTCCAAATAATCCCTCAAGAACCCATTTATGAGTTTGAGTTCCATCTAAGGTTCCAGTAAATCCAAAACGATATTTTGCATGATGAAGTTTAGTCATAATATCAATAAGTGATTTACTCTTAAATAAATGAGCCTCATCTCCTATAACTACATCATAATCTTCAAAGAATGAACGTTCTAGTTTATAAACAGACTGCCAAGTTGTAATCGTAACGGGATGTTCATTTGTTTTTTCTTTACCCGAATAGATACGGTGGCAATATGACTCAGCATCCCAACCATAATCTTGGAAGTCCTTATACATCTGTTCTACCAGCGATGTCGTTGGAACAACTAAAAGTATTTTGCGATTCTTATCTAAGTGATACCTTACAATCGAATATATCATCATCGATTTTCCTGAGGCAGTTGGACTTATCAGCAATTTACGATTATATCGTAAGGCATCATATACTCCCTCAACTTGATATTTGCGTGGCGTATGACAACAAATTGAATTCATATAATCATTGACGCCTTCGAAGGATACCTCCTCATTAAGTTCAAAAGGTAATCCGTAAAATTTATTTTCTTTAAATTCGTATGTGTAATTATGAATTTTGAGTTTGTCGATAACCTTATCTAACAAACCAACGTAAATTTCTCCAGTATGAGTACTTAACAGTCTAATTTTACCGTCCCAATATCTACTTCTATACTGGGACATGAATTTTGCAGATTCAACTTCAAAAGTAAAGTATTGTTGAAGTTCATATAAAATATGCGGTTCACAGTGCAATTTAATATAAACTTCATTTTTCTTTTCAATGATTACATCACTCATAGTATTATGATTACTATGAATATTTATTTACCCTAGTCCAGACTGAAAACGAATAAAATCTATAGAATTTTTAATTTGATATGTTCTATTTGATATCATCTTAAGAATACTGTCAACATAACACAACATTGTTTCATAGTATTCAATCTTAAGAACTACTTGGGATAGTTTCTCGTCCGAATCCAAATATCCTTGAAGAGTCTCTTTATCACGGATCTTTTTAGGAAAGGGATTATCCACATAAACCTCGGGATCTGCTTTTCCTGTAAAATATTCATAACGTTCGTGTCTTATTTTTTTCTTCTGAAGTTCTGCTTTCTTTTTTAGTAAATTGATCGTATTATACAAATCAAAATACTTTGAATGTAAAACGGGAATATTTAAAGACTCTGTATGAAGATTATCAATATCTATCTTTGAATCTGTTTCCCACATCTTTTGAATTGTATCTAAATCAATACCCATATAGTGGTTTTCCTTCTAAGTCAATAATATTGTAAATAGTATACTTGAAACTTACGTCTGCTGTAAAGTATTGTATATCTGTATCCGTAGCATCAAAGGTCACAGTAGATAATGTGTATGGAAATAAATCTTGAAATCTAATCTGAAAGTTTGGTATCTGACTACTAGTTAATACCTGCAAAGTTCCGTCAGAATATATGTTTTGTCTATCTTGTGCATAATTTCCACGAACTAATCCAGATCTCTCTAAATCGTCAAACTGACTTAATTGCTCCGGAAATCCAAGTCCACGCATCCAATTTTGAATTTCCATATAATTTTCAAGATTCTCATCAACAAGAAATCTTAAACTTAAGTCACCAAATTGAACCATATCACCGGGAGTTGGTAACATGTTTGTATATGATGGTTGAATAGCAACTCCAAGAGTTATATCTGGAATATTTGCTTGATTGCAGAAAAAAGCGACTTTAGGTGTTCTTGTTAGAGTAAACTTAAATCCTGTTGGAGATAGAAAATTTCTATTCTCAATTTGACCTTGAGTCATGATTTTTTTAAGTATTTAGATAAAAAAAGAGGGTCCGATTGGACCCTCTGAAAATCTTATGTGAAATTGATCACATAAGGTTCTTAACAGCAACTCTTCTGTAGTAACGGTTAGAGTTGGTCTTGAGTGCTCCGAGACCCTGATCGGTTCCTTCTGCAAATGGGTTTGCAACGAGACCATAACGGGTCTTAAAGCCGATCTTGGGCTGGAAGGTGTTCTCACCAACGGCACGAACCATTTGGAGAGGAACATATGGACAGTAGAAGAGACCTGCGTCATAAGGTGAAGAACCCTTATAACCAACAACATAGTACTGATTACCACCTGTTGGAGCAGCGTTAGTAGATGAAGTCAGGTTAGCAGCATATGGGTCAATGTAGACGCGGAATTTGCCCATCAGAGTACCAGCAAAGGTGTTGCCGGTGTCGTCTACGGTGAGGTTAGCGTTGAGTGCTGGGGTGTAATCCAGAACGCCAGCCATGGTTAGAGCGGAAGCAACGTCTGCAGAGCAGAGGATGATGTTGCCCTTTCCACGACGAGTTCTCTGAGCGATAGCGTTAGCATCACGCTCAATCTGGAACAGAAGACCCTTGAACTTCTCAACTGACCAACGACCATTGGAGTCAACATCGAGGTCGAATACACCAGCGGTAGCAACGTTCTGAGAAGCACCCTTCTCGGCGGTCATGTAGATGGTACGGATGACTTCGCGGTTGATTTCAGCAAGAATCTCAGTTGAGAGAATGTTTGCTAATTCCGCTTCAGCATTCAGACCGTGGATTGCCTTGAGGTCCTGAGCGAGTTCTAACGAATACTCAGCCTTCAGAGCGCGTGACTTTGCAGTAACGGTGACTTTCTCGATTGAGAATGCCATTTGGTTGAAGTCATGACCAGATGCACCCAGATTTTCTGAATCACCAGTCTGCATTCCTTGGCCAACGTTGAACTGACCTGCAGGTGATGCATTCAGAACTGATGGGTTATCACCTCTCTGAGTGGTCGTACCAATGCCAGCATTGGTGCTACCAAATCCAGCAAGGGCAAGAGATGAATCTTGACCTGAGTATGCAGAATCTACTTCATTGTAGAAGGTTTCGGTTCCGCTCTGGTTGGTGTAACGTGAGCGCATTGCGAAGATAAGTCCAGTAGGACCACTCATTGGTTGAACGCCTGCAACGTCATAGGCGATCAGGTTAGGCATCGAACGACGGATCAGTGAGATCAGTACGGGATCGAAACCTGCGGTAGGACCACCAGCGGCAGAACTACCAGAGAATCCACCAGCACCACCAACGGCATTGCCGCTGTTGGTTGGAGACTCCATGAGCATACTCATGGAACCGTTATCGAAAGCGGATTGCTCTCTTAAAAATTTTTCTTGGTTTTCGAGCAGGACAGCGGTAACAGCTCTACGATGAGAATCTTTGATTGAATCAAGACCCTGATAGTCTAAGAGAGGTGCCCACTTTTCCTGCAATTGCTCTGAATGGAACATTTGCTTTTTACCTTTTTACTAAAGTGCGTTTTTTTGTGTTTGAATTATATTAAATTCAATTATTTACTAAATGCTGAGAGTGTCTTCAGATAAGCAGACATTGACTGCGAGTATGACTCATGAGCAACACTTACTCCTTCTGAAAGAGTATCAGATTTAGTTGAAGGAGAAACTACTCTTGAAGGGAAATATGATTCCTTCAATGTCTCCAGTTTTTCACGATATTCTTCTTCACTTTCAAACTCAACACTTTCGGCAAGTGAAGCGAGCTTGTCTCTCTGAGTGTCTGCAAGACCATCAGCGACTTGTTCAAAGATTCCATCAGCAACCGACTCTGCGAGACGCTTGTTAAGGGAAACGTTTTTCTCAATTTGCTCGTTGAGTTTTGTCTCCATGTCATCAAGTTTTTCTACCATGCTCTCAAGCACATTATATTTTTCTTCAGGGATTGATACATAATGTTCTTCAAAAAGACCCTTCATTCCAGAAAGGAATGATTCGGTCATTTCTGTCTTAAGACCTTTTTCGATGGCGAGTTCATTCTCGACCATCCACTCTTCTGCAACATACTCAAGGTATGCATCTACACGCTCTGCAAGTTCAGTCTTAATTTCTTCGACTTCCTCTGCAAGAGCAGCAGAATACTGCTCCTCAAGAGTTTCCTTAATTTCAGAAACTTTTGAGCGAAGAGCAGCTTCGAAGATGGTTCTTGCTTTTTCTTGGAACTCTTCAGAGAGCTCTTCGCCAGCAAGGAGAGCATTAACATCTTCTTCGATGCTAAACTCTTCTTTTACTTCTTCCTCTTCGTCCTCATCCTCTTCATCATCTTCTTCTTTTTTACCTTTTTTCTTGCCGCCCTCTTCTTCGTCTTCTTTTTCCTCTTCTTCCTTAGCGGCTTCTAAGAGTTCTTCATCTTCATCATACTCTAACTCTTCCTCTTCCTTCATACCCTCAGCAGCTGCAGCACCTTTGTTTACAACATCTTTAACTTGCTTTAAAGATGCTCCAGGTGTCTTAAGTTTTGCTGAATCATCATCGGACTTATAATTTTCTGGTGTTGGTCCACCCAAATCTTCCCATCCACCAGTTTGACCGGGAGTAGCACCCGACAAACTTGGCATTGCATCCGCTGCTTTGGCATTAGCATTAACAGCGGTTCTGGATTGCTTTGTGCCTACTTCCATTTCTTGTAAATCTCCACGAGACATTTGAACTCTCCGTTTAACCTTAAGTTATAAACTATATTTATTTATAATTTAATAAATTACAATGAATTTAAAAACTCATTGAATAAACTCAACTTATACTCTTCAAGTAGATTTTCATCTACAAGAGTATTAACTCTCTTATAAGTTTTTTCTGCTGCTCTCTCTTTTAAGATGCCTCCATCCCAACACCACTCCTTTCCTTCCATAATTCCTTGAACAAAAGCATCAGGTGCAGAGGGATCAGCAACAATATCAGCAGCAGTTGCGAGCATAAAATCTTCGCCAACTTCCATATAACCCGCAGGATTTTGTCTAACAGAACCAATACCGCGAGAAGAAACTCCAAGAGTTACTCCTTCTTTTAGAAGTGACTCTGCAATTTTTCCCATTGGTGTAGAAAGAATTTGTGCTTTTCCAATAAAGTCATTTCCTTTTTGCTCAAGTGAAACAATTTTATGAGAAACCCGATCAAGATTTACAGTTGGTCCGTCTGGATGACCAAGTTCTCCAAGAGCACGACCTTTACAAATATATTGCTCAGCATATCTTTTTACCTCACGCTCCATTACATCTTTGCGATATACTCTACCATTACGATTTTTTTGTTCGGTTTGAAGGAAAGGTCCTTGAATATAAAGAGTCTTCTTACCGTTGACCGTTTCGATAAGAACTTCTACTGATTCGATTTCTTCGGTAATAAGTTTCATTATGCTTGTCCTGTGATTTGTACTTGTTGGAAATGAAGTGTTCCTGAACCGACTCCGTATGCAGAGATTTTATTTGAAACAACAACTGATGCATCTGCAGCAGAGAATGCTGTTAAAATACCACTTGAGTTATAATTAACAGTCATTCTTGTAGAGAAATATCCATCAAAACCTGCAGATGTATCAATCGATAAGACTTGTTGGTGAGTAAAATCATAATATGATTGACCAGTAGCGGTCAGAGTTACATAATCACCAACTGCAAATGGAACTTGAGTTCCTTCTGGAACAATAACAATCGTTGTTGTCCCTGTTGTTATACCAACAACTCTGTTTGATGCTTTAGTTAGACCTAGAGTTACAGTATCTCCTGCAGGAACATAATAATCAGCAGTGGTCGCTGCTGGAGTAACTCCAATTGCGACATGTGCAGAACCACCAACTGCAACCACTCTCAAAACACTAGATTGTACCGAAAAAGCAGATGATGTTGTTGCCGCACCTGCAGTGAATGTAAAGGAGGAATTTACTCCAACTGGTCTATGAGCCATTATTTTATTAGATACACTTTTAGTTATTTATTATTTTTATAATTACCTACTAATTTCTTCCCAGTCAAGTGAAG
>Ga0315909_10006531_pt1 | contig 13151 bp, 17 predicted proteins | sample LakEriMetagenome_11_FD_203527 | JGI IMG/M metagenome (GOLD analysis project Ga0315909, IMG submission 203527) | Freshwater fungal communities from buoy surface, Lake Erie, Ohio, United States - Buoy 2 MA125 | ecosystem: Environmental > Aquatic > Freshwater > Lake | place: USA: Lake Erie, Ohio...
TGCATGTTTATGAAGAACAAACCGCGCCACTAATTAGCGTCTACGCATCACGCGGGCTATTGGTGAAAGTTGACGGCCTTGGAGAAATTGCTGAAGTGACTCGAAGAATCACCGAAGCACTCGATTCAAAAAACCATAACTAGCAGGGGAACTTTATGTCCCGTTCCGAGTTCGAACTCAAAACCCCCGAGCAACTAATTGCTATGCGCAAAGCAGGACTCATTACTGCCAAAGCTCTCGAGGCGGTAAAGAGCGCTTGTGTTGCTGGAGTATCGACATTGGAACTCGATCGAATCGCCAACGAAACGATTGAGTCTTTCGGAGCTCATTCAAACTTCCAGCTGGTAGCTGGTTACAACCACACTATCTGCGCTTCGGTCAATCATGAAGTGGTGCACGGCATCCCGGCCCCCGAGAGAATTCTCGAGGCAGGCGACATCCTTTCGGTGGATTGTGGTGCAGAGATAGACGGTTGGAATGGCGATAGCGCCATCACCATCATCGTGCCCGATGAATCAGGTCAGATCCCTGATACTGATTTGGTTCGATCAAGACTTGCGCTATCTAAAGCTACCGATGGATCACTTTGGGCCGGTATCGCATCGTTAGCCAAAGCGCAACGCTTGGGTGAAGTGGGAGCTGCCATCGAGGATTACATCGAAGCCAATGGCAAATATGGCATTTTGGAAGATTACGTTGGTCACGGAATTGGTCGTTCGATGCACGAGGAGCCTCCGGTTTACAACTTCCGCACCAAGCTGCTGGGCCCAAAAGTTACCCCAGGGCTAGTTGTTGCAATTGAGCCGATGGTGACCGCAGGATCGAACAAAACCAAGGTTTTGGCCGATGGTTGGACCGTTGTGAGCAAGGACTCCTCGGATGCCTCCCACTGGGAGCACTCGGTAGCGGTCACCGAGACCGGGGTCTGGGTATTGACCGCTCTAGATGGCGGAAAATCAAGGCTAGAGAGCCTCGGGGTGCCCTTTGGTGGCCTCGAGGGCTAGGAATTTAATTTCCCTTTGCCAGTGATTTAGCCTAGGCTAGAGCTTCGGCGCTCAAAAAGGCGAAATCCCGTTTTTTGGATTGGTTTTTTGATGCCTAAAAAACAAGAAGATAAGTGAGGCTATGGCCAACAAAGACGGTGTCATTGAGATCGAGGGGTCTGTTGTTGAGGCACTCCCGAACGCAATGTTCAGAGTTGAGTTGACTAACGGCCACAAAGTATTGGCACACATTTCAGGAAAAATGCGTCAGCATTACATTCGCATTTTGCCTGAAGACAAAGTAATTGTTGAGCTAAGCACTTACGACCTCACCAGAGGTCGAATCATTTATCGCTACAAGTAAATCGGTTTTGGTAAAACAAAACCCCTAAAAGAAGTAAGAGACATGAAGGTAAACCCAAGCGTCAAGAAAATCTGCGACAAGTGCAAGGTTATTCGTCGCCACGGTCGCGTCATGATCATCTGCGACAACCCTCGTCACAAACAGCGTCAGGGTTAGCACTTACAACTAAACATCCAATAGCAGTACCGAGGTGATTTATCACCTAACCTCTGGAGAAGGCCGGAGCCCGATTTGATCGGGGTGGTATTGCTACAGACCTTCTAACAAACAGGAGTAATCCAAATGGCAAGAATTGCCGGTGTTGATATTCCACGCGACAAGCGTGTTGAAATCGCCCTAACTTACATCTACGGAATCGGTCCTACCCGATCCATCAAAACTCTCCAAGAGACCAAAATCGATAAGAACATCCGAGTCAAGGATCTTTCTGACGATCAGCTTGTGGCACTTCGTGACCACATCGAAGGAAACTTCAAAGTTGAAGGAGAGCTACGTCGTGACGTTGCAGCGGATATCCGTCGCAAGGTTGAAATCGGTAGCTACCAGGGAGTGCGTCACCGTAAGGGACTTCCAGTTCACGGACAGAGAACTAAGACCAACGCTCGTACCCGCAAGGGACCAAAGCGCACCGTAGCCGGCAAGAAGAAGGTAGCTCGCTAAGGCGGGCTCCGAAGGATTTAGGAGAAAATCATGGCAGCAGCTAAGACCGCGGCGAAGACCGCGGCTAAGACAGTCGCGAAGGGTGCCGCACGTAAGCCTCGTCGTAAGGAAAAAAAGAACGTTGCAGTTGGTCAGGCACACATCAAGTCGACCTTCAACAACACAATCATTTCCATCACCGATCCATCCGGCGCCGTTATTTCTTGGTCATCATCTGGTGATGTTGGTTACAAGGGTTCTCGTAAGTCAACTCCGTTCGCAGCTCAGCTTGCAGCTGAGAGTGCAGCGAAGAAGGCCCAAGAGCACGGACTGAAGAAAGTCGATGTATTTGTGAAGGGTCCAGGATCTGGTCGCGAGACTGCAATCCGTTCCCTACAGGCAGCCGGCCTAGAGGTTGGATCAATTTCTGATGTGACCCCACAGGCTCACAACGGTTGCCGCCCACCAAAGCGTCGTCGCGTCTAACAACAAGATTTAGTTTCAAGCAACAAACTGCCAAGTGGCCACTTGGCAGCCCCAACAAATGAGTATCAAATAGCGGATGCTCAGCTGAAAGGAACCAAAGTGCTAATTGCACAGCGCCCATCACTAAACGAAGAAGTAATTTCTCCGAACCGCTCCAGGTTTGCTCTTGAGCCACTTGAGCCAGGTTTCGGTTACACGCTAGGTAACTCACTGCGTCGCACCCTGCTCTCCTCAATCCCGGGAGCAGCCGTGACCAACATCCGCATTGATGGCGTTAGCCATGAGTTCTCGACTGTTGAATCGGTTAAAGAAGACGTCACTGAGATCATCTTGAACATCAAGGAACTTGTTGTCTCCTCCGAGAACGACGCTCCTGTTGTTGCGCACCTAAAGAAGCAGACCACTGGTCCTGTTACAGCTGCCGACATTCAGGTTCCTGCCGGTGTTCAGATTCACAACCCAGAGCTAGTAATTGCAACATTGACTGGCAAGGGCAAGTTCGAGGTTGAGCTAATCATTGAGCGCGGCCGTGGCTACGTTCAGGCTTCGCAGAACCGCAACCCAGACTCTGACCCTGGAGTAATCCCAATCGACTCGATTTACTCACCAGTTCTAAAGGTGTCTTACCGCGTAGAGGCAACTCGTGCCGGTGAGTTCACCAACTTCGACAAGCTAATTGTTGACGTTGAGACCAAGAACTCAATGTCACCTAGAGACGCAGTTGCATCGGCTGGATCAACCCTGGTTGAGCTATTCGGTCTAGCGCGTGAGCTAAACGAAGCTGCTGAAGGTATCGAGATTGGCCCAGCTCCGGTTGAGGCAACTTTGTCACCAGAGCTAGCTTTGCCAATTGAGGAACTGGACCTAACCGTTCGTTCTTACAACTGCCTAAAGCGCGAGGGAATCAACACCGTTAGCGAGCTAATCGGTCTAACCGAAGAGCAGCTAATCAACATCAGAAACTTCGGATCCAAGTCTGTGGACGAAGTCCGCGACAAGTTGGTATCCATGGGACTGAGCCTGAAGGAGTCAGCACCTGGCTTTGACGCTGCTTACTTCAGCTCTACTTACGAAGAGGACGACCGGGCTTAGGTCTGGTTTTTCAGAAATACTAGAGGAGAAACAAAATGCCGACCCCAACCAAGGGCCCACGTCTAGGTGGCGGACCAGCTCACGAGAGAATGTTGCTTGCCAACATGGCTCGCTCGCTGTTCATCAACAAATCTGTCACCACAACTGAGGTCAAGGCAAAGCGTCTTCGTCCAGTTGCTGAGCGACTAGTTACCTTCGCAAAGCGTGGCGACCTACACTCTCGCAGACGCGTTATGCAGTCAATCACTGACAGAAACGTGGTTCACGAGCTGTTTGTAAACATCGCACCTCAGGTAGCTGAGCGTCAGGGTGGATACACCCGCATCACCAAGCTAGGTTTCCGTAAGGGCGACAACGCTCCTATGGCAGTAATCGAATTGGTGCTTGACCCAGTGTCACCCAAGAAGATGAACAAGAAGCCAAAGCTTGAAAATGCAGTGAAGGCAGCTCCAAAGGCTGAGGTTGCTGCAGAAGAAGTTGTGGCCGAAGAAGTAGTAGCAGAGACTCCAGTTGAAGAAGTAGCAGCAGTGGAAACTGCAGCTGCGGAAGCAGTTGTTGAAGCCCCTGCCGAAAAAGCTCCAGCTGCAGAGGCTGCTGTCGAAGAGCCAGCAGCTGAGGCTGCTGCAGAAGCTCCTGCTGAAGAGGCGCCAGCTTCTGAAGAAGAGAGCAAGTAGTTCTTAAAAATGACTAAACCCGTTGACCTGCCGGTCGACGGGTTTTGTCGTTACCGGATCGACTTTGGCTACGACGGAACTGACTTTAGTGGTTTTGCCAAACAGCCGGGCCTTCGAACTGTTCAAGCAGAACTAGTAAAGGCAATTGCAGTCATCTTTGGAAAAGATGACAATGACTTTAAGCTTCGGGTCGCGGGTCGAACCGATGCTGGGGTTCACGCACAGCATCAGGTGGCTCACCTTGATCTAACTACTGCTCAACTAAAGCGCATTGGAAGAAACCCTGATGTTGCTGGGCGGATAAACACGGCACTACCAAAAGACATTCGGGTGTTTAGCTTTGACGTTGCACCCGAAGGATTCGACGCTAGATACTCAGCTACCTTTAGGAAGTATCGCTACCGGGTCGCCGACAAGAACTGCTTCGTTGATCCACTGGATGGTAGATATGTTTTGGAAGTAAAGCCAGAGCTTGATCTAAAGCTGATGAGGCAGGCAGCCAAGGTCTTGATAGGTCTTCATGACTTTGGGGGATTTTGCAAGCCTAGAGCTGGTGCAACCACGATTCGAAAGCTTCGATCAATCAAGATTGCTCGCAACCAAAGACAGGGTCGCATTATTGAGATTGAACTTAAGGGCGACGCCTTTTGTCACAACATGGTCCGCTCCATAGTTGGAGCACTAGTTGCCGTTGGCAGGGGTCGAGCATCCGTTTCAGACGTTCAAAAACGGCTGAAATCAGGATCCAGGGCGGGTGCTTTGAAGGTGGTTGCGGCCAGGGGTTTGAGTCTGATCGAGGTGGGTTACCCCAAGGACTCCAAGATGGGTTTGCAGGCCCAAAACACACGTAAAAGAAGGGTTCTAGAGGAAAATTAGGGTTTGACCAAGCCGCTTGGCAGGGCCTAAACTAGTAACTTGTTGCGGTTCGTAAGGGCCATTGCACAGTGAATCCAAGCCCCAAGGCTGGATACATGAAATCGACTAAGAAAAGTAAGGCAAATTAGCGTGCGTACCTATTCTCCAAAGGCTCATGAGCTAGACAACAAGTGGTTAATCATTGACGCCACTGACGTTGTGCTGGGTCGTTTGGCAACCCAGGCGGCAACTTTGTTGCGCGGCAAGCACAAGCCAACCTTTGCTCCTCACATGGACAACGGCGATTTCGTAATTATCATCAACGCTGAGAAGGTTGCACTAACCGGATCCAAGCTGTTGCAGAAAAAGGCTTACCGTCACTCTGGTTACCCTGGTGGACTAACCGCCACCACCTATGCCGAATTGCTAGAGAAGACTCCTGAGAAGGCAGTTGAAAAAGCTATCCGCGGAATGATTCCAAAAAACTCTCTTGGTCGCGACCAGCTAGCCAAGCTAAAGGTTTACAAGGGTAGCGAGCACCCGCACGCCGCACAGAAGCCAACCAATTTTGTAATTGATCAGGTAGCCCAGTAATAACTGGCTAATTTAGAAAACTAGAGGATCACCTTGCCAAAAAACGAAACCGAAGTAGAAGCTACTAACTACTCAACTGAGACTCCTGCCGAATCCGTCAAGGCAGAAACCAAGAAGGTGCGTGCCCCGCTAACTGTTCCAGGTGCAGGTCTTGGTCGTCGCAAGGAAGCAATTGCTCGTGTTCGTATGGTTCCAGGAACCGGTGTTATTAAAGTTAACGGAAGAGCTCTTGCTGATTACTTTCCAAACAAATTGCACCAGCAGCTAGTGCAGGACCCATTTACAGTTTTGGAACTATCCGGTAGCTACGACGTAATCGCAAAGATTTCTGGTGGAGGAATTGCTGGTCAAGCCGGTGCTCTTCGCCTAGGCATCTCTCGTGCCCTAAACGAGATCGACAAAGACAACAACCGCGCAACTCTAAAAAAGAGTGGCTTCCTATCTCGCGACTCCCGCATCAAGGAGCGTAAGAAGGCAGGACTGAAGAAGGCTAGAAAGGCTTCTCAGTTCAGCAAGCGCTAATCTTTCCAAGATTTCGCTAACCTTTTTATCATGTCCCGGTTATTCGGTACCGACGGTGTTCGAGGTCTTGCAAATAAAGACATCACATCAGAATCAGCCCTCAAGCTAGCTCAAGCTGCCGCAATCGTTTTGGGCGAGCAGGCTAGAACCCGCGGCCAAAAGCCAATTGCTGTTATCGGACGCGATCCTAGAATCTCAGGCGAATTTCTAGCTGCTGCAATTTCTGCAGGTTTGGCAAGTAGCGGTGTTGACGTGTTCGACGCCGGCGTGATTCCAACCCCAGCGACATCTTTTTTGACGGCTGATTTGGACGCCGACTTTGGCGTCATGATTTCCGCTTCTCACAACCCAGCACCGGATAACGGAATCAAGTTTTTCTCCCGTGGTGGACACAAACTCGATGACGCAGTCGAAGATGCAATTGAAAAAGCTCTTTCGGAAAAGCCGCTAACTCCAATCGGTGCCGAGATCGGTCACGTAAAAGAATTTGCCGATGCTAGAAGCCGCTACCTAGTTCACCTGCAAGGAACTCTTCCAAACAGCTTGAAGGGAATCAAGGTTGTGGTGGACTGTGCCAATGGTGCCGCATCTGATATCGCACCGAAGGCATTCAGAGACGCTGGAGCTGAAGTAGTTGTAATTGGAAACGAACCTGATGGTTACAACATCAACTTAGGTTGTGGCTCGACACACTTGAGCGCTTTGCAGGCCGCGGTAGTTGAACACGGAGCCGATGTTGGAATCGCTCACGATGGTGATGCCGACAGAACCTTGGCAGTGGACGCAACCGGAGCCATCGTTGATGGCGATCAGATCATGGCAATCTTGGCAGTTGCTGCAAAAGCACGGGGAGATCTATCGCGCAACACATTGGTTGCAACCGTGATGAGTAACTTAGGTCTAAAAATTGCCATGAAGCAAGCCGGCATTGAAATGATTGAAACTAAGGTTGGGGACCGCTACGTTCTCGAAGTGATCCGTGAAGGCGGATACACCCTAGGAGGAGAGCAGTCAGGTCACCTGATTTTTGCAAGGCATGCCACCACGGGAGATGGCATTCTCACAGGCCTTCAGCTTCTAGCCCAGATGAGCTCAACCGGCAAGAGCCTGCAGGAACTAGCTAGTGCGATGAAGGTTTACCCGCAGGTGCTAATCAACGTCCCGGAAGTGGATAAGTCCAAGGTTGATTCCGACCCAGAGTTACAAAAAGTAGTTCAAGAGGCAAAAAGCGAGCTTGGTGAAACTGGCCGCGTGCTCCTTCGGGCCTCTGGAACAGAGCCACTGGTTCGCGTGATGGTTGAAGCCCAGGATGCCGGAACAGCCCAGAGTTGGGCCGAGCGAATCGCCAGGGTGGTTGAAAAGCAGCTAAAGCTTTCTTAGCAGCACGCTTTCCACCCGGTGATTGTCACCTTTTTTCAAAACTAAAGTAGCCCTAGATCGGGTGGGCAAGATGTTTTCGGTCAAGTTTGGCAAGTTTATGGTTTCCCAAATTTCGGTGGCTCTAGCCAGCGCTTTTTCTAGTGGCATCTCGGCGTAGCGGTGAAAATAGCTTTCCGGGTTCGTAAAGGCCGACTCGCGTAGCGCGTGGAATCGATTCAGGAACCATTTTGAAATGTTTTGTGTTTCCGCATCTACGAAAATCTTGAAGTCAAAAAAGTCACTCAAGGTTATTTCTTGATCTGGCCCTGGCGCCTGCAAAACATTGAGGCCTTCAATAATCAAAACATCAGGGGATTCAACAACCACTTGTTCACCCGGGATGATGTCATAGGTTAGGTGCGAATAAACCGGTGCTGAAACTTGGGACTTACCGCTTTTTATATCTGAAACAAACTTGATAAGTGCCAACCGGTCATAGGATTCCGGAAAACCTTTGCGGTCCATGATGGAGCGTTTTTCTAGTTCTTTATTTGGATATAGGAATCCATCGGTGGTAACCAGTGCAACCTTTGGAGTTCCCTCCCAACGACTTAGTAGTTCGCGCAGCAATCTTGAAACAGTTGATTTACCTACGGCCACCGAACCGGCAACACCAATAATAAACGGCACGGGCTTGGCACGCTCTCCCAAGAACTCACTAGTTGCTTTATGGATGTCTGCATGCTTTGTCACATACAAATTAAGGAAACGGCTAAGAGGCAAATAAACTTCTGATACTTCCGTGAGGTCAAGAAAGTCGCCGAGACCTCTGATTTGTGAGATTTCTGACTCAGTCAACGGTTGTTTTGTTGAATTTCCGAGCCTGGACCAGTCCGATCGCAATATTTCAACAAATGGCGTCAGCTCGCCCTGGTTTATAGGGGTTGAAGGGGAACCGGAAGCACTCACAACAAGTCATTCTGCCGTAAATTAGAGGTATGTGCGGAATTGTTGGATATGTAGGACCGAAATCAACCAAAGATGTAATTCTTGGCGGATTGCGGCGCCTTGAGTATCGCGGATATGATTCCGCAGGTATTTCTGTAATCACCGCTCTTGGCACCCTAGAGACCAGGAAGAAAGCCGGAAAGCTAGACAATCTGGTTGCAGATATAGAAGCCAACCCAATGGAGTCTTCCAAAACTGGTATCGGTCATACCCGTTGGGCAACCCACGGTGCCCCAACCGATCAAAACGCTCACCCTCATTTGGGCGGATCCCACTCAAAACTTGCCCTGATTCACAACGGAATCATTGAGAACTTCGCAGAACTCAAGCAGGAGCTTTTGGCAACAGGCACCAACTTCGCTAGCGAAACAGACTCCGAGGTAGCAGCACACTTGATTGCCAAAGAGTTTGATAAATCTGGAGACTTAGCTTTTGCTTTTGGCAAGGTAGTAAATCGCCTCCACGGCGCCTTCACTATCTTGATCATCCACGAAGAATTCCCTGATTTGATTTTGGCTGCCAGAAGAAATGCTCCATTGGTAATTGGCCTGGGAGATGGCGAAAACTTCCTAGGAAGTGACGTTGCAGCCTTTGTTGAACACACCAAGCGGGCAATCTCTGTTGGCCAAGACCAGATTGTTAGCCTGAGCTCCACTGGCGTGAGCGTCACTAACTTTGATGGAACACCGGTAGCTAGCAAAGAGTTTGAAATTGACTGGGATGCATCCCAGGCTTCCAAGGGCGGTTGGCCATCATTTATGGCTAAGGAAATCGCCGACCAACCGCAAGCGGTAGCAGACACCATGATGGGAAGAATCAATTCCGATGGTCTAGTTACCCTAAGAGATTTAGATGCATTAGATAAGCAGTACTTTGACGAAATCGAACGCATCATTGTTGTTGCCTGCGGAACAGCAAGCTACGCCGGCGAGATAGCTAAGTACGCTATCGAGAAGTGGGCCAAGATCCCAGTTTCGGTTGAGCTAGCTCACGAGTTTAGATATCGCGATCCAATTTTGACCTCAAAGACCATGATTGTTGCGATTAGCCAATCGGGTGAAACCATGGACACTTTGATGGCAACTCGCTTTGCAAAAGAACAAGGTGCGAAGGTCTTGGCTATTTGCAACACTCAGGGAGCAACTCTGGCCCGCGAGAGCGATGCCGTTATTTACACCCACGCCGGTCCAGAGGTTGCGGTAGCTTCCACCAAAGCTTTGACCGCGCAGATGACTGCAGTGTATTTATTAGCGCTATTCCTGGCAGCCAATCGAGCGATTCTTGATCGCAATGAGCTAATGACCCTTGGAAAAGAACTCTTGAAACTTCCAGCCAAGGTCGAAGAGACACTAACTTCTCTTGGTCAGGTTGCTGAGCTTGCTAAGAAGATGGAAAAAGCAAAGACCGTTTTGTTCCTTGGAAGAAACGTCGGGTTCCCAGTGGCAATGGAGGGAGCACTAAAGCTCAAAGAGCTTGCCTATATCCACGCTGAGGGTTTTGCTGCCGGTGAGCTAAAGCACGGCCCGATTGCCCTTATTGAGCAGGGCCAGCCAGTAATTGTCATTCTCCCGGCACCTGCAGACCCGCTGCACCCCAAGGTTGTTTCAAACATCCAAGAAATTAAGGCTCGTGGCGCTGAGGTAATCGCTATCGCGGTCCAGGGAGATACCGAGGTTGCCAACTACGCGACCAACGTCTGGTACGTGCCAGCAACCGAGTGGTTGATGGCACCAATTCTGACCGTTATCCCACTTCAAGCATTTGCCATGGAGCTAGCAACCGCTAAGGGTCTCGACGTGGATCAACCGAGGAACCTGGCCAAATCAGTCACGGTCGAGTAATGATTTTTGGAATCGGTGTTGATTTGGTTGACATCCAAAGATTCGAGAAAGCCCTAGAACAGACCCCAAAGCTTCGAGATCGGTTATTCACCGAGAGCGAGCGGGAGCTTTCCCTCCAATCCTTAGCTGCCAGATTCGCAGCTAAGGAAGCTCTCGTGAAGGCAGTGGGTAAAGCCAAAGGGCTGTCTTTTCAAGGGGTAAGTGTTGTCAAAGACCAAGACGGCAAACCGTGTTTTGAATTCACCGGCGAGACCGAGCAGACCATCAAGTCCCACGGCATCAGCCAATTTCATCTTTCTTTGAGTCACGATGACAACATGGCCGTTGCCTACGTCGTTGCCGAGGTTACAAATTGAGAACTATCACTATCGATCTAGAGGTAATTGCCAATAACTACAAGACATTGAAGAAACTCACCGGTGGTCAAGTATTGGCAATTGTTAAAGCGGATGCTTTTGGCCACGGCATGATTGAAGTTTCCAAAAAACTAGAATCAATTGGCGTTGATATTCTTGGAACTGCAGACATAGACGAGGCCATGGAGCTTCGACACGCTGGAATCAAATCTCCAATTATGGCTTGGCTCCACGGCAAGAACACCCAGTTTGAAGAAGCCATCAGTAATGATATTGAACTTGGCGCATCTGCTGTTGCAACTTTGGAGAAAATTGCAGCTGCCGCCAAGAAAGTTAGCAAGGTTGCCAAGGTGCATCTAAAAGTTGACACCGGACTTGGCAGAAACGGTTCCGATCTTGCGAGCTGGCCAGCGCTTATCGAAAAAGCAGTTGAGCTCTCAGCCGGTGGGGCTATTGAATTGGTCGGAGTCTTCTCACACCTTTCTGGTACCAGCGAGAAAGATGATCTAGAACAACTTCGAGTATTTGAAGTAGCCATCGAGACAGCGGCCAAGCTTGGTGCGACTTTCAAGACTCGTCACATCGCCGCGAGCCTCGCAGCCTTGAGATATCCGAGCACCAGATTAGACATGGTCCGAGTCGGTGCCGCTATGTATGGGATTGACCCCAGCCCCGAGGTAATTGCCAGGGACTTCGGACTTCTCCCAGCGATGAGAGTTAGCTCCGAGGTGGTGCACGTTAAGAAGGTGCCAGTAGGCCACGGTGTGAGCTATGGCTACCTGCACAGAACCAAGGCTGAATCCACGCTAGCCCTGGTGCCTTTTGGCTATACCGAAGGGTTCCCGAGGGTAGCTACCGGGCAAGCCGAGGTGTCGCTAAATGGCAAGAAATACCCAGTTCTGGCTCGGGTTGCCATGGATCAATTCATCCTGGATCTAGGAACCGATAGCGCCGAAGTCGGCGATGAGGTCGTAATCATCGGCGATAGCACCAAGGGCGAACCAAGTGCTGAAGATCTGGCCCGGGCCGGCGGCACCATCAATTATGAAATCGTTACCAAGATGGGCGGCCGGGCAAAGCGGGTCTTTCGTTGAGCAACCCTAAGCAACTTTCAATTTTGATTGAAAACGAAATTCAGATGCACGATCTTGGTATTCGGTTAGGTTCATTATTGAAGCCCGGAGATTTAGTATCACTCAATGGTGTTTTGGGTGCTGGAAAAACTACGCTCACTAAGGCAATCGGAGAAGGCGTTGGGGTTCAAGGAAGCATTTCTTCCCCGACATTTCTAATTGCGCGCACTCACCCAACGAGATCTGGAACACCTTTTGTTCACATAGATGCGTATCGATTGTCTATGCCAAGAGAATTGGATGATCTAGACATCGATTACTCAAACTCAATTTCTGTTATCGAGTGGGGTCGGGGATTTACCGATGGCCTTAGTGAATCTCTTCTAGAAATTGAAATTGAAAGATTTATCGAATCTGAGGAACGTAAGCTAACAGTTACAGGCCAGGGAAGACTCGGCGATGTTTTTGAAACATTAGGTTCAACAAAGTGAAGCAGATTGTTCTAGCCCTAGATACCTCACAAGGAACGTCGGTTGCTGTGCTGGTAGATGGCAAAGTTGTAGCTGAGGCAGCCGATTCAAATCCAATGCGTCACGCAGAAAACATCGGGACACTTATTGCTCGCTGTGTCGAGCAATCAGGTGTCAGCTCAGCTGAAGTCACGGACGTAGCTGTCGGGATTGGGCCTGGTCCATTCACAGGGCTGCGGGTAGGAATTGCCGCCGCCAAGATGTTTGCCGCCGGCTCTAAGGCAAGACTTCATGGAGTGGGTTCTCTAGATGCGATTGCCTACAAGCTCCCCCTAACCGAGCCGACCCTGGTACTGGCAGACGCCAGAAGATCTGAGGTCTACTTTGGCCTGTACCAGAGCAAGAGCCGAAACGGGGTCCCTAAAGCCCTGTTGGTTCCGGGGGTTAGTAAGCAAGCTGAGCTGGAGGCTAGGCTCCAGGCTCAGGCTCAGGCGTACGAGCTCGTGTCGGAGCCGGTTGCCGCAGCTTCTATTGGATTGTTAGCCCTTGCCCAGCAATCAGAAGGCCACCCAGCCGGCCCCATTCAGGCCAATTACCTCAGAGAGCCTGATGCCACTTATGCAAACCCGAAGAAGGTTTCTGGATGAGCTATCAAATCAGAATTGCTTCGGAAGCTGACCTAGAAAAAATAATGCAGATTGAAAAAGCATGTTTTGGTAACGACGCTTGGTCTAAATCAAATATGAAAAGTGAACTTCTTGCCCCGCACACAACCTACGTTGTTGCCGAAGAGGGCAATTCTCTGATTGGCTACGCGGGCCTGAGCAAACTTGCC
>Ga0315909_10006534_pt1 | contig 13148 bp, 17 predicted proteins | sample LakEriMetagenome_11_FD_203527 | JGI IMG/M metagenome (GOLD analysis project Ga0315909, IMG submission 203527) | Freshwater fungal communities from buoy surface, Lake Erie, Ohio, United States - Buoy 2 MA125 | ecosystem: Environmental > Aquatic > Freshwater > Lake | place: USA: Lake Erie, Ohio...
TGGGGATAAGGCCGTCCAGTTCCACAAGATGGTCAACCGGAATGCAAGCATGGTGGTGGATGGATACTTGGACACGCTTATCTTTACGTCGTATGTTGGTGTTCGTGTTATCGTCAATTCTTGGTTCCTGCAGAGCAAGAACTCGGAGAACAACTCTTACATCTCTCAGATGTACGAGGACAGCGTCACACACAAACTCAAAGTGTCCGACCTATCGGACGGATTTAACATTTAAAGCCATGAAAGAAGAAAGCTTTTGCACTACCGAAATCGTTATTCGTCAGAAGTTCGCCGATGGCGATGTGAACGAAGTGACGGTATCATCTAACAAGTTTCAGATAGACGACTTTAAGGACCAGCTGATGAGGGCGTCCTTGGCTATTGGTTGGTCTGAAAATCAAGTTAACGACATCTTCAACTTAAACTCGGACTAATGGTGCGCCTAGCTGTCTTTTTGCTATTGCTTTGCAGTTGCACGAACGATAGACCCTGGAAGGTTATTGAGGTGCGGGAGAAGGGGGATAAGTGCGAGTATGTGCTATCTCGTAGCAACGGATTCGGGCCGCAGGTAAAAAACATAACCGATAAATGCGGGAAGTACACACTTTTCCAAACCATAAACCCCTAACCCATGAAACCAGACCCCAAACTGATTGACTCTATGGCGATGAGATATAGGCATGATTTTGGTTTTTTAGACCAAGCTCAAAAAGACTCCATTAGAACAACTATGAAACAACTTTGGGAAGAAGTTGTGGGTCTTGGTTTTTACAAAGCCGAAAAAACCATAACCTCCAACCCCCAACCCCTAAACCCTGAGCAATGATTATTAACCTCGAAAGATTTGGACCAAACGTCCACGTTTCAAAAGTCGGCCCTAAGCAGTTGTTCCTGCTCCTATCGGACCTGCACTGGGACAATCCACATTGCGACCGGGACCTCCTCAAGAACCACCTAGACGAAGCAGTCCGCAGGAATGCAGCCATCGTAGTGAACGGAGACTTCTTTTGCCTCATGCAAGGGAAAGGCGATCCACGTAGGAGCAAGGACGACATCCGTCCTGAGCACAACAACGGCCGTTACCTGGACTCCATCATCGAGACAGCGGTGGAGTGGTTCAAGCCATACGCAAACCACTTGGTCTTGCTAGGTTATGGAAACCATGAGACCGGCGTACTCAAGCACCAAGAGACCGACATCCTGCGACGCTTTGCTGACCTGATGAACTACCAGAACGGCACCAACATCCAGGTAGGCGGATACGGCGGAATCTTCTCCGTGCTTATGGACCCACCGGTTGGTAAAAACAAAGGCCGTCAATACGTAATTCACTACTTCCACGGTTCCGGAGGCGGAGGCGTGGTCACCAAGGGCGTCATTCAAGACCAGCGCATCATGGCTTCAGTGGAAGGCTACAACTGCACCTGGCAGGGCCACGTGCATGAGTTGTATCACCACATCAACATCGTTCATCGCTACGATCCTCATAACAGAAAAATTTCACAAAGACACATCGATCAGATAAGGACTGCCACCTACAAGGAGGAATGGGATGGCGGCGTTGGAGGATTCCACGTGGAGAAGGGCCGTGGTCCAAAGCCATTGGGCGGTTACTGGCTGCAGCTTGAACTTGTTCGTTTACGCGGGAGGAAGGACAGCTTGGACGAAATCAAAGTAGTTTCGGATTTCACAGCCTGCACACGGATGTACTGATTATCTTTGCATGAAACAACCACAACATGTACACAGAACTTATCGACGGCTCGATACAGAGCCGCAATCAAAACGCTCGGATTGTTCACCTCGAAGACATCGGTTACGAGTCTTGCGACCATGAACGCTATACCTCCCTGTTTCAGTATGGGGAGTCCATCCGGAATCACTTTGCCGTAAACGGCTCCGTAAAGGGCTACAGAGGGGAGTTCTACATGAACATCCTCTGGGTGGACATCGACAATGCCGATGTGTCCTTGGCTTTCCAATCGTCCAAGGAGTTCGTGAAGAAACTCGTCTCCGAGTACCTAGTGGACCCAAGCCAGGTTTACATCTGTTTCTCCGGGAAGAAAGGCTTCCACATCGGGATTCACTCCTCCTTGTTTGGTGGGTTTGCCCCATCTCCCGACTTGCCAGCTCGAGTGAAGCGCCTTGTCGCTTCGCTAACCGAAGGCATACCCAGCGTAGACCATGGCATCTACAACAACAACAGAGCCTTTCGGGCCATCAACTCCCGTCATCCGGATAGCGGCTTGTACAAGAGCGGCCTTCGTTACGAAGACTTCATGGCCCAGGACATCGAGGAGATTTCCTTCTACGCTGAAGTTCCCAACCCGACCTTCCGATTCAGTGCCGAGGTCAACCCGGCACGTCCCAACAAACGCCTCATTGAAGCGTGGGAGTATGCATGCTACACCGATGACTACAGCCATGAGGTGGGGTCCGATCGGAAGAAGGAGGATGGAGGTCTTTTCTCGCCCCCTACGGAGGGCGATAGGAACAACAAGCTATTCAAGCAAGCTTGTGCGCTCTTTGACAAGAGCCAGTTCAAGTTCTACGACATCATGCAGATACTCTCTGGGCTCAACGATGCGGGTACCAACCCCCTAGACTACAAAGAGCTCTACAACATTACTCGGTCGGCCCAACAGCGTACCCAAGTAAAAGCAGAGGCCGGTGATGGCGTGAAAACCTGGTTCGCCCTGCATGAGCAGATTCCAGACATCCTGAACGCCCTGGACGAGAAGAGCGGTACGTACGACTTAGTATTTGATGAGTTCAACGACCTAATCAAGGGAGACCTCAAGGGCAAGCTCATCGTGCTTGCCGGGCAGGGTGGTACCAAGAAGTCGCTCTACGCTCAAGAGATCATGTTCCGCAACGCAAGGAACGGCATGCGTGGTATCTACAACAACCAAGAGATGTCTCGTACGCAGTTCCTCAAGCGAAGCATCAACATGTATCGGGATGGCTACGCCCACAAGAAGCTCTGGGACGAGTTTAAGGAGCTCTACGCGTCCGATCGGGAGGAAGCCACCAAGAAGGTCCAAGAGATGCTCAAGGACGACTTTAGCAAGCGTATCATCGTGGATTACAAGCTAGCGTCCAACGCGGCGCACTACCGGTCCATCGTCGAGCAGGTGGAGAACGCCTATGGCAAGATAGACATGTTCGTGGTGGATGGGCTTTCCATGATGGCGGACAGCGGTGGGGAGAAGGATTCAGCGGAGAAGCACACCCGGGAGCTGAAGTATCTCGCCAACGAGCTGAACATCCCGATCGTTGCTCTGGTCCACGTCACGAAGAACATCCCGAGGCATACTCGGGACTTGACTCCCTACCTGCGTGGTAGCGGAAAGATTTACGACAATGCAGACATCTTCATCTCCTGCAGCCTTGTGGTTGACACGGAGAGGACCTCAAACGATGACGTCGTTTACCGGACGGATGTTGGTTATCTTCGCCTCTTCGACAAGAGGGATTCTGGAGAGACCGTGAACGTGGTATACAACTTTGACCCGAACACGCTATCGATGTCTTCCTCGCATATCGACCCAGCATCTATTGAAATCAAACTTAAAAACCGCTACCTCAATGCAGACAAGTTTTAACATCCTCCACAAGCGTCCCGAAGGGATGGAGTACGAAGCCTACAAGGAAGAACGCAGAGCCGCGAATAAAGCCCTAAAGGCTTATCTGAAGGGCCAGAAGGAAGAGAAGCAGGGGAAGCACTCGACTCGCTACAACACAATTCGACAACTAGAGAAGTACATGCTGGAAGGTTGGTCCGAACTAGCTCCGAACGAAAAGAAGTTTAAGGAGTTATTGGTGGAGACTGACGAGCATGAAAGACGGAAAGATACACCTGGGGACGATATTCCACCAGGAGGAGACGGGAGCGAGCCTGTACCGGCTAGCGATGCCCAACCTGTGGTTGCAAAAGGAGAAAGCGGACCGGTTCCTGCTGACGAACTTCAAACAGATCCCGGACATTGATGACGAACTCGTCAAGACCGTGGATGTGTTCCTCATCTCGAGGAACCTGCACATTGACGAGGATGACAAAATCCGTGAGGTCTTTGACTACCTGCGCAAGTATGGCGCCAAGATCGTCCTGGACTACGATGACTACTGGGTGCTCCCATCGGACCACCACATGTACCAGCACTACAAGGACCAGAAGCTGCCCCATAGGTTGGCTTTGAACGTCTCCCTAGCCGATCACGTGTTCTGCACGACAACACACCTCCAGGAGCGCATAGAGCCTCTCAACAGCAATGTAACCGTTGTGGCTAACACTCCATACCCCGAAGGGATGGAGTCGTTTGTAGCGCATCCTACGCAGTCTGAGAAGGTCAGGTTCGGTTGGTTCGGTGGTGCGCAGCACATTCCGGACGTGAACTTGATGGCAGAGTCCATGAAGTCACTCTACAAGGACAAGTCCTTGAACGGGAAGTACCTCTTGGTTTGTGCCGGATGGAACGACAACGAAGCCTACAAGGCTTACGAGAACGTCTTCACAGCCGGGTACCGGAATGCGAACTACGCCAGGATCAACGCTATGAGCGTTTATGAGTACGCCTTTGGGTACAACGAGGTGGATGTCTGTTACGCCCCCTTGAGGGCGGACAAGTTCAACCATTACCGCTCTGAGCTTAAATGCGTTGAAGCAGGGATTATGGGTAAGCCGCTGATTTGCTCCAAGATACCGCAGTACGAAGACGTTATCAAGCACAATGTCAACGGGTTACTGGTTGGAGAGAAAGAGTCTGGGGCTTGGTACCGGTACACGAAGATGCTCATCAACGACAAGGACATGCGTGATGAGCTTGCCAAAAACTTACAGGAAACCGTCCTGAGGGACTTTGACTACCGAAAAGTGTACGAAAAAAGAGTCAGTGTGTACGAAAAATTGGTCAATAAAAGGTAGTATTAGGGAAACATCCATTATCTTTGGAGTACGATTTGAGTTTCTCACAGCCTAAGCTTTTGGTTCGTGGTTGTCCAAAGGAGGGTTAGGGGTTGTTGGGACATTAAGGGGGTAGGGTGCGAACCGCATCCTCCCCTTTTTTGTTGAATAACTGACTAAAGACATCCCTATGATTCGCATTTCTACGGCTACAATTACGAGGCCAACTGGTACTACCGCTTACGCGACTGGCGGTGTACGAATTTCCACGGTTACAGGAACCACCAATACCGGGACCGTGTTCTTGGGTCTTGCTGAAACCATGTTTGGCAACGGATATGTCACGAAAGGAAAGATTTTCACCAATACCAATGCTTCGGGGATTACCTCTGGACTGAGGCTTCACTTGTACACCTTGGCTTCGGGCGAGACCCTTTCTACCGGGACCACGGTTGGCGATAATGCAGTAATGGCGATTGCCTACGCAGATGCCGCTAAATATGTCGGTTATTTGGACTTTACGACTTGGATTAACACGGCTAGTGGTTCGTTGAGCATTGTAGATACGGCTAGGATTTGCTTTCAGCGTTCTTTGGCTCCTAGGGTCACGGTGCCTGGAGTTACAGGCATTGGTGCTCCTGGACCAGGCATTCGCCAAGAGTTTGCTTCTACGGGCACTCTAGTGGGAGTGCTTCAGTCCTTGGGGGGATTTACGCCTATATCGGAGCAGCAGTTCCAAATTGAATTGATGACCGATGCCTACGAGGGGTAGTAAAGATCCGAATGGTAGAGCGCTACGAGGTCGTAGGGCTCATACGACTTTTGCTTTGCTTACAGACCCTGCAAGGCAGATTTGGAACTCATTTAACAACCGAGCAAATACAGGTGGTGCTGATGCACCAGAGGCGGCGGTGAATGGATGTTTGTACGACCGGTTTAAGAGTTTGTACACCAAGACGGCTACAAAGCCGTCTCTTGTCATTGTTCCTGCGAGATTCAAGAGTGGAACACTGTATTCACAGATTCCTAGTTCTAACGCCGACTTCACAGTCACTCGGCCATTAAATACCGCAACAAGGTTTGACTCTTCTGCTTTGATACAGACGGGGATTACCAGCGGCATCCCCCGCTTGGACTACTACACCAGCGGCGGCGTTACGGGGTGTCCTGCGTTATTGGTTGAGCCTGCGGCGACGAATCTTTGCTTGCAGAGTGAAGCGTTTAATACGACTTGGACAAATGTGAGTAACAATTTAAGCATTTCAGCAAATGTGACATCAACGCTTGACCCTGCGGGGGGGAATACGGCTGAACTATTAACCGTAGTAACGGGTTCAACTCAAAGTCAATTATCGCAAGATATAACTACCGTATCAGGAACGGCTTATGTTTTTTCTTTTTTTGGCAAAAAAGGAAGCGGCGCAACGGAATTAAACTCTTTTAGAATTTTTGGGTCATCCATTATAAGTTCATTGACTATAAATTGGGACACTGGAGTTATTACGCACACGGCGGGTTCGGGTGCAACATCGCAAAATTTTGGCAACGGTTGGTGGAGAATCGTTATCCCTTTTACCGCTAATTCTACTACAACAACCGTTCAAATAGTTGCATTTGCCACTTATGCAACGGCCTTGTCTTCTCTTCGTTGGGGCGCACAACTTGAAACAGGCTCGGTGGCGACTTCTTACATCCACACCACCACCGCAGCCATCACTCGTGGTGCGGATGTCGTAGAAAAGACGGGCGTGAGTTCCTTGATTGGGCAGACCGAGGGGACGATTTATGCCGAATTAGATTTTAGCAGACCTATTGGCTCGATAGCGATTGTCCTTGGCAATGGAAGCAGCGAGAATTTCCGAATAAGAAAAGCCGCAAATTTCGGCGTATCAGTTCAAATAGTAAATCTTTCGGGTTCTGCAACTTTATTCACTTCGCCAGCAGCTTCCGCAGGGATTTACAAAGTAGCATTTGGCTACAAAAACGGGGACCATGCAATGAGCATTAACGGGGCAGCGGTTTTAACAAGCACTGATTCAACGAACTTTCCTTTCAATGCTCTTGACCGCTTACTTTTAGGCCAAGGTATTGGAGGCGTACCTTATTTCAACGACCGCATCCGCTCCGTTGCCCTCTACACCACAAGGCTCACGAATGCTGAACTCGCTTTTATCACCCAGCCATAATGCCAATAGTTTATACACACATGAAGCCAAAAACCCGTGAAATATTTTACGTCGGGATAGGCAATGACATCAAGAGAGCATTTGTAAACCAAGGCAGAAATTCTCATTGGACAAGGGTTTTTAACAAGTATGGCAAAATAGTTGACATAATTTCTGACGACATGTCGCTTGAATCAGCAAAAGAGTTGGAGAGGTTTTTGATTGCATCTATTGGTGTTGAAAATCTGACCAACAAGACGCTTGGAGGTGAAGGTGCTTTTGGACTAAAACATTCCGAAGAAACTAAGAAGATTCTTTCGGAAAAATTTAAGGGTAAGAAATTATCCGATGAGACTAAAAGAAAGATGTCAGAAAGACTAAAAGGACACCCGAACTATCTTCACTTTCAGACCGATGAAGCAAAGGCAAAAATCTCATTAGCCTTCAAGGGTAAAAAGCGGAGCACCTATTTTTGCGAACAAGTAAGAAAGTCAAAAGTTGGATATAAGCCGTCCAAAAAGGCAATAGACGCTTCAAATCAGCGTAGAAAAGATAAAGCATATTTGATTATAGAATTGACCACTGGTTTTGTCGGGAAGATTTGGGAGATAGAAAGTCAATTTGGTGTTTGCAGAAAAGCAATTTACTACAACATTAGCAGAAACTTACCTATACTAAACGGCTCTGGAAAAGGGCTTAATTTCTCAAAACACACCCAGCCTTAACAACAGAAACATCACACCATGGACTTCCCTATCTCCGAAACCATTACCGCAGTCGTAGCAGCCGTTGTAGGCTGGATCACCGGTGGTAAAGTACAGAAAGAATCCGCAGAGATTCAAAATGCCAAAGAGATTATGGCGATGTGGAAAGAAACCGCAGAAGCCCATAAAGAGGAGATAGAAGCCCTACGCAAGGAGATCACCTCCCTGCGGGAGAAACTCGATGAAATGGAAGCACACATCCGCAAGATCGAGTCAGAAAACTTTGAGCTAAAAAAACAACTCGGCAAAGGACTATGAACCTGGACAACCTGTCAATACCCGATAAGGTAAAGCAGGAGCTGTGGTCCGTGATGTCTAAGTTCGGGATAAGAACCACCGAACGACTCGCTCACTTCTTGGGACAATGCCACCACGAATCGGGCGGCTTTACCAAAGTCCGGGAGAACCTCAACTACTCCGAGAAAGCACTCCTCAAGACCTTCCCCAAGTACTTCAAAGGGAAAGACCCTAAGCCTTACGTCAAGAACCCCGAAGCATTGGCCAACTATGTCTACGCCAATAGGGGTGGGAATGGCTCAGAAGCCTCTGGAGACGGTTGGAGACACCGAGGTAGGGGTTACATCCAACTAACGCTCAAAAGCAATTACAAAGCCTTTGATGCCTTCACAGACGAAGACATCTTAGCGAACCCCGACCTGGTAGCGACCAAGTACCCCCTGCTCTCAGCAGCTTGGTTCTGGGATGTGAACCGGATCAACAACCTGGCAGATGCCGGCACGGACTTTGATGACATCGCTAGAGTCACCAAGAAGGTCAATGGAGGCCATAAGGGTCTACACAAAAGGGTCATCCTAACACATCGCTACCTCTCCGAACTCTCTTCCACGGGAACTTAACCAACCATTGGTTGGTTATTGTATTGACTAAACGACAATACAATGTTTAACGAAGAAGACGACTTGTTGCCCGAAGAGATGGATCTCATTGAGCAGGAGGAGGACGATGATGACGATTTTGATGCCATTGACGAAGAATGGTTCAAGAAGCTCGAAAATATGGAAGTCCCTGCCTGTAACATGGACAATCCCGATGAGTGCCTAAACTGCGGATCATGAATCGCGTAGACAAGGCCAAGATGCCCTGCAACAGCCCTCGTCCTTCTACCAAGACTGGGAAGAAGAAGATGGTGAAAGCCTGTTCTGGTGGCAAGGAGAAACTTATCCATTATGGCGCCGAAGGATACGGCCATAATTATAGCCCTGCAGCTCGTAAATCATTCCGGGCAAGACATAGCTGCGATACAGCCACTGACAAGCTGAGCGCTCGTCATTGGGCCTGCAAGGACCTCTGGGCTGGACCCGGGGGCAGTAAGAAAGCATCACCAAGCAACAGAAAAGGCAAGTACTAATGAAGTGTTCCTCCTCCTGTAAGTGCAAGTCTTGCTCCGGAAAGAGTAAGAGCGCTCGTTACTATGCAGCAAACCCTGAAGCTAGGGAGAAGAAGAAAGAGTACGACACCAAGTACCACGCCACTCCTGAGCGGATTAAGTACCGCACAGAGCTGGGCAAGAAGAACCGTGAGATGGGTAGCAAGAAGGGCGATGGCAAGGACGTGTCCCACACCAAGAACGGAGGATTCGTCCTGGAGTCTGCTTCCAAGAACCGGGCTAGAAACCGAGGGAAGAAGTGAACGGAAATCCATTTTTTCCGCTTTTCCCACCGGTGACGCAATGGCTTGCGTCCCTGTTCTCTCCCTCAGAGCCAGAGCCCAAGCCAGAGCTTACCACGTTTGGCCAGATGGAGAGCGACTACAACTCTGCGAGAAACAGCTATATCAATAGAATGAAGGCCAATGACAAGGCCATGTACAACATGTCAAAGACAATACCGTTGACTCAAGGCAGGTTTAAGGGAGCGTCTATACCTGTAGAGCTCGTAGACGAAGCAGTTTCTTCGGCAAGGAAGTACAACGTAGACCCATTGCTGATGGTTTCCCTTATTGGGAGAGAGTCCACCTTTGGGAGCGGTGCAGACAAGAACAAACGATGGGCCGGATATAGCGGCCAGGAGAGAGGGTCAAGCTACGCTTCTTTCAACAAGAAGGGACTGTTGTCCGGGTGGAATGTCGATGAAAACTATGAGCCGTACGACTTTAAAAGGTTTTTGGCTGATAAGCAGGTCCCTGGGATAAAGGTCGGCAAGGACAAGTACGGGTGGAACTACACGATAACCAACCAAAAGATGGTTGACCAATACCTGGACAAAAACCCAAGCGTCTACAAAGAGTACTCCGAAAAGATAAAGTCTACACCTAGGCTTGGAAACTTGGACAGCTTTGACTTAGCGGCTAAGTTCATCAAAGAAAAAGGTTTGTCGAAATACAACCCAGGCGACAAGAGTTATGTTAAAGACGTAAAGTCGGACATGTCTTTATTGAAGACTGATCCGGCCTTGATGTCCCACATGAGAAAGATTGGATACCGATGAAAGACGCCTGCTACAACAAAGTCAAAGCACAGTACGATGTATTCCCGTCTGCCAGGGCTAGTCAAGCCATTGCCAAATGCCGCAAGGGTTCTGGCTCGGTCCGTAAGACCGAGAAGGGTACTGAGCTGAAGAGATGGCAGAGCGAGAAATGGGTGGACCAGAAGACCGGTAAAGCCTGTGGTGCCGGTGGAAAGAACGAGTACTGCCGTCCCACGAAACGAGTATCCGATAAAACCCCTAAGACTGCTTCAGAGATGTCTTCGGCCGAGAAGCGGAGGAAGATCTCCGAGAAGGAACGCGTCGGTATGGGGGCAAGAGTAAAGCCCATTAAACGCAAGTAATATGCCACTCAAGAAAGCCAGAGGAAAAGGAGAGAAAGCCATTCAGAAGGCTGTATCTGCCAACATTCAAGAACTAACCCGGGCCAACCGGGAGAAGCCTGCCGGTAAGAAACGTAGCGAGAAACAAATTGCAGCGATCGCTTACTCAGCTGCCAGAAAGAAATGACCCTAGACTCCAACTCCAAGCACTACCTGGTCCACGCATTGTGGATCGTCATACTCCTGTTCTCCCTACAAACATGCATGCAGGAGAGAGATCGTAGGAAGGAAAAAGAAGCCTTCCTAGAAGCCGTCCAGGACAGCGCTGTGCATTACAAGAAGGTTGGTGATGACCTATACGCCCAGAACGCCCTACGGAGCCTCACAGTCGACGAACTCAAGCGTAGCAATGTCAAGGGTAAGGCAGAGGTAAAGAAGCTCACCAAGAGGCTCTCTGAGGCTAAGGCGTTTGTTGACATTATGGTGGTCCATGATACGATACGATCCGTAATTATACGAAATGATACGATTCCCGGCTATTTCTCCTACTGGGACTCCTGCTTGGCTCTGTCCGTGGCAAACGATAGCATCACCTACCAGTTGGCTCCCTTGAGCCTACAGCTCGTTCAGCACCGATATGGCGACATGGTTGTCGCTTCAGCAAAGGTCGATGGCTGTGGTGTAGTCACAAAGATCTCCGGGTTCTCTGTTGCCCCTCCTAAAAAGAAGTGGTACGAAAATCCCGTACTAGTGGGGATACTCGGCTTTACGGCCGGAGCATTGGCTATTTCACGATAGTGAAAGAGAGGTCAACTTGAATGCCTAAGACATGAGCCAAAGCCATTACTTCCTTTTGAGAAGCATAGCTTGGGGTTCTCTCGAAGTACGGTTCTGCCATGTACTTGCGGATACGATCGTAGTCTATCTCGTTCTCCTCACAGACCTTCTTTAGCGAGGTCTGTTTCCTTTTAATCTGTAGCTTGATTACCGCTCTAAGACGGCTATTGCTCCTCAGTATGCAGTACTTGAAGGAGCGAATGTTTATTGGTTCGCTCATTTCTTCCTGTTGGACTTCAGCAGGATGTCGACGATTTCGCTTTTCTCGTTTTCGCTAATGATGTCGAAAGTTGACAGAGTCTCAAGGTAGTCCATGGCTTCTTGTTCGTCCTTTATGGCATTGAACTCGTTAGCAACAAAGTTGACCCTTTTTGTGCTAGGCATTTTCTTTATCTCCAAGAACTCCTTCGGTAACGCATTCTCGTAGACCTTTTTGTCAAAGTCATCTTGAATCTGTCGGACCAGTTCCTCGGCCTTGTCGTACTTGGTTGCTCCGGCTTGCAAGGAAATAAGCCTTGCTATAGCGGCATCTCTTTCGGACTCTGTGGTCGCATCTGAGTACTGCCTGGCAATAACTGATGTAGCGCTCTTGTACTCACTCTTTTGTTTGGATTCAAACTTTTGGATTTCCGTTGGAGACAGCTTTTCTCTAAGCAATGGATCCGTGGAAATTGCTTTTTGAAACAGTTTTTCTCTTGACTTGTTCTCACTTATGAAACCGCTGAGCCTAGTGACTCGCTCCATCATTGTAAAGCTGTCAGACAAGAACCCGTCGCTCATTTGCACAGCAAACATTCTGGACCTTTCGGTTGGAAGACCAGTAAGCGCCTGGATGCCTTGTGTAGTGCCTTTTAGATTCTCGTCGTCGTAGTAGGATTTCATCGCGTCACTGATGTTTCTCAGCTTTATGCTAACCGAAGGCACAGACTCTATGAGTTCAGGGGTGATGTCCAAAGCCATCCTCACCTTTGAGGCATCCTGTTCGGCCTCGACTAGTTGGTACCCAGTCTTGAGAATCGCAGAGCCTATTGCTCCATAAAAGCCAAACGACTTGGTTGCGTCAACAGCCAAATCCAAGGCAACCCTCCTGACCCTCTTGTCTCCCCTCAATTTCTTTAGCTCTTCGTCTTCGTCGTCGCCTTCAAATAGCGACTCAGCGAATGGTCTCAATAGCCTAAAGGCAACCGATGACCCAATGGCGGACCAAACAAATATATTTATGTTTTGCATCAAGTCTCCTTCGCCTCTCTGAATTCTTTTGACGGCCATTATTGCCTGTCGGTGTAGTTGAGGCACGATGGTAGCAAAAGAGTAAAGTGTTGTTCTGTACCTTGATTCAGCGGAACTCATCATTTCTTCATTCTTTGTTTGCAGAAACGACTCAGCTAAATCCATAGTCTTTTCTTCAGCGTAATCTCTCGCCTCTTGAACCGTCATTGTTTTTCTTGCATTTTCATACTCTCTGGCGTATATGGGCAAGGACAACATTATCGACAAAGCGTCAAAATATGCTGATGGTGCGGCACCAAGAGATATTAATGCCTTATTAAATTGATTCACATAGGCGTAAAAGCCTCTTTCGTCCGATGGTATGGACTTCACAATTGCGGCCGCATCAATCCTCGACCCGAGTCTCTCTTGCAACAAGAGTCCTGACTTCAATGAAGTGAATGAATCTCTAAGATCTGCTTTTCCGCTAATAAGCATCGAGA
>Ga0315909_10006535_pt1 | contig 13148 bp, 10 predicted proteins | sample LakEriMetagenome_11_FD_203527 | JGI IMG/M metagenome (GOLD analysis project Ga0315909, IMG submission 203527) | Freshwater fungal communities from buoy surface, Lake Erie, Ohio, United States - Buoy 2 MA125 | ecosystem: Environmental > Aquatic > Freshwater > Lake | place: USA: Lake Erie, Ohio...
ACGCCGTTCGGCGAGTTCTCGTAGGTACTCGTTATATTCAGTGAGGTCTCGCTCGGAATTTCGATCAGCTCGCTTTGCTTCACGAGCATCGCTGCGAAGCCACTGAATAAAGGTTGCGATGAATGCGATCACTATCGGTATTTCACCCATCGCCCAGCCCAAACTTGCTCCCGTTCGCTGATCGGCCAATAAATCGCTATCCCATGGACGCTGCAAAGCTTCGTAATATCCGCCATCAATCAGAGTTGTAGAGGACATTAAAGCGAGTGAGAAGAATGCATGAATACTCATGGCCGCAAGGAGAATCACCATTCTGACTAAATGGTGTGTGTGCCTTGGATTCGGATCTACGCCAACTATTACATAGAAGAAAAGCAATCCGGCTCCGATAAAGTGAAGATTCATTACTAGGTGTCCAAAATGGCTCGACATTAAATCGCCAAAGAGTGGCGTGAAATAAAGAGCAAAAAGGGACCCATCAAAAATCGCAAGCGCGGTAACTGGGTGTGTAAAAACACTAGAAACTCTTGAGTGAAGCATCGACAAAAACCAGCGCCGGAGTCCGCGCTCTTCTTTACTTCTTCCTTGCGGCAAGGTTCGCAGCGCAAGAGTTATCGGCGCGCTCAGTACGATAAATATTGGCGCAATCATGCTCAAGACCATATGCGCCACCATGTGATATTTGAAAGAGAAGATTCCGTACAGACCCAATCCGCCACTAGTGCTGTAATCTAAAAACGAAATCCCAATAGCAAATGAAATTGTTCGACCAATAGGCCAACGATCGCCCCGTCGCACTAAAACAACAACGCCTCTAATGTAAAGCGCCGTCACAAAAATCAGTGCACCTAAAATCAAGGCGTCGGCTTCATATTCAAAAAATACTCTCTGCCAGGTGGGAGCTGCTGGCATCGTGACACCAACTAAATCGCGAGCCGGGTCAATTGGTAACTCTTTTTCAATCAATGGAGTTACTCGAGAAAGAAGTGAACCAATCATAATTATCAGAATCAATAAAGCGCTTTCGAACCTGATTAATTTATCTAAAGCCACATTTTTTCTTATCTGGGATGCAATTAAAGCAATAACGCCAAGGATTAAGGTTTTCGAAATTATCATTAATCCGTAGGCCGTAAACCATGCACTTGTAAAACCCAATCGAAGTAAACTATTTATGACTCCAGAAGTCACGATGGCAATAACCGCCCAAGTCGCAATTGTGCCCACTCGTGGAAGCGCTATCACTCTTGATTGTGCGTCCATGAAATACAACGCCGCAACCCCACCAAACCAGGTTGAGATAGCTACTACGTGGATTACGAGGGATCCAATAGCCAGACCATGACTTCCCGCTTGCGCCGAATGACTTTCAAATACTGGTGCGACTAATCCAGCCATTGCGATAGTAAATGAGAGAAATGCGCCGCCAACTTTGCGAAGTAGTGGATATGAAATTATCAAAATAATTGATGCCAAAATCTGTATCGCTTGTAAACGCCCTAGAGAAGTTTGAGTTACGTAAGACTGAACAGATACCCAATCCAACATCTCAGTTATACCAACTTCAAAAAGATTTGCCAGCGTCGCAATTAAATTTCCAGTTGAAGTGATTAGCCAGATAATTAGAACGGGAAGTAGCGTCTTTCGAATCCTGCGAGAAGAATCATTTAGATAGCCATCTGTTTCGGGAAAGATAAAGGTCAGCGCGAAATAGATTGCGACAGCGAGTAGCGACGCGAGAGTGCTTATCGGATCAAATAGCATCTCGCCTCGATTCGCGAATGGCCTTTCATGAACCTAAGATTACGCTGTGCCAACCTACGAGTATCAATGCGAATCTGATCACCAATTTGAGGTAGTTCAGTCCTTTTCCGATAAGGCACTTGAGAGCTGTCCGGAATGCGGTAAGAAAGTTCGCAAGATCTATAGCAACGTAGGTGTTGTTTTTAAAGGCTCCGGTTTTTACAAGACTGACTCCCAGAAAAAGCCCACTTCTACAATCAAAACTGAAACAAAAACTGAAGCTAAAACGGAAATGAAGACGGAAACTAAACCCGCAAAAAATACCGATTAATGATGCGGCGGCTTATCGTCAGCTATCTCTTGATCTCTTTTTGTATCTGGCTCTAATTCGATTTCATCCTCAGTAATTGAAGGCAAGATTTCACTCATCTGGTAATGGTATCTATCTCTTAAAAAGCGCGAGTTGAACGCCTTGGAATATTTGTTGTAGCGCAGCGCCATGCTCTCGCGCCGGAATTGCATCTTGAGCTATCAACGTCGCTAGTCCGTGAACTGAACTCCAAGCCAACATAGGCGCAATCTCTACGGTCTTGCTGCTTAGCAGACCGGCTGCAGCTAACTCATGTACCGATTCTTCAAGCGCTCTGTGAGCTAGATCAGAATTCTTTGCCAACGGTTCTTTATCGCAGAGAGTAAAGGCGATTTCAAATAATCTCGGATTTTTCTTTGCGTATTCGACATAACCCTCGCCGAGCGCTTCAAATCTAAGTATTGCGTTCCGTCTTCGACTCTTGGATTTAGCAGCCCGATTCCTTTTTGCGACCATCAGCTCACCAATTTCGATGCGAACTTGAGCAGAGAGTTCAGCACGAAGTTGTTCTAAATCTTCGAAATGACGGTAAAGAGCTGCTGGCGAAACTGCAACTTTCTCAGAAACTTTTCGTAAACCAAGAGCAGCCATTCCTTGAGAGGCAACCAAACTTCGCGCCGCCATGATTGCAGCATGACGCAGGTCACCGTGATGGTAATCCGAGCCCTTGCGCTGGGGTGTTAACATTGTTTACATTCTTCCGTAATTGCACTCCATCGTCAAGAGAGGTTTTTAAATGTTTGAGAAACTGGGTCATTTAATTGCGAAAAGAGCCAAGGTAGTACTCGCGCTCTCGCTTATCTTTATCGCAATCTCCGGAACCATCGGCACCCAAGTCTTCTCTCGTTTCGACTCCGGCGGATACTCAGATCCAGGAAGCGATTCGGCCAAAGTATTTGATTACCTCGAAGATGAGTTCAATATCAAAGATCCAGCGGTTGTACTAACAGCGCAAACACCATCTGGAACCGTTGATGATTCGCTTGTCGCAGAAAAAGCGGCTCGTTTAGAAGCCCAGCTCCGTAGCGAAGCTAGCGCCGAGAACGTACTTTCCTATTGGAGCGCTGGAAGGAATCCGGGATTTAAGAGTACTGATCAGAGCGCTGCTTATCTATTCGTTTATTTGAAATCTACTGATTTCACGGAAATCGACAAGCTAGGTGGTTACTACCAAGATAAGTATGAAGGGGATTTTGAAGGATTAACTATTCGCGTGGCTGGCGGTGCCGTTTTTGCCAATTCAATCAATGGAAGAATTCAAGATGATCTAAAGCTCGCGGAGGCAATCTCAATTCCATTGACTTTTATTCTTCTGGTTTTAGTTTTTGGCGCGCTTGCAGCTTCCGCTATGCCACTTGTAATCGGCGTTACTGCAATTCTTGGAACTTTCCTAGGTTTATATCTCCTGACCTTGATAACAGATGTGAGCGTCTTTGCGCTTAATTTAACTACCGGTCTTGGGCTTGGCCTTGGTATCGACTACGCACTTTTGGTTGTGAATAGATTCCGCGAGGAGTTACATAAAGGTCTAGGTAATGAGGATGCAATCGTAAACACTTTAAAGAGCGCTGGAAAGACTGTTTTTTACTCGGGTCTTACCGTCGTATTAACTTTGATTTCGCTAACGTTTTTCCCAATAAATTTCTTGAAATCGATGGGTTATGCCGGAGCAATAGTTGTTGCGCTTGCTGTGGTTGGAGCATTGATTCCACTTCCTGCGCTATTAACAATCCTTGGTAAACGTGTAAATAAAGGCGTTGTTCGCAAAAATGCAATTACTCCAAAAAGTGAAGGTGGCTGGGCGCGTCTATCTCGATTTGTCATGCGCCGCCCAATTTCGGTAGTCGCATTCTCAATGTTGATTCTTGCAGTCATGATTGCACCTATAACAAATGCAAAATTCTCACAAGTGGATAGTCGCGTGCTTCCCGCAAGCGATCCTGCCTACCAAGCTTCAGCGTTTATCGAAGATAATTTTCCAGGACAAGAAAGTAATCCGATAGAAATTATCTTTCCAAATGGCGCAGGAAAAGAATCGGCAATTTCCGAATATGCCGCAAAACTTTCAGCAATTGATGGAATTGTCCGAGTAGGAGCGCCAGAAACAGTCGGTTCAAATGTCCGACTAATTGCAATCCACCAAGCGCCACCCCGTACCCCCGAAGCGCAAGATCTGATTAATCGAATCCGGGATATTGAAACATCCACCGATGTATTAGTTGGTGGTATCGCGGCAGATTACGCAGATTCACAAAATGCAATCGCAACTACTCTGCCTTGGGTCTTGTTGTGGATCATCGTTACCGTACTAATTCTGCTATTCCTATTTACCGGATCGATTCTCCTTCCGATAAAAGCCATACTCTTGAATTTTGCCTCGTTGCTCGCAACTATCGGAGTATTAACATTTATCTTTATAGATGGAAATCTGACTTTCTTAGTTGGCGACTTCATTAATACCGGCGCTTTAGACACTAGTTCGTTAGTTCTCGTCGCAATTGTGGCCTTCGGACTATCGATGGACTACGAGGTCTTCTTACTTTCACGCATTAAGGAAGAACATGACTCCGGACATTCAAATGTTGAGTCAGTCGCTCTAGGTCTACAAAAATCAGCTCGTATTATCACTGCGGCCGCATTTATTTTGGCAGTAGTTTTCGCAGCTTTCATCATCAGCGGTGTTACGTCGATAAAAATGATGGGCTTCGGAATCGCTTTTGCAATCTTGTTGGATGCAACGCTAGTGCGTGCACTTCTTGTTCCAGCTTTGATGAGATTGTTTGGTGATTGGAACTGGTGGGCTCCTAAAGCGCTCCGCAGGTTCCAAATAAACCACTAGTCTGATGTAGTGACGGAGCGCCAAAAGTTCGATCTCGTAAAAAAGCTGCACAATATTGAGATACGTCGTTACCGACCTTGCGTAATGGCCGATGTGGTTATTGATGCTTCTTTTTCCAATGCCGGGAGCCTTGGTTTCCGACCACTTGTCACTTACATTTCGCAAAATCAGATCGCGATGACTGCGCCGGTGCTTCAAGAGGAAATCAATAAGGATTCTTGGGTTGTTTCATTTGTAATGCCAGATGGTGTAACGCTAAGCGATCTTCCAACTCCAAAAAATCAAAGCGTGGTTCTGAGAAGAGTTAATGAACATATGGCTGCAGCGCTCGGATTTAATGGAATAACTTCAGAGGAGAAAATTCACCAGAAAGAACTCGAGCTGCGTGCCGAATTAAGCAGAGAAAAACTTAAAGCAATAGGCCCAATGCGAATTGCCCGTTTTGATCCACCTTGGAAACCGGGATTTCTAAGACATAACGAAGTCATAATTCCGATTGAAGTTTGACCTAAGTGGCTAGATTTTCTTCATGAGACAGTTCAAAGGACTACTTAAAGCTTCGCACTTTGGTCCTACTTTGATTGTTACCACTATCTCATTTCTCTTTGCGAATTATTACTGGTGGGAAGGTCCAGCGTTTGTAATTGCTTTTGGTGTCTTTACCGGGCAACTTGTCGTTGGATGGAGTAACGACCTTTATGACTATGCGGACGATGCTCGCCATAATCGCACCAATAAGCCTCTAGTTTCCGGAGTGATAACCGAGTCTTTTTTGCGGAATTGGCTCCGCTTTATGCTGCCGTTTTCTTTCATCGCAAACCTCTTAGGTCCGCTCGGAATCAGAGGTGGACTTGTTTATATGCTTGGAATCGCCTGCGGAGTTGCTTACAACTTTTACTTCAAATTCTCTCGCTTTTCACCACTCCCATATGCCATTGCATTTGCCGCGTTACCTTCATCCATCGTAATCTCGAAAGAAATTACACCTCCACTTTGGATGTGGCTAGGAGGAGCGTTATTTGGAATGGCGGCGCACTTCATAAACGTAATTAAGGATATGAAGGAAGATCATGCGAGCGGAATAAAGGGAATGCCACAAAGATTAGGAACACGCGGTTCCATTCTCGTAGCTCTTGTTCTAATTTCTTGCGGTGTATTTGTATTAATTCAACAATTTAATTCTTAACGAGAATTATTTTCAGGCCCTCGTACGAACAGGCCACCGGCTAGATTTTCGCAGCAACCGAATATTTGTGTGCTACTTGAAGATTCTCGCGTCCAGAATCCTTGGATCTTGCAGCTAAGAAGTACTCAACAGTTGCAAGATTAGGAGTGACAGTTACTCGTACATGACCAGAATTTGGTGCTTTCGTTCCACTTTTGTAGGCAGCTTCATTGAAGTAAGAGAAAGTGTCATCCGCTGGGTTTGGCATTGATTGATAAATTATTCCATCGCGCTCTTGGGTTACGAAAATATGGTCGTGGCCTTGAAAGAATATTGAGACTTTGTTCTTGACCATTAAATCATGTATCGGCAACTCCCAATTGGGTCTCTCCATTTCAAATGAAGTAACACCTTTGGGGTCCTTGCCCCCCCATTCATAATCGTGTGAAAGTTCAACCGCGCCTCTTCCTGTTCCCATAACGTGGTGTGCAAAAACAAACTTAAATTTAGCAGCGCTCTCTTCAAGGGTCTTCTTCAACCAGACGTATTGATCATCTCCAATGCCAATACCCCATAAGTTTTTTGAATTCCCACCAGTAGCACTACCTGCCGAATTCTTTTTGTTTCCTTTCGTAGCACCACTTGTTCCGTCTGGGACTGAGACCCCAGCAACGTTGTCAACCGCGTTTTTTGAGTGCCAATAAGGATCGAGTGTTACAAATAGAGCATCTCCCCAAGTCCATGAGTAGTAATCTCGAGGTAAACCAACTCCTGGAATTTCTTTTGTGTTCCCTGAATAAAAGTCATCAGGAGCAGGAAGCGGAAAATATTTCAAACGTGCATTTCCAGCTAGTACTGCTGGATTGGTTGCAGTTCCGTCAAGAAGGTAAGCGGCTGCTTGCTCATGGTTTCCATTAACGAGAAAAATAGGAACTGATGAGCCAATAACTCCTAACCAGTCGCGATGAGTTCTATATATTTTTTCCACATTTGCCTGATTAGCTTGTCCTTTAGATATCAAGGGATCAATGCTGAAATCATCGCCCATAAGGATATGGAAATCGGGTTGTTGCTCTGCAACATTTGCCATGGTGACGTAATAAAGATCGGAGTTGAACATCTTTCCAACGCGCTCCGGATGTGTATCACCATGTACGGTGAACGTGAATGGCGAAGCCGCCTGCTTTGCCGTCGAAAATGAAAACTGTTTACCTGCCCGAAAAGTCTTAGATGTGCCTGTTGCGTATCGAAGCCGGTAATACACTTTAGAACCAGACTTTAAATTCTTCAGATCAATTACTCTTGGTAAACCCTCCTCGACGGAAACTGTTGAAGTCTTTCCGTTGTACTTCGCCTTGGTATACCCATACTCAACGTAAGCTCGAACTTTCTCCAAAGTCAGGACGTTTAAAGCAATTGAATTAGATGTGGGACGGCCAAGAATTACGTTAGCAATGGGCGCATTCGCTCCCACTGCCTTGCCTAAAGCGGAGTTAGCAAAAGTAGTTACAAGGGCCGCAACCAACAAAGATCTGCGCGATAGTGGGCTTTGAGACCAGTAGTTCAGAAGAGTCTTGGAGTCATATGTCATTTCACTAGAGTATTGACTTTCTTGAAAATTACTAACTTTAAATATTTGGAAAATCATGTGAATTAATAGCTGCAACTTTTGGCAATAAATTCACATAATAATCGAAAGGTCCTCACAAAATTAGAGGTAATTCTTTTCTCGCCGGCTAAATAGATAAGAAGAAACATAGGGATATAGGAGACGAATTGATCAAGGAAATTGTCCCTGTCTTCTCTGGAGGCGTCGGCAGAAGTGGAACAACAATCGTTGGAAGAATTCTAAAGAACCATACTGAAGTATTTGCTGGATCTCCATTTGAGATTAAATTTATAACGGAAACCCATGGGCTGATAGACCTCGTATTTGGTCAGAGAAACTTTCTTCCATCACAAATTTCACGGAAGGGTTATTTTCTTTCCAAGCTAAGTAAACACGATCCAATCAAATTTCGTTTTTCCAAGTTCCGTAAGCGCATTACTGAGGACTGGTGGATTCGCACTAACAGACTTGGCAAACCTAGTGGGCTTCATAGAGCACTAAACGTAAATCAAATGGAAGATTTATTGGACGAGTTGGGTTCTTCGCTACACTCACCCGTCGAAGCAGCGAGAAACTTTGTTTTTAGATATGTGGCAAATCATCACAAATGGCAAGGACAGAGTTTGTGGATGGATACAACACCTGCAAACATCATGTATGCAGATTTTATCTATCGGATATTTCCAGAGGCAAAGTTCATCGAAATGCGGCGTAATGCGCTAGACAATATATCCTCCGTGCTAAAGGAGCCATGGGGTCCAAATGATCCTGATCGAGCCATAAAATGGTGGCGGGACAGAGTGACTCTTGCGACTGAGGCTAAGAAAGTCATGCCCCGTAGTCAACATTTGACATTGTCTCTCGAAAATTTAGTTCTAAAAGATCGAGAAAATTGCTACCTCAAATTAGTTTCTCACTTAGGACTTTCTGATGAAATGGAGATGAGGCGCTACTTTGACTCTGAGGTAACACCTGAAAGGGCTCATTTTGGGCGCTGGAAAAGTGATTTCAAAGATCCGAAAATATTTCAAGATAAGTTTAATTCAATAATTAATTCAAAATCTTAAGAAGCCAATTATATTTTTCAATTATTATGAAAAATAATTGTGTCCTTGGCCGGAGTTGAACCGGCGACCTACCGCTTAGGAGGCGGTTGCTCTATCCACTGAGCTACAAGGACAATTGTCTGTGAATTATCTAATAATTATTGAGCGTATTCCAACGGGAATTGCCAATTAAATTATTAAGAGTTACAATACGCATCGAATCTCGTTTGGAGTTGATTTTCACCATGAAAGCGCTAGTTATAGGTGCTGGTGGAGTCGGTAGAGCGATACTAAACATTGCAGCACGAAGGTCATTTATAACTTCGCTAGTTGTCGCTGATCGAACCCTGGCACGTGCACAAGATGCTGTCCAAAGACTTAAAGACCCTAGATTCTCTGCTGCGCAAGTAAATGCTGCTGAGCTAGAGGATTTAAGAGAGTTAATCCGTAAAGCAGATCCTGATGTTGTAATCAATGCAGTCGATCCGCGTTTTGTGATGCCAATATTTCTCGCTTGCGAAATTGAAAATACCAACTACATCGATATGGCGATGTCCCTTTCTCGCCCACATCCTCATTATCCGCACCGCGAAACCGGTGTGAAATTAGGTGACGAGCAGTTCGCTCGCGATTGGAACTGGGAAGAGAGAAAGATTTTTGCCCTAGTTGGCATGGGCGTTGAGCCTGGTATGAGCGATATCTTCGCCAAATACGCCAGCGATGAGCTCTTTAGCCGAATAGATTCCATAACGATTCTCGACGGCTCCAATTTGCGGGTCGAAGGAGCCAACTTCGCTCCGTCCTTCTCAATTTGGACCACCATCGAAGAGTGCTTAAACCCACCTCTGGTTTGGGAAGACGGCCGCGGCTGGTTCACAACTGAGCCATTTAGCGAGCTTGAGACTTTTAATTTCCCGGAAGGAATCGGACCGGTTGAATGCGTCAACGTTGAACACGAAGAGGTAGTTCTAATCCCACAGAAGATTGATGCCAAGAAAGTTAACTTTAAATATGGACTCGGCGCTGAGTTCATCCAAATTTTAAAGACGATCAACATGCTCGGCATGGATCGCAAAGAAAATGTTGATGTCCAAGGAGTTTCAGTTGCTCCGCGAGATCTCTTGGCCGCGTCACTTCCAGATCCCGCAACTCTCGGCGCTCGCATGAAAGGTAAGACTTGTGCCGGTGCATTAGTTCGCGGTCTTGATAAAAAAGGAGAACCAAAAGCCGTTTACATTTACAACGTAATCGATAACCAATGGTCGATGAAAGAATATGGCGATCAAGCGGTTGTCTGGCAGACCGCGGTTAATCCGGTGATTGCGATGGAGCTAATTCATCGTGGTGATTGGAAGCCACTTGGCGTTAACGGACCTGAATGGTTCGATCCTAAACCGTTCCTTAAATTACTCGAAGAATATGGAACCTCTTGGCATATTCGTGAAGAGACAACTGAAGGTATAACGAAGTGAGCCGCCGCCCCCTCGCGCTGGTAACGGGAGCGAGCGCGGGCATCGGCGCTAGCTACGCTGAGTTTTTAGCAGAAAATGGCCATGATCTTGTATTAGTTGCACGAGACAAAGTTCGCTTAAATGAACGAGCCTCTGATCTTGAGAAGCGATTTGGAATTTCAGTTGAAGTATTGATTTCTGACCTTGCAACAAGTGAAGGTATAAAGAAGGTTGAATTAAGGATTGAAAATAAGGCGATGCCTTTTGATGTCATTATCAACAATGCTGGATTTGGAATAAACAAGAGTTTTATTGAAAGTAGCCGCCAGTCCGAGAGCGATTTATTGGATGTTTTAGTACGAGCGCCGCTTCGTTTTATGCATGCTGCACTCCCTGGAATGGTGGAGCGTAAGCATGGCGTAATAATTAATGTCTCCAGCGTCGCAGGATGGATAGCAGGTGGCAGCTATAGCGCCGCAAAATCTTTCGTAACTGTGATGAGCGAATCGCTTCATACTGAGTTAAGAGGCACCGGCGTTGTCGTTCACGCGCTCTGCCCGGGTTTTACCAGAACTGAATTTCACCAACGCGGAAGAATGAATATGAGTGGGCTTCCTGATTTTATGTGGCTTGATTCGCGCAAAGTTGTGGCCGACTCGTGGAAAGCTGCCCAAAAAGGTAAGGCGATTAGCGTTCCAGGATTTCAGTACAAATTTTTACAACTCCTTATTTCAGTTGCGCCGCGCAAATTGGTGCGGAGAGCTGGAATGGGTGCGCGGAAGAAACAACGTCGCTAGCACTTCTCGCTATTTAAAAGCAATACCAGAACCAACCAGCGTCAAATCTATATCTAGATACGCTCTAGGGTGCGTTTAATCCGCTTCTCACCCACAGTTCTCCTGATTATCTATATCGTAATTCGTTATTTCAATCCGCCAACTTGGTGGAGTGAATTAATCCTTTACAACGTAATAATTATTGCTGCCATATGGGCAACTTTAAGCTCTCCACAACCTGATGATGAGTGGGGGCGTAGAGGATTTGTGCTTGCGCTACTTGCTTGGTTAATTGGCTCGATTACCTCAGCGATAGATTCTTACTTCGCAACGGAAATGACAATACTCTCTGAAGTTTCCTACTCTCTTTTTTATCCCTTTGCGCTCTTTGGTTTTATCCGCTCGCTCCGATCTCAAGAGAAGAGCCACGCACTAGAAATAATAGATACGCTCGTCATAGCGCTCAGCGCTACCACTCTGATCTCAACTTTCGCACTCCGAAGCGCTACTGAAAATATTGCCGGAACCGATTTTGAAGTCTTTCTGGCAATTCTCTATCCCATCGGAGATTTAGTGCTTCTACTTACCGTAATTTCTGTTGTTTTATTGCAACATCTTAATTTGAGAAATCTATTTATCATGATGGGCGTACTTATTTACACCATCAGTGATTTCTACTATCTCTGGCTGACCCAGAGCGAGAGTTATCAATATGCCAGCCTGAGTGATGCTGGTTGGTTACTTGGTTTTATTGTGATCGCAAGTTCTTACTGGTTCGCTCCTGATGAGGAGAGCCATCCCAGAAGCTTTAATCCAATCGCAGTCACATTGGCGCTATTCGCAAGCTCACTTATTCTCGCGATCAGCGTAATGCGGCCAGATTATTTTCCACGATTTGTACTTGTACCTGCTTTTGCAACGATTGCGCTCGCATTTTTACGAATGGCAGTTGCTATGAGTGATGCGCGCAAGATGAGCGATGAGCGGATTCTCGCGCGCACTGATGAACTAACCGGGCTGGCTAATCGCCGCCGATTTATCTCTGAGTTCGAGCGATTTCAGAAAGATTCTGGTTCGCTATTAATTCTCGATCTAGATGGATTTAAGCCGGTTAATGATCGCCTCGGCCATCAAGTCGGCGACCAACTACTTCGCCAGGTAGCTAAACGCTTTGAGCGAGTAATTCCTCGCGGCGCGCTATTGGCACGCCTCGGCGGTGATGAATTTGGCGCGCTCATACCGGGAGATGAAGGTTTCGAGACAGCAGTGGCTCTGCGAGCCACTCTCTCCTTTCCATTTCGCATCGATGGCAACGAGATTGCGTTAAGTGTTTCGATTGGCGAAGCTCGGATTGATCCAAGTGAAGGTGGGGAGCCAAATCTTCTCAGGCGTGCAGATGAAGCGATGTATCAAGCAAAGCGGAGCAAGTTAGGCGTTTTCCGGTGGGGCGATGCGATTAGGAGTTGAACCCTCTCGGACCTAAGATTTCGGCCGTCCGATAAGAATGGGGTGAGATCCTCTCCACAAAGGAGGCAACTAATTGAGTGCACGCTTTACCAATAATGTATTAATTCTCGGAGCCGGTTCGGTCTCCCAATCAGTTCTTCCACTTCTAATAGAACATCTAGTTGATGCTAAACAAATCACAATTATGGACCAGCGAGATAATAGATCTCGCGTTAAATCTGCGCTTGATAAAGGCGCTACATATATTCAAGATCAGATAACTCGCGAGAATCTCGATTCACAACTCTCTAAATTCCTTAAAGCCGGCGATTTTCTTCTTGATCTAGCTTGGAATATCGATGCCAACACAATTTTGCAATGGTGCTATGACCACGGCGTTCTTTATTTAAATACTTCAATTGAAGAGTGGGATCCATATGTTGGTGGCGCCAATCGCCACCCGTTAGAGCGAACTCTTTATTACCGCCATATGCGGATGCGTGAGATGCGCTCAACTTGGACGAAAAAGGGCGCAACCGCAATTGTTGAACATGGAGCGAACCCAGGGCTAGTTTCGCATCTAGTTAAAAAAGCGCTTGTTGATATTGCAACTAAGGGTCTTAGCGATAAAAAAGTTGGACCTGATGTTGAAAGCGCGCTCAGCGAAGAGCGTTATAACGATCTCGCACATCTTTTAAATGTA
>Ga0315909_10006537_pt1 | contig 13146 bp, 26 predicted proteins | sample LakEriMetagenome_11_FD_203527 | JGI IMG/M metagenome (GOLD analysis project Ga0315909, IMG submission 203527) | Freshwater fungal communities from buoy surface, Lake Erie, Ohio, United States - Buoy 2 MA125 | ecosystem: Environmental > Aquatic > Freshwater > Lake | place: USA: Lake Erie, Ohio...
AAGGACACGTCCGACCGAAGGTCGGTCGGGGACCGTCGGCCGAGAAATTCGGGGGAAAATATCCGACGGAGTCGGTTTCCGTTTGCGAATATCTGTCAAAAAGCAGAAAATTAGATACTACATAGGTCCAAGATCACTTGTTCGATTAACATCATGACATAGTAGTTCTCCCTCAAAATAGATATTCACCTCAATGTTCCTTCTATCCCCAAGGTATCTGTTAAGTTCTTTCATTCTTCGCTGAAGTTGTCTAAGAAGATGCTGACATGATACCATGGATTCAATCTGATCGGCAGGTTTAAGATATACATCACACTTAATGGATGAAAATATGGTAAAAGGAAATGATGGTTTTTTCACCTCAATATAATCAATCTCGGGGAACTCCCCAATTAAGAACTGATCATAGATTTTCTGATATGATGCAATGGGTGTTTGCATTATTTTTACATCAACTTAACGTGTTTTACAGAAAGCCCCGAGTTATCTTCAAACCATTCAATAAATACTGAAACCCACTTATCACCAAACAGTTCATTCAACTTATCAACAACCCACGACTGAATTAGAAGAGTATTCTTTTCATTATCTTTATAGATTCCAGCAGGACCCAAATAGGTATAAGCTCCCGTATCATTTATATCAAAATCATACCATCCGTGATTCTCAACATCTTTTTTATAAAAGTCATGAAGCTCAGGTCCCCAATTATAGTCGGGGTGATAATTCTTTGTTAGATATTCATAAATGAAATCATTTAGACGTGATTCGGATATTACATACTTCATCATTTTCTTGCCACCTCCTGGAACTTTACAACAACATTAAATCTTTTTTCAAACCAATCAGAGATTATCTCCTGAGCCTGAATCACATCAAAACCAAAAAGGTCAACAAATGCCAATAAGAATTTTCTATTAATCCATAGTCTTCCGTCCAAGCGGTCATGCTCCATCCAATCTCTATAGGGATCATCATCAACCTGAGGCTCAGAAATGATAATATAAGGATCATGTTTCATAACAACATTCTGATCCGTAAAATTATCAAGGTATCTTGTAATAAATTCATTAAGCCTCTTCGAGGTGATAACATACTTCATGATTAATAAATACTAATCAATTCCATGTATAACCTTTGATCCACCAAGTATTTCACGTTCCAAATTGCCCTCATGTTCTTTACGCATGTTCTCAAGAGCTTTGATACGTTCCTTCTTTGGTACCTTTGCCGATTTCAACATATTTTCCATAATTTGAATATCAATTTCGTTGGATATTTTTATAGATAGCAATTCCTCAACTGTCATATAAACAATGTATTTCTTTATTTCCACCAAGTTCAAATCTATATTCCGTTGTTTTCATCTTTTCTTCATATTCCCTCATCATCTCATAATGATATCTTCTACTATACTTGCTCCCTTCTTCTGTATGAAAACCACCAAGACGTAGATATTCACAGTGGTATGGGTGCAATACGCAACTAAAGTTTTGGATCATACATATGAATTTTTTTTGAACCCCCTAATTGTATTGACCTTGTGTCCATGGTTTGTAAGATCTCCGTATATTCTTTGGAAAGTTCATCCCCATGTTCCTCATAATATTCCTCCCCCTTGGCACAATATCTTCCACCAAGTTTTTTGATTGCATATGCATGAGGAAATCTATCCTTGTTGTAAACTGTTAACTGCATTTAATTCATGTATTGATTTACTACCCCCCATTCTCTTTCTTTCACTATCCCTATACATGATCTCTTTTATGGTCATGTAGTATTTTTTGTTTAATCCCCTATCATACCTCGCTTTTAAGAGACTACATTTCATAAATTCCTCAAATGTTGTTGGGACCTCATTCATCTCGCAAACATAGTCAAAATTCTGAAAATTTTCCAAAAATTTTTTTTTCACTATCGGGGGTAAATCCTGCCCCATAGAAATAAGGGGGGTCTGTTTTGGAAGTATATTTCTAATTGTTTAATAATTCGTAAAGTGAAATAGTCATATTCTGTAAAAGGGGAAATACATTTCCAATTCCCACAAATAAAAAACCCCTCTTTTAAGGGAGGGGGTTTTTAATATATTTATTTGGTTATTTCATAGGTTCTTTTGTGTCAATGTAACAATAACCTGGTGTCTTAATTCCTAACGATGAACAATAATCAACAGGTCTCTTTGTTTTGGAATCACAACTCCCTAAACTTTTAATTCCAAGTTTTGAACATGGTACAATATTATTACTTTGTGATGATGTCATTTTATCTTTTATCACTTTTGGTTTTGTCGATGATGACGGTGATGTTTGTATTCTATCTTGGATTTGTTCAGAAACCAATGGTTTAGGATCACCAAGCTTTGTTTCAACCATTTGTTTGAATTTACCAAGCTCAATTTTCATTCCACCTGAATGTTGTTCACGGATGGCGTTTTTCTCTTCCTCAGAAAGATTATTTAAAATGTGTTTCATAATTTTTAGTTTATAATAAATACTAACAGAAATAAAAAACCCCCTTCTTTTCAGAAGAGGGTCGGGATCTATAAATTTTAATTTGATTATTCATCATCAAACATACTTTCCAACTCTTTAACAACCTCACCACCATAATTAATAATCTCATCAGCTTGTTCATCAGATAAATTCTCATCTCTATAAGCCTCTTCCATTATCTTATAAATTTCATTAATACACTTTTCAACTTCATCCAAGTCATCTTCTTCCTGCATAGCATGATTTCCAACCATATCTATTATCTTAAAATAATCTTCAGTAGGATCTTCCATTTGTTCTTTAGCCAATTTCTTCACCAATTTTCTGAGATCGGATTCTGTTAGTCTAACTATTTTTTTCATTATAACCGTTTCCAATAAATACCAATTTTTCCCAAAAAATTTCCAGAAAATTTTTCTCCCCCAAATCCGTGATTTAAGGTATTATACCCCCCAAACCGACAATATGACAGGGAGGGAGGGGGGATACGGTGGGTATAAGGGGGGAGGGCCCCCATGCCAGGGAGGGGGTTATCCACATTTAGTTATCCACAAGTTATACCCCCCTCCTATGTGGATAAGTTAATTTGTTATTGTCAGGTTGTCACTATGGGTGAAGGTTGTTCTTCTTCAGGTGGGGGGAAGTTCCATCTGAATGAGGATGCTCCGAATGCTTTATTAAACTGATCTCTATACTCTGATGGTATGGCTTGTGACTTCTGTATTCGTTTGATGTCTGCGTCGAGGTCATCTTGTAGTCCCTTTAGTTTGTCACGGTCTTCTGAGGATCCGAATGTTGTGAGGTATACAGAGTCGTAGTAATCTCTCCTCCATACTTTTTTGATCATGGTGGGGTCCATCCATTTCTCGGGGGTTGCTCCCACTGACTCGAACATTTGTGGTGCGTCGATATCCACGTTAAAGAACATCATGGATGAGTATTTCTCTACATCCTCATCGTTATCTATGTATACGTTTTTGATCCATGGATATTTCACCATGAGACCTCTTCTGATGATTCTAAAGATGGGGGACTTTTCTACTTCCTCTTTTGTGGTCATGAAAAATAAATTTGGTTATATCATAAATACTTCGGACCTTTGTTATGTCTGAAGCGGGAGTGTAGGACGGGCTGGGGGAAACACCTCTTGGAGCTAAATCAGAAGTAGCTTGCTTGGACCCCCACCATTTGGGGCAAGAGCGTAGTACAAAGGTACGCCTTATTATTCACTTGGCCAAATTTTTTTTATTGGGGATCTTGTCGTAACTTCGTGGTATGATATACCTTAAAACCCCCACCTCTGAGATGACCGTTCATCAGATCCGTATGGTTGTATGCGAAACAATTAAATGGTGCGAAACAAACTTGGGTGTGAAGACAAAGAGTCGGACCCTTGAGTATTGTGTTCGGACCTTGGGGGATAAGTATACTCCCGCTTATGGTATGTATGATCCCGTGAAGAATCGGATTTACGTTTTTAGAAACTACGCCCCCACCGTTAAGATGGTGGTGAAGTCGGTCCTTCATGAATATACTCACTTCCTTCAGAACCTTCGTTGGTATGGTCACGTACTAAATAAGGTGGGGTATAATAAACACCCTCAGGAAATTGAAGCCCGTGTGATGGAGGAGTTATACTCTAACTGTTGGAAGGAGATTAAGAGAAAGCTTTCTTGATCGCATCGTTCCCCCACTCCACAATATCCTTGGGGGTAACATCATGGTCCTTGAGTAGACCTGAAAATAATTCTATTTGTGCATCCACGCAGACCCACTCATTCGTTGAGATGGGTTTTTTTGTCCACCCCACTTTTGGTCTCTCGTAGTATAGTGTCCCCACCTCTTCCTCCTCATTCCATATCTCCACCCTCGCATGGGTGTCATCTTGTCGTGTAACCTTGGGGATAAATAAAGTTTTCCACATGTTTGGAACATATAAAAAATTATACAAATGTGAATAAAAACCCCTCTGACAATATGACAATGTGGATAACTTTGTTGAGAAATATTTGGATTTGTCAAAATGTCAGGGGAGCGTTAGATGGGGGATAATCCCCTCGACACATATTTCCCCACTTTTCCCCACCACTCATTCCCACATTTTACCACCACTATTGTTGTTCCTGATAGTATAAAGACCACTTTTTCCCCTCTCCTGATAGTGCCAGGACCAGTTTTTTTAGTGTTATATTTTCCAGCAAAAAAGGGATAGTTAGGTGAAAGGTCGGGGGAGTGAGTTTACGAACCTTTAATCTTCAACGAGTTATGTTTTAGATGACCCCTCATGTGGTGGTTATTACAGTCCCCTCCAACGAGAACATCTCATATATGGTGGGAATTTGTGGGGATAGTCAAGTTATAACTTTACCCTATGGGTATGAAAGTAAACTTATATCTTTACCCCTTGTAAAAGTTTATGGTTATAACCGAATAATCATCACGAAGTGTAGTCTTTTTCGGTTATACCTGAAAACTATTCCATCACCATCTCACATTGTTCATTCATTAGTGGGGGACAACCTATAAGGTGGGGGATTTGGAGAAATTTGATGGTTCTATATTTTTCCAAAACTCATAAAAAATTGTAGATTTGGATAAATTGATATTTATTCATATGGAAACAAGAGTTCTGTACGGATTGATTAGAAAGATTATAATGCCTAAGTACCCATGGATTGATGACTTTGTTTGGACTACTCGTTTCTATGCGGGCAGTCAGTACTATAATTTGGAGATATGGGTGGATCCTAAGTCTTACGGAAATTTACCTGATAGGGTGGAAAGAGATATACAAGAGGATGTAACCACACTTTTTAGATCAGTTGGTCCCCCACCAGGTGTTTATTTTGATGATGTAACTATCTTTACTAAGGATTAGACGATTATACAACAAGAGAGTGAATGAAGGACCATCCACGGAACGTTAGTGTAGTGGATTGTTTTTGGTCCGAAATGAACGAACTTGGTGGATAATCTATTTGTGGTGATTATACGTGGTGATAATAGGTTCTTGGTATTCGATTGCAATAAAGTTGTACACCTCATCATATGGGAAATCTTCTTTGTCTGCAATAAGTTGTGGATGTATATCATCTATGGTCATTGATATTACATTACCTGCAAAACTTCCTAATGACATTGATTGTCCACGGCTTTTTTGACTTTGAAGTTGGAGAGTTGCATAGTTAAGAGAGTCTTCGAAAGCTTGAGTTAACTCGTGCATAGAAACCCTTCTTTTAAGGAAAGTATTTTCATTAATCCCCATCATTTGTTTGATCCTATTTGTCTCTTCATGCAAGTTCATAAGAATAAATATTTATCTTTGTATTATGGTAAGTCAGCTACAAAAAGTATGTGAAAGAATTATAGTCCCTCAGTACCCTGAGGTCGACCATGTTGAGGTCGAACAGTTTGGTCTGGATGGTGGATATTACCGTGTTAATTATTACATGAAAAAGGATTTCCCGACTCGTGAAGACTATATCAAAATAGTGGAAGATACCATAAGTTTATGGAGAATGTTAACCCCCGAAATTCTTGGTGATATTTTTGTAGACTTTAAATTGATTGACGATTAAAATCTAGTACGGTCGACACTTCCCCTGTCCATCCGTCGGCTAAGTAACCGTTCTGTAAATTCTTAATTGCGTAAATTGCTTCTGACTCCGAATCAAAATGGATTGCGGTTTTATAACAGTCTCCTATTCCACAAACCATTTCTTTTATTGTATACCACCTTTCCCAAAAGAATAAGAACTTCTTTTTAACTTGTATGGTATATCGTTCTGATTTAATATTACACTTTTCATAATATGTGTGCTTGATCACTCGGAATATTGGAAGATTTTTCATCTCCTAAATTTAGTTAATCTGTAATTTGAAAGAAAGAATAATTGTTGTATTTTTGCAAAATGGAGAAGTTAGTGTTCGAATATCTCAGTGGATCCAATCCCGACGTTTATATCAAAAAGACAAAGTTTGGTCATTGTATTTGTGTCCCCGATAAAAATATGCAATGGTTTCAGTTGGAGGACATCTTGATCAAGAAAATTCAGTCCATGTTTTCATGTTCAGAGAGGGTTGCAGAAAGATTGGTTGATGTGTGGGTCAATAGCCGACCTGTATATGGTGAAATCACTAATTCTACTAACGTGACTGTCTTAGTGAACAAAATGGATTAAGCGAAAAATGTGAAAAGGATTAGTAGGTACCAGCGTATGAATTTTTCCATGTGACAAAAATAAGAAAAAAATAAATTGGATTCAAATATTGTTCCGTATATTTGCAAGTAAATTCGTATACAATGGTCAAGACATTCTTTGTAACAGGTATATTCTGTTTAGCGTTTAAAATCACAGGTTATCCTGTAACAGGTCAAATCTTTGTATTTGTTTGGTTGTGTGCTTATCTATTGACCAAGCTTGGTAAGAATAGACGCCAGGATCAATTCTAATTACATTGTATCGTAAAAGGAAATACTGTTTTTTGGGTATTGTTGTGATACGTCTTGTCCCGAAATGATATCACTTATTCTTTTGATTTCTTTATTTGGTTTGTCCGCCAAATAATCCTCAGGTCTTTTGTTCTTCTGATTGATCCCCCATAGTATCTGATTGTATTTTGCGTCCACAAGTGTCTTCTGATCTCTTTGCCATTGGTCGACAAGATCGGGTCTTAGGTTTCTCATGGCTTTGAATATATGATCTTGGGTGCCAGCTTCAGGGTTACGTAAATTGTATAATGTAATTAAATTGGAAAAGTCACGTGGATCAGAGTATTCCCCCGTCATCGGATCTATTTCGGGTTCACACATCTTTCCTGTGCTCAAATCCATACATTGGGTGATGTATATGATCCCGTCATTCAGAAGTTTTTTGAAATCAAAATAGTGCCTTTCCATACTCATAAATATAAATCAATCTATTTATAGATAGTATGAAATATTTGATCACAGAAGATAGATTACAAGCAGTATTCAATAAGTACATGGATGTATTTACTTGGGAAGTTGAAGACTTTGGTGACATTGCCGTATTCGGTAACAGAATGAGATATTTTGATACATTTGAAGACTACCTATCTATCAATCCTCACTTCTTGGAAAAGATGATAACACTCTTCGGTGAAAGAGCAGGCGATCTAATTATGGATTGGTTTAATAATAACTTTGAGTGGGAGTCACACCCAGCAACTGATTGGGGTGAAGCAGACTTCTACGATGAAGAAGATGATGATGTTTACTAACTCTTCTTTACGTGATTGAATTCGAAATCAATCAAGGAATCTTTTAAATCTAAGTTATCGTAATAACTTGGTAATCTATTTCCTATAAACTCTTTGAAGTTTCTCACCAAATCACTTTTTACGGATTTTTCGATTTTTTCTTTCGTAATACCAGGAAGTTCTCCCTTAAGATAATTCTGAGGTGTGTCGATACCTACATTTCCTCTCCTTATTTTCACATCAACAATATCCACTTGGATTATTACTTTATTGTCTTTTTGGATTACGTCCTTGATTTTGTATTTGATTTTGGTTGGGACCTCAGGTTCCTCTCCTTGTATTCTTGGCCAACTTGCATCACCCCATGTTTTGGAAAATTGAGCTCTCTTCTTTTGTAGATCTTCTCTTGAACCTAAAAGTCGTTCTCTTTTGCCGATCATCAACTCTTCATGATTCAAACCATTTCTGAGTTTTTTCATCTCGTCAGGATTCACAAGGTAAACAGGAACTTCAAGATTTTTATCCCATCTCGTACTCAGTTGAGTTGGATCTGAGTTGTATATTTGTCTTGCAGTTGAAGAAGAATAACGATCTACGACTTCGTACCATCTTCCTTCTTTGTTCAAAAATATTGGATACCATCTATAAGATAAAACAACATAAATTGGAATTCCTTTTCTATCTTTTTCCCATAAGCCCTGTAAATTAGATCCTTTGAATGGTAACATTGCTTTGGTGTACTGATAAGCATTTGGGTTCGTCGTTGTTTTACCCGCTAAGGTTCTTGGATCGATGATATCTTCAGGACCTAAATCTTCCCATTTTTTTGTTTTCTTTCGATTGGCAATGTAGAGTTCGGTATAATACTTTTTAAGACCTTCTTCCATTCCCATATAAGTCAAAGTTCTACCGATAAGCTCTTCTATCTCACTTCTCGTTTTGTATTTCGGGTTTTCTTTACGTAATGAATCAACGTAATTAAAAATCTTAACTGCGATTTTGGGTATTCTTTCGAGTTGTTCTTGTTCCTCAATCACATCTCTACCCAAGAACTTCTTGAGTTCCTTTTTCAACTCCTGAAAATCTTTGTAGTCAGAATCGTAGATATAATTTTCGAGATCTTTGATAGTACGGAAACCAAGTGCTTTTAATGCACCTTTATTTTCTTTAACATCGGCAAGGAATTCTTTCACCCCATTAGAGGTTGGAGCTAATTCGTTAATTTTCCCTTTTGTAAATTGTTCTAATTTTCTTTTCACTTCTTCGTCGTTACCCTTGTAAATTATCTTTGACAGGTATTTGTCTAATGGATAAATATATTTGGTTAGTACTCTTTCCTCAAGTTCATCATTTTTTTCGTAAGGTTGATCTTTGAAATCAGGATCCAAATATGAGTAATTGAAAGGTTCTATTCTATACCTTGTGGCTAATTTGTTTCTATCCAAAACAAATATGACATTAAGATCTTTAGGCATTTCCCAAGAAGATCCTATACTGATACCAGGTTGGAAGTTTTTGTCTCTCGTAAATGAAACCGCAGATTGGTTTTTGGTATCTCTTAATCTCTTATCTTTTTGTAGATAATCATCATCAGGTAAACTACCTCTCAGTTTGTTTTGATTGAGTATTGATATTGCTCTTTCCTCAGAGGTGTGATGATACAAGGGAGAACCACCTGCAACGTCTTCTATCTTCTCATGAATTTTATTTTTATTCATGATTATAAATACCGCCAACTATTTTCCTCGTAACCAAATAATTCAAATTGTTTTTGAAAACTATTGTAGATTAATTCTGCCTCTTGTTCGCTATAATTGTAGGAGTTTCCTTTTGTTTCTTTATTGAAAATGTTATTAGTCACAACTCTATCCCACTCAGACCTGAACTCCTCGGATTCATTATGTTTTTTATTTATGAATGGTATTTTCATCAAATCTTCCGCCAAATTCTCGTATTTTACTACGTACTTGGGTGGTTTAATTTCCGTGAAAACTTTCTCAAATCCAAAGTGATATGACATTCCACCGTAATCTGGCACGTATTTTTGTAAAAATTCAAGAAAGGATATGTGACAGTCACCCGATCCACTACAATCATTTTTAAGGAAAAGTGAGTAATAGTAGCTTTTCATTCTTGTATAAGGATTTCTTACATTCAATATTAAATCATAATGAAAAAATGTTTGAGGTATGTTCCATTCGTGGCGTAACCCTTGTGAAAACTCTCCATTGATGTTTTTGTTTGGTACACATGTTTTATATTGATTACCTTCAAATATCTGTACTTCCCAAAAATTTAATAGTTGACCGACTGTCCTTGTAGCAGTTCTTTCAGGTAGAATCCAAACTGTTTTTTCGGAGTGAATAAAATTCATTTCTTTTCTTCTTTTGGTGGTATTCTGAAATTCATGACTCTTTTACCATTTACGGTTGGCATCCCATATTCGTCAACCCCTATTGTTTTCACAATAGTTTTTTTGTTTTTGAATCTCCCTGTAAGAATTAAATCCCCTATCTTTATGGGGATAAAAATACCAACAGAATCATTTTTTTTCATATTTATAATTATAACACATTTCTATGCCAGTTGAAGGGAATGATATGATGAAAAGATTTATTCAGAAGTTGGTCAATGAATTGATCAAACAGAATGAATTTATGGACCTAAGTAAGGTAAATGTTTTCTTCGTTTTTGGGTCCAAACATAGAACCGCAATGTGTGATTGGGTTTATGGATTGAAAGTGTATACTGATCTACCAACTTCGGTTAGAAATGAAGTTGTAAGAAATCTTCAAAACAAAATCAAAATGAAAACCCAAAGATCACTACAAACATCTATATGTTGTACTGATGTTATATTTGCTGAGATTTCCGAATTATAATATTTGCTCTGTGTAAAATATCTACCGAGTCGAACCAAGGGTTTTTATATGATTTCCAAAGAGAAACTTTTTCGTTCTCAGGATTATCAAACCTTTTCAATAGGGAAACGGCTTTTTTGAAATCTCTAACATTCCAAGTCAATTCTTTTTTCGGAATTCCAAAAATGAATCTAAGTATTTTTCTATACAATCTCATTTTATAAAATTCATCTCTTTTCTTTAAAAGGAAAGATTAATTAGTCCTTGTATGATTCAACCTCATGTTCGGGATTTTCTTTCATAAACTTTCTAATAAGATAACCCGCAAGTGAATTAGCATGATCTTCACTCTCTCTTTCTGTTTTATTTAAATTCTGAGGGTCTTGTTCCTGTAAGCTGTGAACCCATTCGTGTGCTAAAGTTCTAAGAATATCAATTAAAATCCTACTTTTGGTAAAAACAACTAACTTTCCATCAAAGTTTTTACCTGTGGTAACGGATTCGTTTCTCTTGTCTTGAAATACGATAACTAAATCCCTGTTCAATGGAGCATTGTCTTGAAGAAACTTCAAGAAGTCCAATGTTATCCCAACTTGGTTTGGTCTTAAATTTTGTCTTATTTTCTTTAAAGCTAATTTCACAACTATAAATAGATGTAATTCATAACTTCTTCATCTTTGTAGTATTTCAATTTGTCACCGAAATTCAAAAATGATCTGTTTTCTAATTCATCCCACATCCAATCTCGATAACCCAAATCAATTATTCTTTGATGTATTTTTTGATCGAAGTGATCTTTTATCAGTCGTGCTCTTCTGTTGATGTCAATAACATTATTATCAACAGTACTATTTCTGTTATTGTATTGGAGATAAAGTAGTTTTTTTATGTGTATGAATCTAGTCTCCAAGAAAGTTCTTACTATCAGTTCAAAGTCGTCTGCAACGGGGAGCCTTTTGTTGTGTCCACCCACCTTAAAGTATACGTCTCTTCTCCAACTCCTCACATGATTCGGCATCGAAAAATTATATCTAATTGAAAGTGGATTGATATCTGAATATCGATGACTCAGAAACTTATTACCCTCGACTTCAATCCATTGGTGAATTCCATAACCACAGTTAAAAGCATTTTCAGGGTTTGCATATCCCTCTTCCCCCCATATACCAGTATAATATTTCATCTCACCATCGTCATATAGTTCGCAAACCTCTGAATACATGAATCCCGCATCAGGATACATTTTCGATGCTTTGTCAAGATCTTCTAAACAGGTAGGAAGCAGATAATCATCGTGATCAAGTTCTACGAACCATTCTCCATCACTAAGATGACAAGCTCTGTTCTTCGCTAACCCAACGATTCCACCACTTATTGGAGAAATTTTGAATGGTTTAACTCTGAAGTCTTGGGATGCTATCTCTTGAATTTTGTCCCATGTGTCCTCATCAGGTGAGTCATCAACTATTACCCATTCCCAATCAGTATAAGTTTGATTTGAAAGACCCTCATAAGTTCTGTAGATTCGATCTCCTGTCTTATATGTTGGTGTGAATATTGAAAACTTTGGCCTGATCTCTGAGGAGTTTTTAAAAGTAGTCTGGCAGACAATTACGTTTGCGAGAATGTTATCAGGAATCATTTCCTGAATATGTACAATTCTTTTATTGAGTGAATCAAGGTTTGATACAAATTCAGAACCAATTGAGATTATAACGTCAGGATCATACTTGATGAAATCTTCTCTGAATTGAGATAAATCGTTGACTGATTGAACGACTACTTTTTCATTCAATCCCTCCCAATAATATACATCAGAAACAATTTCATGTGTACCCAATCTATCCCAACCATATACGAGAGCTAAAGGTAATTTTGTTTTCATACATCTTCGAAAATTGCCATGTGAGGTTCACTAATCTCCTCTACAGGTCTTTCTTTTGTAAAATAATAAAGGGCGAAAGAGTATCTATCAATACCTTCGGGGGATTTCAATGATCCAGGGTGACCATGATAAGCCTTGTCAGATATGTTGAATATCACGGCTCTGTTGTATATTGGAAGGATCTTTTTCACACAGTGTTTTAGATCTGCCGTCCAAAGTTGTAAATCACCACCCCATTCTTCTTTCCAATCTTTATTGAGGTATAACAAAAGATTTATTCTTCGATGTAATTTTGTGATCGGATGATAGTTGTAGTCCACGTGAACGGATAGTTTACCACCAGTTTGAATACGGTGTAAACCTCCACCATAAAATTCAGGATCGGGGATCAAATCCTTTATACCTGTAAGTTCTTCCAAATATTTTAGGACCTCAACTGAGTTCAGAAAATCCAATACATTTGAAACGTGTTCTGGCATATGATTCCACATACCAACCTTATGTGGTGAGTAGAGTTTTTTAACTTGATGTCCTTCACCAACTTCTCCTTCATCATAACCCCAATCCACTTGGTTCAATTGACCTATGGCTTTGTTGAGAAATGTTTCGTTTATGAAATTATCAATCACAGTATGAGGAAATGGATATTCCGTAGCATATTGTGTCTTCAGGTATTTGGGGAGTT
>Ga0315909_10006538_pt1 | contig 13145 bp, 15 predicted proteins | sample LakEriMetagenome_11_FD_203527 | JGI IMG/M metagenome (GOLD analysis project Ga0315909, IMG submission 203527) | Freshwater fungal communities from buoy surface, Lake Erie, Ohio, United States - Buoy 2 MA125 | ecosystem: Environmental > Aquatic > Freshwater > Lake | place: USA: Lake Erie, Ohio...
TGGTATTGGTGGCTTTTATGCTGACCTTGCAAAAGCATACGGAATCGGTCCAGGTGCTGAACCTGTTGCTAAAGGAATACAAAGTTTAAGTCAAAAAGTAGCCGAGAGTCCTGTAGGTAAGTTTTTTGAACCTGGAGAAGGCTACGAAGTTGCTCCTAAATTAGGTAGGGCATTGGGTTCTGTAGCGGGTATTGCTCTCACACGACCATTTGGTAGGGGTGTTCCTCTTTCTACTGGTGCTGCTATGGGCGCTGGAGAACAAATTGAACGAGCTGTTGAAGAAGGCGCATTACCTTCACAACGTATGACAGCGTCTGTTCTTGGTGCAGCTACAGGTTTAACTGAGGCATTGCCTGTTGAATTAGCGTTTGCTCGTACCATGAAGTTAATGCCTGGTTCGGTAATGAATCAAGGTTTACAGATTGTTCGTAATGCCGCATTGACTGGTGGTGTAGAAGGCGCACAAGAAGCTGCACAAAACTTCTTACAGAATTTAATTGCTAAAAATGTTTACAAACCTGACCAAGAACTCATTGCAGGTGTTGGAGAAGGTGCCGCTTACGGTGCTGGTGCAGGTGCAATATTCCAAGCAGCTCTTGATTTAACGGTAGGACGCAGAGCAGTTCGGGCAACTCAAAAAGCTCAGGAAGCTAAGACCCCGCAAGAAGCCGCAGAGAAAATTGCGGAAGAGGCTGTTAATCCAGAACTTACCGAAGAAGAGAAGAAGCAACGCCAACGTGCCGAGATTCGACAAAAGCAGCTTGACCGTGGCATCAACCTCATAGATGAGGACGATCTTACTACTTTAGGTCTTAAGCCAGGCAAGAAAGCTGATGGAACCTACAACAAGTTGTTAGGTAAAAACCTTAGTGACCCGGTTGAGCTTGAAGCAATTCGTAAGACCTTTGATAACTATTTATCAGGCAGCCGTCAGAAGATTAACGACATTACAACTATCCAGAAGGTGCTTGATAAGCAGATTGCTGGTGAACCCCTCAACCTGTTTGAGACTTTGGTTGTTAAAAATTACAACGGCGAGGACATTGACGCATACCTTGATGGATTAATTACTAACTTACAGGCTCGTGGTCCAGCTGCCGTTGTACCCCCTACCCCCACCCCTCCCCCTACCCCCCTCACTAAAGAGCAACAACTTGCTCAGACAACTGAGCGTCTGCGTTCATTAGGTCTAAAGACTGAAGCAGAACTAGAAGCTGAAGCCAAGCAAGCGGGGAAAGAACGTAAAGAGAGTGAGAGTCAACTAAAACAATTAAAGAAGCTTGGCGTTCCTGTAGAAGCTATTACTCGTGGAGAAGCCCTTGCTGGAGCACAACCTGACTTATTTGGCGACATTACTACCCAGCAGGGTACCCGTGGTACAGGAGCCGAAGCCGAGTTTGCCCGCCAACGTGCACAGTTTGAAGAGAATTTACGCCAACTTCGTGTAGCTTCGGGTGCCGCAGTTGCTGGTGTGCCTGATGCTGATACTGTGGTGCAGGCTACCGCCGCTAGAATTAAACAAGATATTGCGACTATACCGTTCTCAGTCCCAGAGCTGTTGCAAGTTCGTAACTATATAGTCCGTCAAGGTGCAGAAGTTCCTGGTGCTCAAGACTTAATTACAGATATTGATACTCGTATTGCTGCATTAGGTGGTACTGCCCCAGATGAATCAGCACAGATGGAATTGTTCCCACAAGAACAGGGTGAGTTACCGTTAGGCATTCAAGGTGAGTTATTTGAGCCTGCCCCTGCTGGCACTTTGCCTACCCAAGAAGTTCCAGAAGAAGGACTTAACAAAGAGGGATTACGTCAACTAGGCATAGCTCCAAATAGTAAGACAATGCAAGATGTTGTAGGAAAGAACCTTACAGATCCGGGCGTAGCAGAAGCAATCCGTGCCGAATTAGAGCGTGTAGTGCAAGCCCGTGCTAATGATGTAAAGAAAGCCGAAACTAACGTTGCTCTTAGCCCAGACAGAGAAGCCGCCAGTAAGGCAGTAGAAGATGCTCGTGCTCGCTATTCAGATGCTCAGAATAATTTACGGCTGTTCCCAGCTTTAGAACAAGCACGCTTGCCGTTTGATACTGGCAGAGGTGAAGTATTATTAGAAGCCTTCCCAACCCCTACTCAACAAGAAGAAGAGCGTCGGTTTAGAAGAATTGAAGAACAAGAAGCTAGGGCAGAAATATCTGCTGTTCCGGAGATAGCTACATCTGATGACATACAACAACTTATTGATACGATACGTCCTCTAAGAGGGCCCATAAACAAACCTCCAAAGACAGTAGATGGAAAAGTAATCTACCCCTATACCCCAGAACAAGCAAGAACTTATGACGACAACCTGATGGCTTTGTTTCAAGCAGTAAAAGGACCAAGTCGAATACAGTTGCGTTTTGATGCTACTACCCCTCAAGCACTTGACCTTAATCGTGCCGTAGCTAAAGCAGAGGGGTTCTTACGTAACTTAAGTAAAAACGAACGTAATCGCCTTGCTGCTCGTCTAATGGAAGAAAGAGGCAGAACTGCCCAGCGTGAGCAAGTTACTAAGGTAACTAGCAAGCAGACTCGTAGAGAGCAAGAAGTATTCCCTGAAGAGACCCGCACCGAAGAAGGTGCTGTAAAAACAGGGCTGCGTAAAGAAATTAAAGAGCAAAAAGCTGAAGATGCCCGTGTAGCCCGTGCCAAAGAAGAAGAGCGTAAGTCTAGAGAACTTACACCAGCGGTACAAGTTAGAGCCGCAATATCTGCTACGCTTAAATTTAGTCCTCTATCTCCTGGAGAAACTACGGCTGATATTCGTAGGCTCGCTGAAGCTAACATAGGTCTTGACGATAACTTAGATATAGACAGTTTTGCTAAGTCTGTGTCTATCCCCCCAAAACGATTTAAAGAAATATATGAAGACGAGGTATTACGTCTAACTAACATCAACATCCGTGAAGCCCAACGTAAAGATGAACGTAGGTTTGAAGAGGAAGAAGAAGCTAAGCGCACGGAAGAAGAAAAGAAAGAAGCAGAGGCTAAGAAAGATGTAGAAACTGCTAAGCAAGCGGTTGAAAATCGCATCGAATCTATGGCTGCCAAGCCGTTGGCAGATGTTATTGAAGACATTGTGGATATTGATGCTGGTAAAAACTACCCGTTTCTTCGTGCTATATCTAGAAGCGATGCGTCTAAGGGTTTACAAGATCGCATTGACTCTGTGTTTGGCAAGATAAAAGGTGAAAAACTTACTGATGCAGAGATTGTTGCCGAAGCCGAGGCATCTGAAGCTGCTGAAAAGAAAGCCAAGAAACAAGGTAAAGCCGTACCTGAGCTGTCTAAACAACGCAAGAAACTTAAAAAAGAATACGCAACTAACAAATGGGAAGTGTTTGACCTTGACCCAGCGTATGTAATCTTGCGTAGCGGGGACAAGTATGCGGTTATTACCCCAGCACGCTTTAGTGCTAAAGAGATTGCGTCTGACTTTAAAGCTAAGTTCCCAAGCACTAAACCTACAGAAGTAAGCTCGGGCATGGCTATGAATACCCGCTATGTGGTGTTTACTGCCCCTGAGATTGAAGGTAAAGTAGCTGAGCCTATTGCTTCTAAGCGTACCCGTGGCTTGCAGCGTCTTGCTACTGAGCGTTTTGATAAAGCGGTGCTTGAGGTGCGTAACGAGATTGGCAAGTCTACCTATAAAGATTTGGCTAATGGCACCACTATTGACCGTCTAGTAGAGAAGTTTGGTCTTGAAAGAACCGTCCGTGCATTGATGGATGAAGCCGCTGTCCGTGAATCCCAGCGTGAAAAAGTTGGCGAGTTCATGATGGACGACCGAGTCCTCGGCAAAGCTATGGAGTACCTCAAGGGTACATATGGCGTAGTTGTGCAGTTCTCGTCTGGAACAAATACGCCTATTCGAGACAACCCTGGGTTTAGAAAGACTTTAATAGAGCAAATAGATAAAAAAACTCATAACGCTGAAAAGTTATTAGCAGATGTATCTGAATACGAAGGCAATACAGACATAGGTCGTGTAGCCCGTATGCTTTTAAAGTCTCCTGTTATACCTAAGTTTGAGTTGCAAAACATAGCTGTTTACAAAAATAGTTTGCCAAATTCTGGAAGTTATTACGCTAATTTATATAAAGACGGTAAACGTGCAGCGGCTATTGTTATGGGTCAAGAACATCTAGGAGACCCAGAAACTGTTTTACATGAAGTTACTCATGCTCTGACCGTTGCACAGATTAAAAAAGTTCAATCGCCTGAATACAAACGCACAGGTGCTGAATGGGAAACTGCGGCTGACAACCTTATTAATTTGTACAAGTTTGTTCGTCAATATCGTGTTGAGTTGGGAGGAAACTTTTATGGGCTGAAAGACGAACTTGAATTCGTATCTGAAGCCATGGTAAACAAAGAGTTTCAGGACTATTTAAAAAGTATATCTGTAGCAGATATGCGTAAGTCTTTGGCGCCTAATCAACAAACTATATTTAATAAAATTGTTTTTGGAACTAAAAATATGTTCCGAGCATTTACTAAACTACTACGTAAAGCTTTAGGTCTACCCGATAGTGCTCAAAACATATTTGATCTAGTAATAGACAATATGGGAACGGTTATTGCTGGTGCTCCAGGTCCAGTCATAACTAAAGGCACCATGAAAGAGATGGGGGTTATTGCTCAAAAGGCGCCAACACCAAATAAGTATGGGCGGGACCCAGTACCCGCCGACGTTATAAAAATACTGGATAGTATTAAGAATAACCCAGCGCTAAACGTGCCTGTATTCAAAGGCAAAGAAGATGGCGTTTTAGCTATTAAGACGGGGGCATTGCCGTTTTTAGCGGTAAACCAACTACGTGATATTTATAGTAGTAACCCTAGATTAACTGAGTTAAAAGACTACTATGAATCCACCCAACGCATGGGCGGATATAGAAATATGCTGCGGGAGAAGTATGCCAATGCACTTAATGACTTTCATAAAGTACGCAAAGCGTACAAAGGCAAACCCCTACTTGAGCAGTTAGACGAGGTTATTAACGAGGGTTCCCGTCTTGAAGTAGATGTGCTTAAACCAAACAAAGACTATACAGACCCTGTTGCTAAGGCTGACCACGCACGCTTACAGGCAATGTACGATAAGTTCCCAGCAGACGTTAAGACTTTTTACAAGAAATACCGTGATACCAACGAGTTTGTACTTGACGAAATTAAGAAGTCAATGATTGCCCGTGCCCAAAGCTATGTAACTGACCCTGCCGATAAAGCCGAAATCAAAGCGATGGTTGAGAAGAAGATTGACTCATTCAAGGAAAAGGGTCCTTATGCACCGTTGATGTTCTTTGGTAACAACTGGGTAACTGTGCAGATGGCAGAAGATAAAGTACTGCCGTTCTCCTTTGAGACCCTATCTCAGGCTAAAGAGTTTGCCAAAGAAATGAAAGCTAAAGGGTATGAGACCAAGAGCTTTGAGTCTATTAAAGAACTTAAAGCCAAAGGTGCCCCCCGTGCAGGCTTCTTTAAAGAACTAGAGAAAGTTCTTGACCGTAATAGGGTAAACCCCAAAGCTAAAGATGAGCTGTATCAGATGACTTTAATGTATCTGCCTGAAGAGTCGTTTATGCGTCAGTTCCAAAACCGTAAGGGTGCCCCTACTTATGAGCGGGATGCCCTTAGGAACTATGAAGAGTTAGCCGACCGTGTAGTACATCAACTGCCAAGAGCACGTTACATGATTGACATGGACAACGCTATTGAGGCAATGAAGAACAAGGTTAAGCAAGACCCTGATGATGTATCAAGCCGTGTAGTTGCCGAGATTGAAAAGCATTACGACTCTTCAATCCAACCTAAGATTAGCCCTGCAGCTACCTTCCTAGGTAATCTAGGTTTTGCTTGGTATATGGGTGCTAACCCATCCGCTGCGTTAGTTCAGCTATTCCAAATTTCTGGTGTAACTGCACCGTATCTGTACCCTGTTTATGGTATTGGCAACGTAAATTCTGAACTGTATCAAGCGGCTAGAGATTTCTTTGGTGGTAAAACTGAAGTTGGGCGAGGTATCTTTAGTATTAAGAACAACCCAAATCTAACCGCTACTGAAAAGAAAGCTATTCAAGAGCTATATGACTTAAACGTAATACCCCCAGCTGCTACCGAAGTCGGGGATATTGAGACCATGACGGGGTTAAAGTCTAGCACCCCAATGGAACGCACCCTAAAGAAGATCAACATGATCATGGGTTACATGTTCCAGAATGCCGAACGATTTAACCGTGAAGTAACTGCGTTAGCTGCCTTCCGTTTAGAGTACAACCGCTCTAAAGATTACGCTAAAGCAATGCAAGCCGCAAACAATACGGTAGTAGAGACCCAAGGTGATTATTCTGACGTAGGTACCGCTCGTGTATTTAAGCATCCAGCTGCCAAAGTATTGCTGATGTTTAAGAAGTTTATGCAGATGATGATCTATATGTATAGCCGCAACCTGCAGATTATGATGCAAAAGGGCTTTACTCCTGAAGAGAAACGGATTGCCCGCAACCGTTTAACAGGTCTGTTAGCTGCATCTGCTATGACTTCAGGTGTTACAGGCATGCCGTTCTACTGGATTGCCGAGACAATTATGAATGCTATCGGTGATGACGACGACCCATACTACGATTTCACCACCAGCTTACGTGAGACCATGCCAGAGTTTATTGTGTCGGGTATCCCATCAGCCTTAACTCAAGGCAACATTGCTTCCCGTACTGGATTTAGAGATATGCCATTGATAGGCTTTATGCCTGGAGTTGGTTCGGGTGCATCAAAATCAAGCGATGCCGAAGGCGTAATTATGGATACCCTCAAAGTTGCTACGGGTCCTGTAGGTGGCTTGTTCCTAAACATTGGTCGGGGTGTTGACCAAATTAACGACGGTAAAGTCTATCGTGGTCTTGAAACAATGTCTCCATCACAAATCAAAAACTTTATGAAAGCGTATCGTTTCGTAGATGAGGGCACGGCTACTACACTACGTGGCGATCCGTTGGGAGAAGTTACCACTTATGACGCAGCTATGCAGGCACTGGGATTTGCACCTCTACCTATTGCAACGCAGCAAGAGAAGAACAATGCTGTAGTTAAGATTCAAACCGAAGCGATGCGTTCTAAGCAACGAGCCTATGCGTTAATTAACTTGGCTCAAGATTCTAATGACTCAGAAGGGTTTGACGACGCACTAAAACTTGTTGATGAGCATAACAAGAGATTCCCAGGCTTTGAGATTAAGCCAGACCAACTTATTAGTTCCTTAGAGAAGCACGCCAAGCGGTCGGCTGAGATGCTTAACGGTGTGTACATTGAGAAGGGCTTGCGTCCTTACCTCAACAAAATCGCAGACTGAAAAAAACCCCGCTTTTGAGGGCGGGGTCTAAAGTCACTTCTCACGAAAGGAAAACACTATGAGATGTCTGCTGAACAATCTCGCCCTCATATTAACATAAAGTCCATATTCTGACCCCCAAAACGCCGTTTTCTATGCGGGTTCTGAGGATAAACTCAGGTATCTTATGGTACTTAAGCTCGGTAGATAAAGCGTTTTTAGCCCACTCTGTGTCTAGACACGGCACAAAAAGGGACGAAGGGCTACGTCTTCTAAGCCCTTCCCAATCAATTTCGTACCTAGCTCCGTCTAATACTAATACGTCCATTTCTTGATAGGTCCGTAGTCAGGGTGCTGGGCTACGTTATTTTCACCATACGTATGTATGTTGTAGCCAAGAGAGTGCATATAATCCAACAACTCCATACGCCTTTCCTTATACCAAGTTTTCCATGTCCAGGCTTCAAATATCACAGGTGGGAAGTTGTTGTCAGATAACGTCTTAGAAGCGCCGCGGAGTACTGCTAACTCCATACCTTCTACGTCTATCTTAATAAGCCGTATATTGGGTATCTCTAAACCATCTAGGGTTATCATCTCCACCCGCTCCGTATTGCCTATGGTGTTGCATTCGTACTGATTCATACGAACTTCTAGGTCTAAACTAAACGCACCGATGTTGGGTTCTTTCAAATAATCAGGCATGCCAATGGACACCACACCTGGTTTGTCCGACACTGCTAAAGGATAAGCTGCTGTATTTGCTAGAGAATTTAAGATTATGTTCCCGCAAAGCTGGTAATAAATCACCCGCTGCGGTTCAAAACAAAGATAGGTATGTTGTGGGAACTTCTTAGCAAGCGGTATCGTGTAGCTTCCCATATTAGCCCCAATGTCTAGGATAAACCCTGGCTCTTTCCCGCTTATTAAATGCTTGGAGAACTCCTGAAGTTCAGGCTCGTACCCCCCTGTACGCACCCCGTTACTAACAATGTCGGGCTTATCAAAGACAATATATTGGAGTTTGCCATCCCCTACTACATAGGCTCTAGGTAGACTCATTTGAGGTTGCCCCCTGCTTTGATGATGTCGCCACCAAAGATGTACGTGCCTACGTGTTGTAGCTTAATGAATGGATTAGCGTGTACTTTACCCCCGTGCTTACGCCATAGTTCACAGAAATGATAATCCTCAGACAGCATACATCCCGAATCGTCAATACTTAGACCAAAGAACTCGCTAGTTAAAGGCTTGACGTACTCTCCGTTTACCTTATGGGTCGAGGTGCGATATTCAGGGACATGGGGTGCTAACTTCTCAAATACCCCCCGTTTAATCATCATAAACCCTGTACCCCCGTGCCTTACTTCCACCATACCAGTCGAGTCGGTCTCAATAACTTCTCCTTGCTCTGCAGCAAAATTAAGTACAAAGGCACCAGCGTAGTCCTGTAGATTTGTTTTACCTTCCTTGGCAGCTTGCTCAACCTTAGCCCAGTCGACTTCTTTCTTAGGATAGATACCGCAGGCTATGTCTTTGTCTGCGTTTATTAAGGTTACTAAGTCTTGCCCCTCGAAGTGAATGTCTGCATCAATAAACATTAGGTGCGTGAGTTCAGGTTTACTTAAAAAGATACGCACAAGTTCGTTGCGACCACGAGTAATAAGGCTCTCGTTGCCAATCTGGGTAAAGTAGGTTGGCACACCAATGCGTTGGAGTGCGTTAATCGCTGTTAGGACCCCTACTAAGAAGTGACCCGTGCACATACCCCCGTACATAGGGGTGGCAATCATTATCTTGCGTTGTTCTTTAGGTGGTTCAATTGGTTTTACGTCTACTGGTTCCATGTGTTTTCCTTAGTTAGCAACGACCATCGTCGTCTTTGTCATCAAAAAAGTGATGACTCTTAAGCTTTCGTTCTTTAATAATCTTCTTGACCTTCTTCATGGCTCTTTCTTCTATCTGAGAGACATGCGCCCTACTCATACCAAGAGCATCAGCAATTTCTTGTTGAGTCATGTTTCGCTCAGAAGATTTTTTATTGCCTGCCATTTACTCTATGCTTTCGTCGTTCTTGTTTTTGATGATATATTCCACTTTTTTTCTCCGTCAATCCCAATGCTTCAGTTAGTGCATCTCGTTCTTCCCTGTATTGTTTAAGCGTTACCCCCATGTAACGAGCAACTTTACGCTCACTTAAATAGACAAGTTGTTCTAGGTTTAGTGTTTGCCTTTTCACCATTTCTCCGACAGTAGTTGTTCCATTTGCCTACGTAGTTTAAAGGTTTCCATTTCTAGTTCTTTAATCCTATCTTGTAGCAGGTGTAGTTGATTGCGTAACATTTCTTCTCGGTTCTCCTGTTCTATAAAATCTGCTAAGGTTTTAACACTAGCACCGCTATTCACAATATGTGGGGGCGATGAGTTCTCTCTATCTTCAGTCGTAAAGGTGGTCATGTTTTAATCTCCTCAAAGTTATAAAACCATTCATCCTTAGCACTCCACTTAGCGTGGTTCTCAACACTATATACCTCAGTAGGTATGCGAAAGTCAGGTGTTTTTAAAACTGCTGGCACTAGTGATACATCGTACCAAAGGCATCGGTTATTAGGTTGGCAGGCAAATTGTCCGTTATCCAGCTTAATAAAGTTGTACGACTTATGCTCCTCAACGCCTTCTGAAAAGCTAGTATCTATACGATTGGTATCAGGGCTGGCAAAGTCAATGGTGAACAGGTAATTGCCAAAGTGAAACTGCTTGTCCTTACCAAAGAACTTAACCTTTAAACCCCGCAGATTAGACTTCTCAATCACCGCCATATCATATGACAGGCAGTCCCATATTTGTAGGTGGTCTAAAGGTAAATGATGCAACGGGTCTACAAGGACTTCCTTCCACACATAGGCACTAATAGGTAACTTGTCGTACAACGCCCCGTAGTTAGTTAGCATCGACTCAATGCGAAACGCTTGACCCTTGATTGCTTTGGCGGTCATCCATACACACGGCTCAAGTTCCCCATGTCCTTTCTCATGGTTGTAAAGATACTCTTTACGCACAAAGCATTTAACGGGGGGTATGTTAGCTACTAAAAATGTCATTTATTTTGTCTTTCCGCTTGTGCTTTGTTTAACGCTATGGATGACTCCAACCCCTGTTCCAAATGTTTTATGTAGTCTGCTTGTTGGCGTAGCATTTTAATTTCTTCTAGCATCTTTTCCATCAGGTCTGCGCAATAACCCATAAAAGGAAATTTGGTTGTTCCATCAGCAACACTACGTGCCAGCCCAATAGTATTTTCAACTGTTCGTATGCTCACCTTTCTCATTTCTCTTGTGCCTTTCTTAGTATTGCTCTAGCAAAATCCAAAAACGGACTAGATGCACTTTCGCTAAAGTTCCAATTAAAAGTATTGAAATACACATCTTTTATTTCCTCATCTGTTAGTGTCTTTGCTGGATGGGTGTAGAGTGGAATTTCTTTGTATCCATATCTAGCAACTAAACCAAACAAAGGCTTTAATGCAACATCAGACAAATACGGCTTGCCGTCTACATTTATGGCTTCATAAGCCCACGCTACTGGTTCATTGTTCATTTCTCTTGTGCCTTTCTTAGTATTGCTCTAGCAAATTCAATTAAATCAGAACCAAGTGTGTAAGGAACTTTGTCTTGAAATTGCAGTATTTCCTCATCTGTTAGTTCTTTTACTGGATGGGTATAGAGTGGAATAGTATGTTGCTCATCCTGTTCTCTACGCACTACGGCTTTAATAATATGGTCTGCATCCAAAACATCTCGTGAAATCCACGCTACTGGTTCATTCATTTCTGAATCCTATTCCACAGTTCAGACAACGACATGCCTTTGATTTCTTTCCATCCAATGTGTACACAGGCATACATAATGAACAGGAAGAAGCTAAACACCACCATAAATATCAGCACCGCACAGGTAGCCACGAACAGAGCAAACATATTAAGAATGGTAACTATCATTTATCTTCCCCTGTATCTATATTTATATGTACATACTTACCATTTTTATCTTCGGGTATATCAAAGTTATAGTTTACATAACTATCTTCCACGCCATATATGCAAAACAGTTCATGCCCATCCATAAAACCTTGCATTACATACTTATAGTCAGGGTCTTCGTGATGCCAAGGAGCATCTAGCTCATAGCCCGATTTCCCATAGAAGAAGCCGTAGCCATATGCCGCCATCCTTTCCCAATCTCTTGAGGTCAGCTTTTTGTCTCTTACTTTTTTTCCTTTTGGGTTCATATTAATGTGCCATCAAGATTATGGTTAGAACAAACAGAAGGAATGCAATATATAAACGCTTAAACCAATACTCTTTGTTTAATATGCGGGGGTCTTGAATTAAATAGCTTTGTAGTTCAAGCATATCCTCATCTTGTTCTACGTATGGCGGATTAGCTAACTTGTTAAGATAAACAGCATCACCAATCTTTACTTTGCCGTTGTTGTATGGTGTATCTTTCATTCGTCACCCCCTAAGAATTGCTCGCTTCTAACTTTCATTAGTCGTTTATCAAGCCCGTCTTCTTTTACAAACCCGTGCATCTCAAGTCGGTCAGAAGTCAAACATCTCCCACCTTTAATAGTGAACATACTGCCTGTTACTGCGTCCATCATATACACAGTTTTATTCATGTCGGTCAAAAAATATACTGGGGTAACTACTCGTTCGGTGCCGCTTATATCAGCAAGGTATAAGTCCTTGTCTTTTAGCCATGTCTTTTTAGATGAAGATTTTGGTCCGATAGGAAAGCACGAATACGTAGCCGCACATAAATCGCTAATAGACTTACGTACCCCAACAGGTTTTAGTTCACTCATTCTCATCGCCAGCCTCCACTAACCTATTTAAATACCACTGTGCTTTTTTAAAGTCTTCCATAGCATTACCTTTGTGGTCCGCACGGCTAAGATACTTCAACGTGTTGCCATGTAAGAATCCTTTGAAAGCTTCTGGAGATAGCTTAGCTTGCAGGTAATCAATCGTTTCTATACCCCCCACCTTATAGTGTGGGGGTTGGTTCACTACGTCAACAGACTCGTCTTTATTATTTGCTGTTTTCCAATTCATTGTTTTCTCCGTCTAAGATGTCAATAAAATGTCCTCTGCTCGAATCCAACACAATGCAATATGATGGTGGAGTAGGGATGTCGGTGCCCTTTCCAAGGCGTTTCTTTTCGTTTCTAACGTAAATACCTTTATCCTTTAGTTCGGAAATCAGGTCTTTGTAGTACAACTGACGTTGGGCACACCAATTTCTTAGTTCTTCTACTGGTATGAAGGTCAGGTTTGTATCAGGCTCGTGGCGGATACGTAGTTCGTTTCGTGGTTCACGGATGGCAGGTTTTGCCATGCCAAGTCGTTTGTCAATGCCGTCGTCAATAATTAAGATGTTGTTAATGTGTGTCCTAATAAAGTCAGATAGGATCATGTCATGGTCGGCTTTTAGGCTTTCCACGTCAGCACGCATATAAGTAACCATCTCTAGTGCCCATGCGTAGATACGTTTTAAATCATAGTCATGCAATCCTAACTGCTGAGCGTAGTGCCCACCTGACATAACGGATGCAATCAAGGCTGACCAAAACCGTTCTTTGTTTGTAGCACATACTTCTTTATCAAACCGAGTCTGCACCTCGGTCATGAACTTGAGCATATCTTTAATGTTTGGTACTGCGTATCGCATATAAATCTCACCTGCAATACCGTAGTTATCAAACATCAAGGAGA
>Ga0315909_10006544_pt1 | contig 13138 bp, 16 predicted proteins | sample LakEriMetagenome_11_FD_203527 | JGI IMG/M metagenome (GOLD analysis project Ga0315909, IMG submission 203527) | Freshwater fungal communities from buoy surface, Lake Erie, Ohio, United States - Buoy 2 MA125 | ecosystem: Environmental > Aquatic > Freshwater > Lake | place: USA: Lake Erie, Ohio...
ACAGCAACCACCCTGGTTGCTATCCCCGCCCCCACCAGCAGCAGGAGAAAACCATGAAGAAACTACCCAAAGTCGTCATCGAAACCGGGGTGATGGCCGGATCCCTCGGCCTCGTCCTCATCACCTTGTCCGGCGAAACCCGAACTCAGGCTCTTATCATTTCGCTGGCAAGCATCGCCTTCTATGTTGGCTCCCAACTCCTGTCCGACGACTAGACTGTTGCCATGACTTTGACCCGAAAGACACTCTCGAGCGCGGTAATCGTGCTAGTTTGTGCCGTATTGAGCCAATGTTCAGACAGGTACAGGTACCCTTGTGACAACCCAGCCAACGCCGGAACAGCCGAATGTCAGGGAACGGATGCCGTCCCGACCCCGTAAAGAGCGGATGACCGCCCAAGAGCTGGACGCTCGCCTGCGGTATTACGTCGGCATCGGGCTGATCGTCATCGTCGGTCTGATCGTCGTCACCATGCTGTGGGGACTCCTGTTCGTCGTCCAGCCTTTGGATGCCCAATCGCCGAACGACAAAGCGATGCTTGAAATCCTCGGGCCGATCTGTTACACATTGGTTGGTGCCGCCGTCGGCATCGTTGCCACAAGAGGCAACCGTAAAGACGACTAACAAGGAGCCTGCCAATGCCCACCGTCCGAGCCACTCTGGTTCTCGCCGTCACCGTTGACCATCTGCCCCCAGAAATCCCCGGCTACAAGTCGCCGGAAGGGGACGAACCGCCGATCGACGGTGGTGAACAGGTCGTCTACGACGTGATGAAGACCTTGCAGGAAGTGCTTCCCGACAACTGCTATATGTTCGTTCGGGCGACAACCGTGGACAACTGACCGGTTTCACCTGCTAGCGTTCCGGGAATGGGACGTAAATACACAGGTTGGGACGCGAACGCCACCGGCAAACGAGCCGGTCTTGAGAAGTTTGTCGAACTGACGATCAAGCATTTCAACAACGGTGTGTGGAACAACGGCACCTGGTCGGTTCGCAACATGAAGAACCCGGCGTTGAAAACCCCGAAACCGTCTGTTCATGGCACCGGACGCGCCGCCGACCTGTCGTGGCGAAGCCACAAAGGCAAAGGTTTCGGCGACTACAACACCGCCTGTCAAGTCGTCGACTTTTGGGTGGCGAACGCCGAACTGTTCCTAGTCGAGGAAATCCACGACTATTTCCCTGGACCGCACGGACGAGGCTGGCGTTGCGACAAGGCCGTGTGGACGGTGTACAAGAAGCCGTCTATCGGTTCGGCTCCTGGTGGCGACTGGTTCCATGTGGAGATCGCCCCCACTCACGCCGATAATCCCGCCTACTACGAGCAGGCTTTCGCCAGTCTCGGAGGCGCACCCGCACCTGCCCCCACCCGTGAAATCAGCGACGGACTCAAGTTTGATTACCCCGGTCAGCCTCTCAAGCTCGGCTCCAAAGGTCCGGCTGTCGCGTTGGTGCAGGCTGCGATCGGAGCGAAACCTGACGGAGACTTCGGCCCCAAGACCGACTATCGGGTGAAAGAATGGCAGATGGCCCGCAACATCGCCCCCGACGGAATCGTCGGACCGGTCACCTGGAAGGTCATGTTCGGCTGATGGAAGCGGTGCTGGTCGCCCTCATCGGTGGTGCTTTCACCATCGTCGCCATCCTCGTCGAGAAGGGTCGCAAAGAGAACCAGCGTGACCACAACAACGTGATGGACCGTCTTGATTTGGTGTCGTCGGAGATCCGCAAAGACATCCGGCAGGTGCGCTACGACTTGACCGACCATGTGAACGGACCTGCACACCTTCCGGCACCTGCACCTGCTAAAGTGGTGCGGAAACGCCCGAAGGCTGGATAGCCGTAGGTTTCGACGGAGACTTCTATGGCCACTACCGCAACAGCCGAGTACTACGACAAGCAGGCGAACCTCACCAAATCCAACGCCGACCTTGCCTACAACACGGCGTTGGCGAACCTTGCCCGCCGTTTCGGTGTCGCCAACCGCCAGTTGGAATCCAACATGGAGGCTCGAGGCATCCTGCGTTCCGGCGAGGCGAACACCTACCGCACCGAACTGACCGCCGAAGAACAGGCTGAGAAGACCGCCGCTGAAATGGCGAAACTTGGTGCCTACAATCAGGCTGACATAACGTTGGCTGGACAGATGGCTGCGTTGAACGCAAACAAGAGTGGTTCCAGCGGAGGTGGCACCTCAGCCCCTGCCGCCCCGTCAGCCCCTGCTAGCCCTGCTGCACCGAAGCCTGTGGTCGCCTACCAGACGCCGACAGTAGCGTTCGCTGGCCCTTACGGTGCGATGGTTCCTGACCTGTCCAAAGTGGACTTCAAGGCTTTGGGGCGGGCGATGGAAGCCCAGAAACCCAAACCGCCGTCACCGGCGAAACAGACTGCGACGTTCGCTACCACCGGCCTGTACGGTGTGTCTCGTCCGGTGCGTGATTCCAGAGGACGCTGATGGCCACCCCGCAGGAACTCGCACAGCAGATCGCTGATCGAAGCGCACAAGCCGCCGCCATGATGGCTGACCTGGATCGACGCGCCCGTGAGGCTGCGACCGCCCGTCTCGCCCCGTCGGGTGACACTCTCGCCATGTACGAGGATCGGTTCAACGAGGTGTACAACCCGGCGAACGCACAGGCTGTCGGACAAGCCAATGCGATGCGCGAGTATGCGACCGGCCTCGGTGACATTCTGGTGCGCAAGGCCCGCGAAGCCCGATCCGGTGGTGGATCAAAGTATGTCAACCCGTACGACAACTATCAGGTTCCCACCCTCGAGCAGTTGATTGCCCTGCAAGGACTCAAGTTCGGTCAGAAACCGATCGCCTACGAAGACAGAAACCGTGGTGTCGCTTTCGCTGGTCCGTACGGTGCAGTCATCCCGTCAACCGCCCCCGTCAAACCTCGACGCGACTACGGTTCGGCTGACACACAGGAACGGAGGCTGGGCTGATGGCACCGCGCACCGGCCCCCGTGGCGTAACAAACGAAGATGTCGCCAACCGTGCTGGCGTCACCTACGTTTACGCCCCCGAAACACCCGCCCAACAGAACCAGATGAACCAGCAGGCGTTGCTGTCCTATGTTCTCGGCGGGCAGGCTCCCGGCTACGGCATGAAGTACGGTGGGTTCCCAACCGCCGCATACGGTCAGGCTGCTGTTGAAGGGCAAGCGTTCGGTATCGCCGACCTCGCACGGCAAGCCGCCCAGCAGGGTGCGATCAGGGAACAAGAACTTGTTTTACAGGCAGAACGTGAGAATCGTCCGGCAACAGCCGCAAAATACCGGTACGCCCAACCTTCGCAGCAGGTAAAAGAGGCTGGGGCTGCGATCGGTGAAGCAGACACGCCGATACAGCAAATGTTGGCTCGCGCACGGATGCAAGCAGTTATGGATCGTGAAAGCATCGCCAGATCGGAAGAGGTTCAGCCGTCCGTCGACGCACGTCTTAGAGCTGACCTTGCCAGCCAAGTTGGCCCCTACCGGCAGGTCAGCGAAACTTTGGGTATGTTCACACCTAGCCAGTTGGCCCAGCAGATCGCCGTGTCGCGTTACGGGTACGACCCGATGCTCGCCTCCGGGCTGTTCGGCGGGGCGACCGACGTGAAGTATGCCGAACAGGTGCAAACCTTGCGAGACGCTGAACGCCAGGCGCAGGGTTTCGGTTTGAGTAACGACGAATACCTGTTTGAGACGCTCGGCCCCGAAGAGTTTGCCCGATACCAAGAGGCGAAGGCGATGAACGCCTACGAGAACGCGATGCAACCCGACTACACGCAAGACGATATTGACATTTATGAGGCGTACGGTGTCATTCCTTCCAACAATGAGGAACGCGAAATCATGTTGGATCCCAGTTTCTTGCAGGATGTTCAGGAAGCGAAGACCCGTCTTTCCGAAGCAGACAAGGCCTTGTCGGCTGATCCTGTTATTGCGGATCTTGTCGGCAACTACTATCGCAACACGGGGAATCCTGCTCGAGCAATCCTGCTGGAAAACATCTTGTCGCAATTCTCGTTTCTTGTTCGCCCGATCGGCGCAAACATTTCGCGTGACGTAAACATTCCGGGGCGATGAGCGACAACGCATCAGACCTTCTCGCTGAAGCAGTCAAGAGACGCGCATCTTTGACGGCATCAGCACCGACGAATCGTGGTGCTGTCCTGCGCACCGTCCGACCCAGACAGCAGGGTGAAGGAAGCCCGTTTGACAATTACGACGAGCAAGAGCAAGACGGCGGCGGTGGTCTGCTGAAGAACATCATGTCCGGTCCTGCGGCAATTGCATCAGGCATCACACAACTTCCGACGTTTTTTGGGAAAGCGGTGCAAACCGGTGGCGGTGTGCTGGAAGGCGTGTACGACCTTGCGTCTGAGGGTGTTGAAGGGGTTTTCGGCTTTGACCCGTACACGTCACGCTTAGAAACCGACTTGGCTCGAGGCCGTGCGCAAGGGTTGACAGGTGCAGAACTATTCGCTTACGCCGGTCACCGACAGTTCCCGTTGGCATCCGAGATGGTTTCGTCGTACGCCAGAACAATTCCTCGCGTCGCTGAAGTAGGAACTCTCGGTTTCTATGACACCGGGGAACCGGGCTTTGATTACAAGAACGCCTACGACAGAGGTCAACTGGGTGCACTTCTTGTTGAAGACATAGGAAACCTGATTCTGCTCGGTCGTGCTTCTGGAGCAGGCAACGTCGTTTCACGAGCAGGTACAGGCATTGGTGCTGCCGGTGCGCCTCGACTGGGGCGTGTCATCTCCACCACAGGGCGGTTCATTGAGGAACCGATCGGGTCGACGGTGCGCGGTACAGCCCGTCTCGGACAGGTCGGTGCTGAAGCCCGAGGTGCAACTACGCTCGGTTCTCGGCTGGGACGTATCGCCCAAGCAGGGCTGGATGACACTTCTGGTCCGCTACGTCAAACAGTTGTCGAAGCACGAGAGATTCGTCGCGCCCGTGGTGATGCCAACGTCGCCAAGATCGTTGACCGTCTTGGGGCGTTGGACAGAGAACTGTTCGCTCCGAACGCTGATACGGGACGCATCAAAGCCGAGATCAACGAGCAGAAGAATCTCTTGGAGAAAGCGTTGCGCCAATCCGGTCAAGTGGCTGATGCTCGAAAGAAGATCGTCGCCGACCAGATCTACGAGGAAGCGGTTCGCACAAACATTCAGACCGAAGGTTCGCGCCTTCAGGCGCGTGGCCCGTCGCTGTACTACCCAGATGCCCCCGAAGGTCCGATGCCCGATTTCGCTGCCCCTGTTGCGATCCTGATCCGCACCGGGAAAATGGAGATTGCGCTGCGTGAAGTGGCTTCAGGCAACTCAATCCAAAACATTGCTGACGCTATGACGCCAGTACAGGTTGGCCCTGACCTTGAACGCATCGGCTATCGGTATGCGCCGGAATACATTCAGACTGCCGTTGACTATGCACAAGGCAACTTGGACCCGTTCGCCACCCGTTCTATTGACGCTGCGCTTGAGTTCCTCAGCCGTGTCGGTGACGAGTTCACTCGAGGACAGTTGTCCGGCAGATACCGGCTTGAAGGCCCAATGCCTGAGTCGTATTTGGGTACGTTCCCCCTCGCCGAGTTCCTGTTCGCAGAACTAGACCGAGGTCGTTTCCCACGAACCGAACGAGCGAGAATTATCAACGCTCTCGACACTATCGCAGTCCAGTTCATGGACACGCTCCCACCCGAACTACGCAAACTGTTCAAGCAAACCGCACAAGATCCGCAAGGTGCGTTCCGTGCGCTCGTCGACCTACCGCCCGATCATCCGCTCGCTGGTGTCGCCCAACAAATCTTCGAGCTGATGTACGACCAGTTCCTGCAACAGTTCCCGACGATCATGCGTGACCCAATGATCTACCCGGCGAACATGAGGCCGAACATCAACGCTGAGGCACGTCTGCTACGTCAGGCTCGCAGCGCAGACATCACCACGATCGTCCGAGGGTTGCAAGACCTCGCTGACGTTTACGGCAAGTTGCTCGGCACCAAACTGGTGGAGTCGATCGTCAAGGACATGGACACGCTGGTCGGCAAACCGGAAGCGTATTTGCCTGGTTCGTACAACCGGATCATCGGCAAGATTGACGGGCTGATGGCCCGCATCCGTGAGCGCATCGCCGAGATCGAGGCACAACGCGAAACGGTCACCGCTGAGAAGGCGCAGACGATCAACGACCTGATTGAGGCTGAAGCCCGGTTGGGTGCCATCCAAACCACCGTCCGTGCGCTGGTCGACAACCTAAACCGGATTCGTGACGAGGAACTGCCTGGTGTTACCGCCGCCCTAGAGCAGGTGGAGTTGTCTGCTGGACAAAAGCGTGTCGCCGAGGATGCGATCGCAGAGTATGAGCGCACCGCCCGTCAGGACGAATTGGCGTTGACCCCCGATGAACGTCAGACGATCATCGACGACATTGACGAGGCTGTCCGGCTGGCCGAACAAATGGATGACCCAGTTTTCTTTGAGGCTTTGATCGCAGAGTTTGAGGCTCGGCAACGTGAAGTGGACGCTGGGCGACCCGACCCTGCGTTGGAGGACGCAACGATTGACCCCCGTGATCCGAGGGTGAAAGCAGAACGGCAACGTCGCGTTGACCAGACTGAACGCCGTCGACTGGATACATCTCAGCAATTGCGGGACATTATGACGATCGGCAAGATTTCTTGGCGACAATTCAATGATCCTGCGTTCACCCGTGGCGAACCGTTTCGACAAGTGCTGGAAAAACTTCTGGCAGAGGTTGACCCTGCTTTGGCTAAGCAGGCATTGGACTATTTTGCCCGTAATCATGTAGAGAAGAAGCCCACCAAGCGCGAACCAGTCAATCGTGGTGTTGATGGCGAAGACTTTGTTACTAGATACAGCGAAGCGTTTGACACGGTTGACGAAAGTTACCGAGCATTGGCACAGTCGCTCGTTGATGTTGTGCGGGCGATCAACGACGAAAGAGCCGCAAAGAAAGTTACGTTGGCTCAAGTTGCGCAAGAAATGGCCGCCGAAACAGACACCGGTTACCGTGTTTCTGAGCGCAGTCTTGCCGTTACGGCCCGTGCGATCGCCTATGCCACAAACCCAAACCTGCTGACCGCCGACCTGCGTTTGCGTGACCGGTATGCCACCGAGATGGAAGCCGGTCTTCCGTACGAAGGCGCACCGCCGCGACTCATCCCCATTCCGAAAGAACTGCTCGAGAACCTGCGTCGAGCCGACCGAGATGTCACCAAACAGGAGCGCAACGTCCAACGGCTCCGCAAGGAAGGCACCGCCGAACAGCGGCGCATCGTCCGAGGCCAACTGAAGGGCATCGGCAAGATCATTGAGCAACCTGACGGAACCGTTGAAGGGCAGATGCTGAAGGGTCCGCAGACGAAAGCGGAAGCTGAGATCGAACAGTTGCGCAACAAGGATCTGAACAAGCAGATCCGGCTTGACCAGTTGCGTGAACAGTTCGCAGTCCAGTCAAGGATGCTCACCGATGTTTCTGGGGTGCGTCAATCTGCTACCGCTGTCGGCACACAAATGGCGCAGCCGTTCGGCCCACAACTGTTGGGTGCGGACAGTCAGCTCGGCTACCTCCCTGGTGGTTTGCCCACCACAGCCCGTGACGCTTCCCGTGTGATGACCGAACTCCGTTTGGAAGGTGCCGCCCCGCAGGTCAAGTCGCCGACTTCGATGCTAAGAACCTCGGACATCATGCCGTTGCGTCTTGATGACATGATGAAACGGTTCGACGAAATCTTCAACGTCGTGGGCCGCAACCGAGTCCTTGAAGATGTTGTCATGGATCGGCGTTTCTCTGTGCGCATGGGCAGTCTTGTCACCCCCAAACAGTTGGAAGCAATCGTCAAGAAAGCACAGTCTGATGTCGCCGCCCAGAACCTTGTCCGCACCCCAGCGCAAGTGGACGCTGCGGTGAAAGCCGAAGTCGGTGTGCGACTGTTTGAGATCGCTCAACGCAACGGCTACGAGGCGGTCAGCCCGGTCAAGGTGGATCCGACAACTGGCGCACACGAAGCGTTAGGTGACCTTCTGCGCACCGTCCCCGCCGAACAGATTGACCCGAACACGATCCTGATGCGTATTGGGATGCGCGAGAAACTGACCCAGCAGTTTGTGCCGCGAGGCTCTGGCAATATGCCTGACGCAGTTCAGGCGGTCGGCAACACGCTCGGAAAGTTCACCTCCGAATGGAAGTCAACCGTTCTCCCGTTCTCGTTGCGTTGGCAGATCGGCGACCTCGTTGGCAACGTCATCAACGCATGGGCGTTGGGTGATGTCCCCCCCGCCGAATTGTTCCGACGCATGAGCGAGATCGACAGCCTGCTCACTTCTAGCAGCAAACGGTTGGAGTCGTTGACCGGCACTATTGAGAACGACCTGATTAGCGTGTTGATTGGCGCAGGGCTACAGGCGCGTGGACTTCGAGACTTTGACTTGCAACAGATGCGCGGTCTAAACCCTCGAGCAGCGATCGCCGACTATCAGATTCAGGGGCCGGTGCCGTTTTTGCGTGACACACCCGGATTCCGAATGTTCCCTGGTTTCCGTGAGAAGTCGTACCGGTTCAACGAATACCAGAACACGGTTGCCCGTGCTGCGACAGCCTCCATCAAACTAGAACGCATCCTCAACGAGCGCGGCCTGACCATTGACAGCGTGACACCGCTCAACTACATCGACGACGCGAACATTCGTGATGCTGTCAACCAAGCGGTGCGCGAAACCAACGATGCTCTCGGAGCGTTCACCGAGTTGAACCCGTTTGAGAAGAACGTGGTGCGCAACATCTACCCGTTCTGGTCGTGGATTCGCTACATCAACAAGGCTGCGGTGAAGATGGCGATTGACCATCCCGACCGTGTCCTGTTCACCGCCGCCCTCGGATCCATCGCATCGTCACCCGAACAAGAGGGACTGTTCCCATTCCTCGAAGGTCGAGTCCCAATGCTCGGCTACTACTTTGACCTGTCGTTCCTGAACCCGTATCAGGATGCGATCATCCTGCAACCCAACCCAATCAAGGCGTTGACGGAACAGTTCCAGAACATTTCGCCGACTATTACCGCACCTATCCGCGCCGCCTCGGCGATCTCCTACTATGGCGGTGGCGGTCAAATAGATATCCTCGGAGGCAACATCCAGCGTCCCGGCTATCTGGAGGGTCAAGGAAGCCTGCTGACCGGCAACGTGTCCACCGACAGAGGATGGGGCGACCTGCTCGGCGAACTTGGCTACATCGGTTTGACCACGATGGGTGGCCCGTTCCGCAACCTGCCCGCTTACGGTCCGACCGGCGAGCGCATCCCTGGAACCGACATCGCGCTCGGCAACGTCCAACGGTTCCCGCAAGGCTCTGCACGAACCGAAGGCCGGTATGCCGTCCAACGTCTGTCCCGCCCCGCCCAGCTCGCCGGTGCGCTCCTCGGAACCTTCGGTGTCCCTAAGCCGATCATCGAGCAGGATGTTGCTGAAGAGCAGGCGTTGCTCCAGTCCATCAAGGACATTCAGGCACGACAAAGACGGGAACGTGAACGCATCCTGTCTAGGATCGGACAATGATCTGGGCTTTAGAAGTCGTCGGCAAACGTCCCACCACCCTCAACCAGGAGCGGAAAACGAACAACTGGGGCAAACGGGCGTCCGACACCAAATGGTGGCGTGAACAGTTCTGCCGGTGCGCCCTCGAGGCCGGTATCCCCGCCCACCAGCGGTTGCACGTCTCCGTCTACCCTCTGCACAAGAACGGTCGCTCCCCCCAAGATGTCGCCGCCTGCTTCCCCGCTGCCAAAGCCGGGATTGACGGGCTGGTCGACGCCGGTGTGATTGAAGACGACACCCCCGACATCCTCGTTCGTATAGACTTCCATGCACCAGTAGTAGACGGAGTGGACGGGTTGAGGCTCGTCGTGCAAGGAGCAGACGATGAACCCGATGTATAGCAATGCGCTCGGCAGTTTGGCAGCCGGTATGGCCGGAGGCGGTCAGATGGCTGGTGGCGAGGGTGAAGAGATGGAGCAGTACCCGTGTCCGCTGTGCGGTGGCACCGGTGTTGTCACCGAAGAAATGTTGACCGGCGAAGGACAGATGCTCCCCGCCCGTCTCGCATCCCGTCAGCCCATGATGGGCGCACGGGTCGGCGGTCCGATGCAGATGCCACCCATGTCGGGTGGAATGCCGATGAGCTGACATGGACAAGGTTCGTAAGGTCATGCGCGAGTTCAAGGCTGGCACCCTCCATTCAGGGCAGGGTGGCCCCGTCGTGCGTTCCCCGAAGCAGGCTCTCGCCATCGCCCTGTCGGAGGCAGACCGCGCCAAGCGAGGCCGGTCGTGAGCAAACCGTTCTGGGAGACGAAGAACCCTGAGAAGAAGTCCACCAAACTTGGTGCTGAAGGCATCAGCCTCGCCAAAGAGATGGCTCGCAAGGCCGGTCGCCCGTACCCGAACCTCGTTGACAACGCTGCTGCCGCCCGCAAACTCAAGGCCAAGTAATGGCATCGGCGGCGTGGCAACGCAAAGAGGGTCAGAACCCTGCTGGTGGCCTGAACGCTCGAGGCCGTGCGTCGTACAAGGCGCAGACCGGTGGCACTCTCAAAGCCCCCGTGAAGGGTCGCCCGTCGTCGCCGGAAGAGATGCGTCGGAAAGGTTCGTTCCTGTCACGGATGGGTGGCTCGCCCGGTCCGATGAAGGATGAGAAGGGTCGTCCGACCCGCAAGGCTCTCGCGTTGAAAGCGTGGGGTGCTGACAGCGAAGCCGAAGCCAAGTCAATGGGTCGCAGACTGCTCGAACAGTACGCCCGTCAGAAGGCCAGCAAGAAGTGAAGGAGATGCCCCGTCCCGTCGGGCCGTCGTCTGGCGTTACGTCTCGCCCCTCGTTTGTGTCCGGTTCAGCCGACACGATGGAACGGCAGATCAAGAAGCGCAAAGACGATGTCTACCGGCAGACGCTCGCCAACCTCGCCAAGCTTGAGCAGGAGAAGCAGAACGAGGACAAGCCGTGGTACGAGGACGTTGGTAGTGCTATCGGTGGTGGATTGAAGTGGCTTTACGACAACGCTCCAGAAACCAACCCAATCTCAACGCCCGTCAATATGGGTGGCGGGACAGTTTCAATGGGTGGTCAAGGCACGGGCAAATCGTTGGTCACCGAACCGGCGCGACTCTCTGTCCGTCGGGCAGTCGGAGACATAACTGCCCTACCAGGAGTTGGCGAAGATTCTCCATCTTACACAGCAGAACAGATTCGCCAACGCGGTGTTGCTGCTGGAGTGTTCAACGCAGCAATGGACTATCTGAACCTCATTGGCACGGTGGCACCAGTTGCGGGCAAGGTTGCAAAGACAACTAGCGATGTTGCTAACTCCATGAAACTTGCTCGCATGGAACGAGAACTAAATCCATTCCCGCGCATTACAACCCCGTCGTCGTTCATTGACGTTGTCGAAGGCTCACGCTTGCCAGCCCGTGTTGCTGATGTGCCAGTACCAGCGACAACGCAAGCCGCACTACCGCCAGCCACACGCCAACTTGCACCAGCACCCGCATACCGCACGACTCGAGCCGCGCTGGCCGAGGACATGGCAGTCACCGCACCCGACACACCAGCCCCGGCTGGTCGTGTTGCACCGGGCTTCGTTTCGCCCGAGCCTGTTGCGGTTGGCAATGTCGCCACGTTGCCCGATGGTGCAAGCGTTCGTCTTGATGCTCCCGAGCAGTCCGTGGAGTTTGTCGCCGCGCAAGGTCCGTTGGATCAAGTGCCGACCCAGCATCTGTGGCAGGCCATTAGCGAGAACGCTGGAGAGGGCAAGCGTTTTGACATTGTTGGTACTGGTGGCGGGATGCTTGGAATGACTCGATTTCGTGATACAAATAGCGGTCAATATTTGGGGCTGAAATACCAACCTTCTTCTTTTTTTCAATCGGAAAGAAAGCTTGAAGGTCCATTGGCCGAAGTATTGAGTAACGATATTGCAACACTTGTCGGTTTCCCTGACATGAACTTACGGCTTGTTCCTAATAACGACAGATCGTTTTCGGTCATTACTGAGTTGGCTCAATCGGTTTACGGAGGAAATATTTATGACTCATATACGGCTTCCGTAACTAACTCAAGAATCACCGGCCGTTCTATTGCAAATAGTTTGAATGTTGAAGATCGTATTCGCAAAGGACTATTAGACGACATTGTTATGAACATGGACACCCATAGAGGCAACGTCTTATATTCAGAACTTGAAAACGGCGACGTTCGGATAGTTCCTATTGACTACCAAATCACCTTTGAACCGCTAATGCGTGTCACCCCCGACAAGTTTGGAAAGTTTGCAAACTTTACCGAAAAAATTGAACCAAACTTTGCAATTCAGAATCTATTTCACACCGACCCAGACACGTTGCGCGCAATTATTCGAGACACAGTTGTTGATGTCCGTTCGCGTCTAACTCCACAAGCAATAAGAAATCTTGAAACTCAAATGAAAAGTAGGATTGAACAAACAATTCAACACGTCGAAGCAGGCTCTGGATTGTACAACGGCAAGAGGTTTGACGCCGACGCGTTTCGACAAATGGCATTCAACGACATTGACCTTGTTATCAAACGAATGCAATTTATTAGCGCAAACGTGGGAGGAGGTCAAATTGAGAAACTTGTTGACCTTTATTTTGATTTGATAAAGAGAGGTGCATTGGGAGGATGAGATACATCCGCATCGTTGGTGACGGCTCACCGAACCGGCACAACGCCGTAATCGTCCATGACAAGAACAGCATGACTGTCTATGCCGACGATCCGCAGTACAAGCAATACGTTGAGAGTCTGGCCGACGGAAAGCGCGGCGAAGAACTCGAGAAGCGATTCGGTCGTATGTCGTATCTCTCAACGCAGGTCGGTGACATGAATCCGGGTGTGATGACACTCATCAAAGCATTCTCAATGACACAACCTCAACAGCAGAGAATGTAACTCCTGCTCACGATGTCATTTCGTGCGACTGACTGCACGATGAACTGCGATCTACTAAACTGGTGAACGCATAACAAACGCGACATTGACGGCCATGAGCCTCTGTCGCCTTCACCGGAGGTTCCGTATGCGTCTCACACTCACAATCGTTGC
>Ga0315909_10006546_pt1 | contig 13133 bp, 17 predicted proteins | sample LakEriMetagenome_11_FD_203527 | JGI IMG/M metagenome (GOLD analysis project Ga0315909, IMG submission 203527) | Freshwater fungal communities from buoy surface, Lake Erie, Ohio, United States - Buoy 2 MA125 | ecosystem: Environmental > Aquatic > Freshwater > Lake | place: USA: Lake Erie, Ohio...
CGCTTCCCCTGAATCATAAGTGGCACTGAACCCAGCCGTAATGATGATTGAGCCTTGCCCTGCTGGATTCTTTTCCGCACTAGATAATTTAACCTTTGGCATTAAGAAGGTGTAAGTATTCGTGCCGTCTGAAATGACGATACTTAAATCGTCTTCGACTTCATCCAAGAAATCCGTCGATACAGTAATGTCTTGAACATACAACTCCAAAGAGCCTGTTACGTCAATGAAACCCTTTGAGAAGGAATCGGCTAGTTTTGACCCAAGTACAGGGTTGGGTTCAAAGTTATTGTTAATCGTCAACGACGCACTGCTTGCCTTGTAAGCGGAGCCTTTCCAGCTGACCGTCACTTCATGCCCTGCAAAAGGGGGTGTGTTAGACGATGCCGTCATTGTGGCATCAAATGATGTTCCGCTATCCACTTGGTCACGAGCCACAATCGAAGCCGTACCAGCCACAAGGGCATCCAAAGACATATTTAATGTCAATTGATTGAAGATAGCCCCTTTGACAAGGCTATAATCCGTGTTGTCATTTTGTCGCCCCTCAATGTGATAGGAGCGAATGCCTGTGCCGTGCTTCAATACGCCAGCGGAAAATGTGGAGTGCATCACGCCTTCAAGAAATGTGTCGAAATCAGAATCGGCGAACTCAAAGCCAATATCCCCAGCCACTGACAAATTGCCGTGTCGTTGGAAGTTACGCTGACCAAGAGCATTAAAGGATTCGGACGTTAAAAGCGTTTTTGTCGGGTTTACCGCAAAGCTGGTGACAGGATAGGCGATTAAAGCAGGGCTGGCAGGAGCCACGCCGTATGTTGCTTCGGCTTGCATCCCTACATCAAAACGTGAACCTTGAGCGAATGGCATTGATTAAACCTCCATGTGTGCCGTGAACGGTATCGTCACAGGCGTGTGTAAAAATTGTTCTTCTAAAAGATTTGTCGACTGATAGCCTACATTTATCATTATAACACCGCCTGTAAATGTAAGGCGGTCACCCTTCGGGAAGGCATCTAGTATAAGCTTTGCGTAATCGTTGCTAGGTTTTGTGCCTGTATTCCGTGCGGTGAAGATGCTGACTTGATACACGCCACGTACGAAGTTTAAGCCATCACGTCCCAATGTTGCCGATTCGGCGGAGCCGTAAAGCAGGGACGGACGCACCCATATTGCCGTTTCTTGGCTGTCGTCGTAAATGATGTTTGGGTACTTGATTAAATCGGTCGTTACCACCGTTTCAAGCCGTTGGTGAAGGGCAAGCTCTAAAGCGTTGTAAGCGTTCATCGGTTAGCCCTCGCTGTCGCTAGGCGTTTCTTGGCAAGCTCCCAAAACCTAGGGGCTTCCTCAAGTGTAATGCGGATCATGCCGTCGCCTGCTTGTTTAGAGTGTCCGTATTCCAACGCCAAAATGTAAGGGGCGTTGTTGGCAAGATATGCCTTGTCGGAAAACTTGAGTTTGCCAAGTGGATGCAATGGAGCCGATACAGTCTCGCCTTTTGCGGGCTGGTTTGGATGCGACCCCACACCGCCGATAGCCTTCCACCACGACGCACGAGCAAAGCCTGTGTCAACTGGTGTTCCACTGTGTGAAACCACCGTATCAGGGGCATCTTTCCCCACAATAATGCTATTAAACATCATGTCCGCCCCTAGTGAATAAATAGCTTCTGCGTCTTTCATCGCCACGTCAACGGCTTTGTCGAAGTCGATGCTAAAGTTCTGATTGCGTCCTGCCATACTGCCTCCATAGACAAGGGGGCGTGAATGTATCCACACCCCTTTATTCTTGCCTTATTCACTGCTAAACCGTGACGGTAAACAAGTAGCCCAGCTCGGGGTACATGATTTTGAAGTCCGCAATGGCTTCACCAGCCACTTTGTACTCACCGTGTCCTGTTTTAAAGGCGTCGAAGTTATCCGCTAAACGAATTGGGAAAGGAGCGACCCCTGCCATTGAACGAATAGAGCCGTTAACATTTAATCCGTTAGGGATCGTGTTGTAAGCCCCAGCCAAGAAGGAAGCCTCTTCACCACCTAATGAAACCAAGGGGTTCAAGTAGCAAACAAGCAAGAAGCCTGTTGACAAGAAGGCGTTTGAAGCCGTGGCGTTTGCTCCTGCGGTGTTGGTGGCTCCGTCAAGGATGATGACGTTGGGTAAGCCCAAAGCCTTAGCAATCCACTGTTCGTCGATTTCACCTTGAACGCCTGTGTTACCGCCTGCAAACAAGGATTTCAACTCATCCTGTTTGAGCATTTGATAAAACACGTCACCTGTCATAATGACCGTGTTGGGCTTCAATCCACACTGAAGATGAATCGCTTTCTTTGCATCAATCACTTTGCCGATAACGTCGTTATCCGTCGCAGGGGCGGAAATGTTCATTGTGGCGTTGGTGACAGCGTAAGAGCTAGCCGTTAGGATCGTGGTTTGTAAGTCTTTCAACATATTCACCGCAACCGCCGTGGCTACACGAACACCTAAGCGTTGTTGGCTCAAGGCAAAACCTTCGTCATTCATGGTGTTAAAGGCGATGCCTGAAATACCCTTAGAGTCCGAATAAGATTCTAAGTTGAAATTGATGTAATCTTTGCTAATGCCAGTGGTTTTGATGTCTACACCAAAGGCTTTAGTACCAAATGCAACACGGCGTAATTCTGTCAAGTCTTGCTTTGCAAGTTTAACCGTGTCCGTCATCGTCTCAATCATGGGAACCTTTCGCATAAAGGAAAGGGAATCTACAACCAGCTCGTGTTGTGCGGTGTACTGCGACAACAGGGGGTTTGTGTTGTACTGGGGATCAAAAGGCATTTTTTAAGCCTCCTTTTAGTTATAGTAAAACAGGTTTAATGCTAAGAAGCAGGGACGTAGGCGGTCAATAATTGAACCGTCACAATTCCGCCGCTTGTGCCAGCAGACAATGCACGACCTAGGGCGTAACCATCTGCAAACGCCACGGCTTTACCAGCGTTATTAGAGGCAACCAAGCCCCCTTTAACAATTGTTCCGCCTGCTTGAACGTCCACACGACCGCCGACAATAACGGCACATTGACCGCCACTCGTTACGTCGTTTTGAGGGGCGAATACACCCACACAATAGCCTTTAGCTGTGGTGTTGACTGCAACCGTTCCAGTGCCACTTGCTACCAAAAACAAGCCTTGCTTGTCGCTCGTAATTGCTCCACCCGTGGTGAAGGATTCGACGTCTTTAACGCCTGTGTAAGAAGAAACTGTCATTATTTAAGCCCTCTTTTCTTATTCTGCTCGATCAACGCCTTGGTTGTCTCGTCAACCTTAGTACCTGAAACAGTATCGCCGTCTTCCTTGTCTTTGAAAGCCTTCGACATCTTGCCAAGCTTCAAAGCAACGGCTTCTTGTACGGACTCCACTTTATCCGCAAGCCCTTTCATCGCAAGCACAATGGCTTTACGATGCTCGCCTGCTTGAAGCAAGCCCAATGCGATAGCGGTTTGAGCGTCATCTTCACCACCAAGAAAAGCAATCTCTTCTTTAGCGTTCGACAATGCCAAAGCCTGCTCATGCTTGGCAAGGGTTGCTTTCGCTTCCTCTGCCTGTGCTAAAGCCTGCTTGAGTACCGCTTGAGCGTCGCCTTGCAATTGAGACAATGCCAATTCAGCCGTCATCTCCACCTTTGGGGACTCGTAAGCAGAAAGCTTTAGTTCCAGCTCCTGCTTGTCACTCGAAAGCTGGGTGACTTGCTTTTGCAATTCCTCCAGCCGTTTGTTTTGCTCGTCCTGATTCATAGGTTCCTCCTTATTCAGAACTAGGGTAACGTCACTAAACTGATTCGCAGGAGCGAATACAAGGCTTAGTTCTTGGATGCTCAATTCAGTCACCAGTCGCACGTCCTCAAAAGGAGCGTTTGGATCCTTGCTTAAGCGTTTAATCTCTTCCTCACCAGTAAGGATTTTACTTGTTCCCCCTAGTGACAATCCTTTAATGAGTCCACTTTGCACCACTTGCCAAGCGTCATTATCTTGTACGTCAATTTCAACCGCCCACCCTTCACGGTCGGCTTGCAATCCTAGAGCTTGTGCCATTTCGCTTTTAAGGACGAAAGACTGCGACACCACCCCACGCTGTGGGTTATTCATGCCTTCGTGGTTGAAGTTGACACGACCACCGCCAGCCATGAAAGACTTAACGGCGGTGTCTAATACGTTAATTGGGATGTGATTCCCTTTTTGGTCAATAACAGGCATTCCATTCTTGGTTGCCACGTTTCCCCAGCCGTAAACCTTGCGTTTGTCGGCGGATAGTTTGGTTTCTAAATCAAGTACAAAATCCATGCTGAAAACCTCCGTCTTCAACATAACATTTTTTCAAATGCTTTTGTTGGTCACCTACAAAGCTCTATATGTTCCTCAATAACTCTAATCAATTCTTTGCAATATGAAATATGATCAAAATCTTCAAGCTTGCATACCCACTCATCTTTCTGTAAATCACACTCTAGCTTTTTTATCATCTGCTTTCTTGCTAGATTATTTAACTCTAATGGGTTAATGGTTTTTTCTTGCTTTGAATCTGGTTGAATGTAAGCACTTACAGAAAGCAGTCCGTTATTCTTTAAAATTTCCTCTATTGGGATTGTTGCTTTTTTATTTAAAACTAAATCTTCAAAAGTGATACTAGTTGAAGGGTTGTTTTTTTGAAGAATGATAAGTGCTGTTTCTATATTGGTATCTGTAAAATGTTTTGAAGGTATTCTGATAACTTTTCTGATGAATCCTTTTTGAATGAGCCAGTTCCTGATTTCTCCTTCTTTATTGCCTCTGTATAAAATACCAGGGAAGCAAAGGATTACCGCCATTCCTTGTTCATCCAGCAAATGAAGACAATGAGCAATGAAAGCATAATCCGCTTTGGATGGAGGTGGGAAGCATGGCAGTGTGGAAAATCTAGGGTCTTGCATTACAGGTAATGGCGGCTCCCATTTTGTTGAAAATGGTGGATTTGCCACGATTGCCTTAAAACGTTTGTCCATAAATGCGGGGTTTTTTAAAGTGTCGCCTGATATGCCTTTGAAATTAACAAGTCTCTGATCGGCGTTTTTCAATTGGTCTGCATCTAATTCTTGTCCATACTTTGCGACGTCTTCATCAAATACAGAAAGTAGTCCGCCGTCGCCACAAGTGGGATCATAAACTTCCTTAACCTCACTTGGTAAATAGCTTTTTATTAATTCCGCCAAAGCGGTTTCTGTATAAAAAACACCTTTTTCTTTAAAGTGCTGTTTGATTGTTTTTAAATTAAAGCCCATTCCTTACCTCTTTTTACACAAAGGCGGATGTTTGCAAGGCGTAGATAATTACGCATCTACAGTTTATGGTATTCCCTGCCGATGCCGTGGGGTCGTGAGGATACATAATCCGCCCTAATGTGCTAATAAACGGTTCGTTAATGGCTCGCCCTTCTCTATTCATGCTAGGCAAGGTTAAATGTGCATCCCTTGTTTTGTTGTCACGACGTGGCACCCAATACTTGCGGTAATCATTCGCCCCAATGCTCCCCTCTTCAATGGCGTTGTCATAGATGTGTTGATTCGCCATATTCGTCATTCGTAGGGCTTCTGTGCGTGCGATTGTTTCCGCCCGATACTTAAGTTGCTTTTGCCTGTACCGCTCCACACGCTTAATGATGTCGTCCTCTTTGAGTACCTTCTTTGTTAAGCGTTTATCTCGAAGCTTGTAGCTGGTTACGGATTCACCAGCTCTTAGTTTGGCTTCATAGTTCTGTACCGCCTTCACCTGTTGAGGTGTTAAGCCGATGCTTCCTCTGATTGCCCTAGCACTTTGGAGTGGATTCACCCCCCTTAGTGTCGCCTTAGAAAGCTCGGCTCCTATGCCCTGAATCGTGGCTTGTGTCTCGTTGGTGATGAGCGTGTTCGTCCAGTTGTTCACGATGCCTGCAAGCCGTGGGTTTACTTGGTTGAAGTAAACGCCTGAAACGGTTATATTCTTCGCAATCTGCACGCCTGACGTGGCGTAGTGGTTTGTCATTGCATCCTTAAAGCCCTTGAGTCTCAACTGCACGACTTCGGGGCTAAACGCTCGCTGTATGGCATACACGTCGTTGTTCATTACCGCCACCGTTAATGCGTCAAGCGTCATTAAGTCCTTGACCTGCTGTATGGCAAGAAGCCACTCATTCGCTAGGTAGAACTCTTTACTCTCGGCTATGGCGATAAGTTGCTGACGCTTGGCTTGCAAGCTTGCTTCACTCGGTATCATCTGCCAGCTCGTCATCTAAAGGGGGCTTAGGCGTGCCTATCATCGGATTCATCATTAAAGCGTCCTCCTGCATCTTCAACCGCTCTTCGGCTTCGGGCTTAGGCAATCCGCCGTATTCAAAGAGGTAGTCTTCTTGGCTTTCCGTTAGCACGATACCTGCACCGCTTAAAGCGTTAATGAACGTCGCCATGCCGTCCAGCGTCAAGTCCACGCTGTCGTAAGTGAGTTCGGGCAAGTATTCAAAAGGCTGTCCATTTAGCACCCACAACGGCTTTATGACTTGGTGGTTGAACGTGTCGCAAAGATGTTGAGCAATGCCTTCGACAAGGAGCTTGAACATCGACGTGGTGTCCTTGCTTAGGGCATAGCTTCCTGAATCCTGCCCCACCATGACAAGGAAGCCAGCCATCAACGCCCTTGCGATGCTGTTCTCTTCACGGTTGATTAAAGTGTTGGTGTCGATGAACTTAGATCCTTCAACGCTCATTAGACGAACGTCCTCACGTTTGATGTTTGACATCCTGCCCTCGTCGTCGGTATGCGGAGCAGATCCCATAATTAAGCCAGTTACCAATCCTGCTTTGTAGCGGTTAGCTTCTGCCATAAGCCGTGCTTTGTCTGCTTCAATGTTATCCTTGTTTTTTTTAGTGTTGTCAAAGGTAAAAATCGGCACGCCTTCCAAGTTGACCTGCACTTGACGGTTTTCTTTGGTCAAATAGAAACACTTGTTTTTAAAGTGGAAGTAAGCCGATTTAAGCAATGACTCCCCATAAGCGGAATTGTTGTAGTTGCCAATACCTTTGGCATAGACGGATTGCGATAGCTGGATCGTTTCTTGCGTGAGGAGTGAATCAAAACCTTCAAGCGTGTAAGAATCCTTAAACTTGGCGGTTAAATACCGTTGAGGGTGAAAGCATAGATCGTCCACCTCGTAGCCTGTTTCGCCTTTTCGCAAAACCATTTCAAACAGGGAAAAGCCATAAAGGAACGTCGACACATAGTTTCGCAGGAAGTCCTTAAAGTCGCCACCAGCCCAATCGGTAAACATCTGCTCGGCGATCTCGTGGAAGCCGTCGCCGTCGTCTTCGTCGTTGGACTTAATCTCAAACGTGAGACTCGTTAAAAGCAACTGCAAGACGGTTGAAAAGGCTCTCGTTATCGTGTCGGTTTCTAGCATATCGTAGTAACGCTGAATCCAACCCCTCGCATCTGTAGGGTTGTTGATCTGCGTCGTGGCTTCTGTACCCCATAGCCCCCAAGGCAAATAGGTTGATGCCGTTTGAATGTTTTGAGGCGTTGCCTGTGTTTGCTTGCGGTACTTTTTATTTTTTGCCATTTTAGAATCCTATGCTTATGCCTTGGACGTCGGACTGTCTACGATTTAGTTTAGCATTGATGAACTGTGTTAAGGCGTCCACCATGTCGTCATCCTTGCGATTTGGAAAGGCAATGGCTTGGTCGATTAAAGAATCCGTAAAGGGATTGTCTAAAAACTTGACGCTCCCTTGATTAAGGTAAATTGTAGAGGCTTCTGCCCTTGCCTCTTTGGACTCTTTCGGCGTTATGGCAAGCACGTTGTCGATACCATGCTGACGTAATACCCTTATGATAGCGTCACCGTTGGCTTTCTTTTCAATTATAAGCGAATGAGGGCGGTACTCGTTCATCATCTGCTTGATGCTCGCTAGGGTTGCTAAGAAGTCCATTTGCTTGTTGATGCCATTGACGCAATACCACTCGCCCTTGTACCGTGCAAATACGATAATCGCCACGCAGTCGGAAAGCTCCGAATCGCTAAACGTGGCATCTACCGAAAGCAATACCTCTGTCGCACCATTAATAATGGCGTTGACGTTCTCATCCACAATAGGGAACATCTCCTCTTTGAAGATTTCGCCGTCTGCAACGCTTGGACGCTGTTGTAATTGGCTGTTGTAGTGCCTCGCCCCTTTTGCCTTTTCCTGTTGCACCCATACTTCACCAAAACGTGCCTCCCATAACAGTTCCCCCTCCTGTGTGCGTGGGTCTTGAAAACCTAGCGATGAGACTGTCTTAATAGGGTGATTCGAGTCATACAAGGCGGGGAAGCAAAGCACATCATAATGGCGTGCGTAGGCTTCATCTGCTAAGATACGCCCTGCGATGTCGTCTTCGTGTAGCCGTTGATGAACCAACACTAAGGGGGTCTTTTCGGCTTTTGTTCCCCTTGTGGTGAAGGTGGAGTCATACCAAAAAAAACAGGAATCACGCTTTACTTGGCTTCGTGCGTCCTGTGCCTCTAGCGGATCGTCACACAAAAGGAAATCCGCATCCTGACCTGTACCGCCTGACGTGGTAATGGGAAGGCGACTCCCCCCTTGCTCATTCTGATAATAGCTCGACCCCCACCGTGTCGCATGGGGCTTGCACACGTCGCCAAATAAACGCTGGTAGAAGGGGGAGGCAATCAAGTTTCTTGCCTTCACCGCATCCCTTGTTGAAAGATTGTCTTTTGCGGATGCTGACACAAACCGCCGATGAGGTCGCACCGTCCAGTCCCACGCAGGCATGAACACGTTTACGATGATACTCTTTGCGTGTCGTGGGGGGAGGAATATCATCAAGCGGTTACGCTCTAGCCTGCCCTCTGCTAAGGCTTGCAAGTGATCGCATATCGCCTCAATGTGCCAGTTCTCCACGAACTCCCCTTGTTGAACCACGACGTGCCAAAATGTCTTTACAAAGAAGTAAAGGGAGCCTTTGCATAAGCGACGCAAGGCTTCATCATGTGCGAGGCGTAACGCTTGAACGCTTGCCATTTATACCCCTATCTTCTGATAAGCCAGCCCTTCCGCTGGGCTGACCGTGTGAACCTGTAGCACCTGCTGATTCGTGTAGCCATTGTGAGTAATTAAGTCTTTTGGCTTGATGACGTAATCATCCGTCAATTGAACAATCAACACGGCACTAACGCTTGGATTTAATCCGTTGGTGTCCTTCATTGCCACTTGACGGTAAGCCTTGCCTGTGTGTGTCGTGGTCGTGGTTGTGACTGCTCCAGTCGTGGCATTGCGTGTGGTTGTTGCCACTTCTGACACCGTGCAAGCCGTGCCGAATCGTGCAAGCAAAGAGGCGACGGCTTTCTTCATTGTGGCAAGCCCTGCCATGGGTAAGTGGCATCGCTCACGATCATCGTCATCGTGCTTGATGCCGTCGTGCCAGTTGTGCCGTCATAAGTGGGGAGCGTGCCTGCTTGGCTCATTTCGGCGAATGAACGCTTAAGAGCTTCGTATTTTGCCCCCATATTCCCCCATGTGACACTAAGCCCTTCAACAGCTTCATCCTGTGGCTTGCCTGCCGATTTAGCAACTAAGGCAGTGCAAAGCATGGAAAGGGTTTTAGCCATATCGGAGCCTTGCAAAGCGTAAGAGTCCGTAAGCTCCTCATTGCTGAATAAGTAAGGGCTTACGGTGTCTTGTAGCAAGAATCGGAGCAAGTCCTTTGCTGAACTGGAGGGCGTGCCTGTGTAGCTCATTTCTTCTTACCTTTGGCTTGGGGCTTAGGTGTTTCGTCGATTGTAGGCGTTTCTAGGGCTGTCTCTACGACTTCATCATCAAGTGGTGTGGTTTCGTCACCGATTGATTCGTCAAGTGGAGCCTCTGAAATCAAACCCCTTTTCTCAAGGATTCTAAACTTATGAAACGGTGTAAAGGTAGGGAGTTTTGACCCCACTTCGTACCAGTCATTTTCGCCTGTAACATAAACACCTTTAAGCAATTTCTGCTTTAAACCTATCATACTAAGCCCCTTTGCTAAGTGAGTAATACTTTAACGCTTTGTTGTCATCATAACACGCCATGATGCGTGTCGTGGGAGCCAATAGGCTTATGCCCTTTGCCCTCAATTCCCCCTGAATGAATGCCCTTTGAATCGCTGGGGATGCCTTGCCCTGCTTGATGAGAGCATGGGGACGTTCAAGGGTTTCAATGTATTCCAGTAGCAGATTGATGGTTTCTTTGAAATAGTCCTCGTTTTGCCCTACGAATCCGCTAGGCATACACACATGATTGACCACTTCGTGAATCCGTTTGATTGTGGGGTTGTCAAGCTCTGTGCCTGTCTGCACACAAAGGCTTAAATGGCTTAAGGAGCCTACCAATCGACTAAACAGAACGTCGTCACGAATCGGCATTATTGACCCTCCAGCTTATCAAGTCCCTTGCCTAGTGCGATGATGTTGTCAAAGTCCATGTTTTTAATTTGCTCGACAAGGGCTTCATTAACCATGTGAGTGGTTTCTTGCTTGATCTCGTTTTTGTCGGTTTGACCTAGCCATTGTTTACCTAGCCATATCTGCATTGTGACGTTGCCAGCCTCTGCTGACGTGTACTGCATACGACGGAGGGAAGTTTTACCTTGCCCTGAATATCTTTTATATAGCTCCGAAAAATTGACACCACCACGCTCTTTGATATTGCGTTCTAAGGTGTCCTCATCCATATCCATAACACTGCAACATTCAACCTGCGTGCAGTTGATACGAAGCATAGAGAGGAGCATCTCCCACTCCTTATCGGTTAAATCTTTGCGTGGTCGTCCGACTGGTCTTTTCTCGATCATTTAGCGGTCTCCTCTAGTTTTTTGTAAGTAAAACAAAATGTCGGTCTATTTGCTGAATGTGTTTTTTTAAATGACTTATCTCTATGCCCGGCTTGAATACCTTTTGAGGTTAATATCCAACATGGCGATTTTTTCAAAGCATTTGATAATGCGGGTGTCCCTGTTGTGATATTTATCTTATGCGTTTTTGAATAATAGTCTGCCACAAAGTTTAATAGTTTAGTTCCAATTCCAATACCTTGAAAATCAGGAATAATCACTAAACGATGTATTCTTTTTTGACCAACATATCCAAAACTTTGCATAATGGCACAAAATCCTATAATTTGATTTTGATATACGGCTATAAATATATCTGCCACTTTGTTTAATTTATGGTCTAAATAATGAAACTTTTTAAAGGTTTCCCATATTTCAGACCCCCATTTTTTTTCAATTTGAAAAACATCGAAGTGTATTTTTGCTCTAGTTGGTTTTTCTGCATAAAAAAAAACTGATTCAGATCGGTATCATAAACCCAATCAGGTTCAAGCCATTCTTTTACATCGTGATGACACGTTATCGCTATAAATTGCTTGTTTTCTCGTTTAATGGATTTTGAAATAGCTAAACACGTGGTTTGAGCCACTGTTCTATCTACAACGCTGGTAAACTCATCAAATGCAAACCGTTGTTTTTCTTCAAGCAAAGACTTTGCTAAATCAACACGCATTTTTTCACCGTTAGAAAGAACATGATAAGGCTTTAACCAACTAGGTGGACTTGCGAATCCCACCGCACTAAACATATTGGTTATTTTTTGAACATTACAATTTTTAGGCATTTCATCAATAATGGCATTTTCACCATATTGTAAGTTTACTACAATATCATCTCCAAAACATTCTTTGGCTATTGTGGTTTTACCTGTCCCTGAACGTCCAACGATTAAACCGATGTTCCAATCTTTTCCTTCAATATCAATACTCCCTGTAAAGTTTTGATTTAAGTTTGAATCATCCATTGAAAACATATCTAAAACAGATTGTGTTTTAAAGCTTTTTTTTAATTCTGTTTTTTTTAGTATGTTGAAACTTGGCATGAATAACCCTTTTGTGTCAAATACTCATAAGTATTTTCTTGTTCAATTTCATTTTCACATTTTATAATAATTTGATACTTTGTTTCTGAATCGGAAAGATCTGTTTTATCTTCATTTTCATTTTGAAATACATCATCTAAAGCTTTTAAATCAAACCCTAACAACTCTAAGTCAAACCCCACGTCATCAAGCTGTGCTAGTTCAAGCTTTAAAAGCTCATCGTCCCACCCTGCGTTTAGTGCGAGCTGATTATCCGCTAGGACGTATGCTTTGCGTTGCGTGTCCGTCAAGTGGTCAACCAATACCGTAGGGACTTCTTTTAAGCCTAGTTTTTTAGAGGCTAGCAAGCGTCCATGTCCTGCGATGACGTTGTTTTTATCGTCTATGATGATTGGGTTAATAAAGCCAAACTCTCGAATGCTTGAGGCAATCTGCGTCACCTGTTCGTCGCTGTGAGTACGGGCGTTGTTGGCATAAGGGATAAGCTTATCAACTGCCACCTGTTGGTATTTCATGCGACCCCTCCCCACATTAGAGTTACTACACACTTGCATGATGACACATTTAGGTGCTTACGTCAATAGGTAAAGAGTGGTAAAATAGAATTAGTGCATTCTAAAAAGAAAGGATTTTATATGCCACTCATTTACTACACTGAAGAGGATAGAAAACTACTAATCAACAGCGACCAAATCTTAACTGCCCACTATAGCAGTTACTATAAATGCTTTGTTGTCACGCTTTTTAACAATACTGAAATCCGCTTAGGCAATGAGCAATACGACGAAATTATGGAGCAAGTAGAGCTTCTAAGTCTTGACCATGAAGAGCCAAGCGAAAGACAAAGAGACCCTTTTAAATTGCCAGTATGGGAAGAGCCAAAAACGGATTACACATGGGCGAGCGATAAACAGCTTGAAGAGTATAAGCAACACCAAGCAGAGCAACGTGAGCAACTTAAAAAATACCGAGAGGCTCTTTCTGAAGATTTTATGCAGGCGATTGTTTTGGGGGCGACAAAGGCTTTCCATGTAATCATAAAAGGAGAAAGTGGAAAGCGTATACATATTTATTTTTACGCCAATACCGAAAGAAAGGTAGAAGAGTATTTAGGTAAAAACGATCTTTCGTATCTAGTTGAAGGGTCTCGTTTTTTTGTTGAAGAAATAGAGCGGTTTAAGTTTTCTGATATTCGAA